>JACLAB010010954.1_pt1 | contig 20199 bp, 12 predicted proteins | sample 8027921 | NCBI WGS metagenome assembly JACLAB01 (sample SAMN15725117, study PRJNA655200) | protist metagenome | isolation source: fluorescence activated cell sorting (FACS) single amplified genomes of... | place: USA: West Boothbay Harbor, Gulf of Maine | collected 2000-07-19
CTTGTAACTGTTTACACATATAGGATGCGAACCGGCTCGGAGAGCACCGCGCTCACGGCGGCGGGTCTAGATGATCCCGAGTGGACGGAGAGCGTCTGTCGGCACACCGACGCGCGCGACGAAAGAGATCGCACGCAGACGACGACAGAGGCACGGCTACGGTCCCTCTCTCACACTCAACGCGAAACAAGCGTCGAGTCGTACAGACGCGTTCGATTAAAACGCGCGGAAAACGAGAAAACGAAAGCGGATAAGCGAAGAAGCTTTTGAACGATGCAAGCCTACGCTGGCAAGGTGACGGCGGGTAAGATTATCGTCGCGGGTAACACCGCGAAGACGACGCGTCGGGTGGCGCGCGCGCAAAAAACGGTGCAAGTGCGTGGATCTGCGAGATCTGTGCGTTTTGAGGCTGTTGCGGCGCGTGGTGCGCGCGCGGCGGGCGCTGGAAACCGGGCGATCGCGCTCAACGGAGAAGAGGCTCCAGGCATGGGCATGACGTTCAAAGAAACCGGTAAGTGGCGGGAGAACCTCGATCTTGCCGGATGGGCTGCCGAAATGCGCGCAATTGAGAAAGAATACAAGGCTCCGGAACACTTCGAAGCGGATGTTAAGCACTTGAAGAAGATCTTGACGTGGGCCAACTTGTGCTACTTTGGCGGTCTCGTCGCTGTGGCTGGCATGCCGATGCTTGGTCTCAACATGCCGGGTTGGCTCAACGGCATGAACCCGATCGCGGCCTTCCTTATGTCGACTGCCATCTGCGCCAGATGGACCATGGTTGGTCACCACACGTGCCACGGTGGCTACAACGCGGCTCAAAGCACAAACGGTGAGGTTACCGGCCGCTTCCACCGCAGAAAGTTTGCGCGTGGCTTGTGGCGTCGATGCACCGACTGGATGGATTGGATGCTTCCAGAGGCTTGGGATGTGGAACATAACCACTTGCACCACTACCAACTGGGTGAAGACGCCGATCCGGATCTCGTCGAGCGTAACATGAAGGAGCTTCGTGAGGGCAACACCCCGATGTTCATGCGATACGCGCAAGTCGCTGGACTTGCTCTCGTTTGGAAGTGGTTCTACTATGCGCCGAACACCCTCAAGGAGTTGTTCGCGCGCAAGGAACGTGAAGCCGCAAAGGCTGGCGGGGAGGCGAAGAACCCGTTCAGGACTGGTCACTTGCCGTCCACGGTTCTCACCGCCGTGCAAGATGCGGCGTCGAACGGCCAATTCGGTGCTCTCTTTGAAACGCTCAAGTGCTTCGCCCCGTACGCGCTCTGGTCTTTCGCCGCGCTTCCGGCGATTGGCTTCGCTATCGGTGGCCAGCAAATGGCGCTCGCCTTCTTCCTTACCTCAGTTCTCGCTGATGTCATGACGAACATTCACTCGTTCATCATCATCGCCACCAACCATGTTGGTGATGACATCTACCGCTTCGAGACGGAGACCAAGCCGCGCACCGATGACTTCTACCTTCGTGCTGTGATTGGTTCTGCCAACTTCAAGACTGGTGGTGATGCTAACGACTTCATGCACGGCTGGCTCAACTACCAAATCGAGCACCACATGTTCCCGGACATGTCCATGCGTGCTTACCAAAACATGCAACCGCGTGTCAAGGCTGTATGCGAGAAATACGGTGTGCCGTACGTCCAAGAGTCCGTCTTCACGCGTCTCGGTCAGCTCGTTGACGTCATGGTTGGTAAGCGTACCATGCTTGTTTGGGAAAACGGTGACTAAATATTACTAGCGACAACTCAACTTTCGCGAGCTCACTACGAGCTCTCGATACTTAGAGAGTTGATTACACTTTGTTGATTTATTCTAGCGCAAGAAAAGGTTAAAATTTAATGGCAATCTACGATTGAAACGTTAAATCTACAAATGGTTGCAAGACGCAGACGAACTTCAGTGAGAAAAGAGGTTCTTTCCTTCCCTAAATCGTCCGTCCGTACTAGAACTCCTACCCGACTTGCCCGGAGTCCCGTCGGCTGAGTCTGCTCCACGGTACCGACGGTTGTAGTTGACGAGATATTCTTCCATAGTGCTCAAGGTAAGATATTCGTGATCTGTATGAATCTTATCGTTCTGTATCTGAATCTCAGGCATCAGAGTCTCCGCAACCTCCTCTTCGTTTTCAATGTCGGGCGAGGAACAGGTTTGATAATCCATATTTTTGTCAAACAACTCGACGATATTTTCTTTGAAAGGGTTGAGACCGACGCCACTGGAAAAGAGAATCTCGATACGGAATCTTTGAGGGTCAGACGGGGGCACATGGAATCGCTCAAACATCCTGAACACGATGTGTGTCAAGTAATCCAATTCCTTCTCACCCTTGAGATGTTGGGCCAACTTTTCATTGATGAGCGATGGGCGATTGACGTTACTAGCCCCGGCTGAAGTAGCAGCTCGACTCGCCGTATTTTGAGGAGCATCCTCAGGCTTAACGGGACTGATGGGTAAACCCGGGGGTTTGCGAGGAGAGGCACTGGTGGACAGATCCTCCGCTACATGGGTTGGTCGCGATTCCCCGTCGCTCTCGTGCTCTCTCATCATGGGTTGGAATGGAGATCGACCGCGTTCAGGGAACTCGCGAGGAGTGTCCAAGTGAGCATACTGCAAAACATTGAGAAGCGAGTGCAAGTGAGATTCGGAGGTGAAATAGAGACGAGTGCGCACGTGTCTAAATGGGCTATGCACACCGTGAGCCGTGGCATATCTCAGGTTCAATCGAGTGGTGCTCAACTCTTCTTGCTCCTCTTCTTCTTCTTCACGTTCGCGTTCAGCTTGATCTTCATCCGTGTCGTCAGTATGGGGTTCATTTTCCACTTTAAAGGGAATCTTTTCGTTGATGGACAGACGACGGACGTCACCAAACACCACGCTGCCATTCTCGACAGCAAACGATTCCTCCCGAGTGTTGTTCAAGTCGCTGAGTAATTTGGCAATCAAGCTGTTCGCGATGGTACCCCCAATTCTCAGTTTACTCGCAGCTGTGGTACCATACTCATTGGGAACAATGCAGTCCGCGAGCTCCTTCGCGATGGTGTACATTTTCTCAAGTCCTTCCAGCCCGAGATGCTCGTTATGAATTGCGTCGTACTTTGCTGCATCGTACACATCCGGGACTTTAGAAATGTCGAAACGTTCCTTGCGAGAGTGATACAAGTCTTGTTCCAACTTTTTCCATCTCGAGTACATGAGTAAGAAAGATTCACCCCCTGCTGGGACAACCATCGACTTGAGCTGCTGAAGGCCTCCCTTTGGTAAGGAGCCTCGCGGAGCGACGGCAGAACGAGTGTCGGCCCAGTTGATCCGATCCGAGACGCCCACCGTGGACTCATATCGGGTTTGACTCGCCATGAGCATCGCTCTGAGTTGAATGGAGACGGATTTCGTCAATTCATGGAGCTCTTCAAGTTTTTTCAGCGGCTTTTGCGGGACGCCCATCAGCTTTGTGGTGAGCGTGACGGGCTCTGGGATTTTGCTTGAATCACCCGCATTTTGGAAGCGATGGGCCGCCATCACCATCTGTGTGACAACCTTGAACTTGTTTAAGGATGCGAATCGAAGGGTCTGAGAGAGTCCTCCGATGTCATCAGGGAGCGCGGTGGAAGCATCCGAGGATTCACCCGGTCTCTGAGTCATCGCCGTGTAGAGCCTGTGTTTTGAGTGCAGGATATCCTCCTCCACATCGTGCGTCACAAAGTCTAGCAGTTTAGCATCCTTCGTCACTAAAGAGGCTAAAATAGGAGTCAACTGACCAATATGCGTATCGAGAGCGAGCAAACCCTTCGCAAACGCTGCCGCTGTAATCTGGACTCGACCTTCATCAGAGGAGTATATTTTCAGGTCGTGACGATAGGTTGAGTGCAAGCGAAGCAAACCATCGGCGTCGGAGCCGTAGTAGTTACCGCGCGGATACATACGCACGCGGAAAGCCTTACCGAGAGTCTCAGCTTGGTACTTACCCAAATAGGTGAGCACACCACCGAACTTGATGATGAGAAGAGCCTCAGTCACGCGCTCGTTGTGCACATCATCCGAATTTGGGACTATGCGCTCCCACTCCAACGGTTTCAGCTGAGCCTTGCGATTAATACCGCTGAAATGTCCCCCCTCCTCTAGAATGGAAACGATTTGTTTCCACGCTTCGAGTTCTTCTTGCGCTTCTTCCTGCGCCTGGACGTCTTTCGACACCGCAGGTGGTTGCTCGACGAGCTTGGAATAAATCGTGCGGCAAATGTTGAGCAACTCTTGCAACAGCTGCGGAGTCTTTAGCTTTGCTTGCTTTCGAGTGCGTCCGTTTGTACACTTCAACATGAGTTCAAGCAGTTCAGGATTCTTCACTCTGAGTTTCATCTTTTGTTTCGGGGTGCGGTCACCGTGTCTCACCACAGCCAACACGGCGCGTAGTTCTTCGGCTGGTTCTTGCTGGGATGACTGCGGTTGGATATCAGATCTCTCCGAGTTATCTGGCACGTCTAAGGGAGAGACATCATCTTGCGCACTCGTCGATGCTGCAGCTTTCTCAGCAGGTCGAGTGCTGTAGTGATCAGGCGCCACAGCCTTCAGGATCATCGCGCGAAGACACACAGATGCGTCGTCGTAATACTTTTTTGAGTTTTTGACGAAACTCCAGCCGTTGACGTCGCAGACGTAGCTCTTCCCCTTTGTTCTGAGAAGATCAAACCCACAGACTCGCTGACCGAAAGCCACACACACGCGCCTCGCTATTTCCTTCTCTTCTGGAGTCAACAAGACGGGGTAACGCACTTCTTTACCGCTCTCATCTCGCTGCACGCGGCCATCAACCACTGGACTCTTTCGCGCCTCTGCGTGTGCGTAATCCGGCCCGACAGTATACACTTTAACATCTGTACCGTTCGTGGACATGAAATCTTCGTAAATGAACGACGTAGACCTACGAACAGGGGTGTACGTCAGCTCACCAGAGCTACCATCCGGCGGCGGATAGTACTGACTCGACTGGTTGCCGATTTTCCGAAAGAGTCGCTTGTAACCACCGCCTACGTTGTGCGGATAATAGATGAAAATATTGTGATCCTCCGCGTTGGCCGGCTTCTCAACGAACGGTTTATAAATGCGCTTTCCACTAAGCTCGACATACCCCTCGTCTTGGTTGAAATCCTTCGGTTCAAACGTCGGTTGATCCGGCAGGGCAACTTCGTCGCCCTCGGGCTTCTTCCTCACCTGCCCCTTCTTCACGTAATCGTTCCGGTTCACCACCACGTGATTCGGCACCGGAATATTATGTTCCTGCAACCTCTTATACACCAACCGCCTGTCCAACAGCGTCCACTGCTCGCTCAGCTCATTCACGACGAACGGTTTCCTCAACGCCGCGTACTCCTCCACCTTGGCGAGCGGAAAACCATTCGAGTAAAACGAAATCAACGCATCCACCCTCGGCCACTCCTCCACCGGCGCATCCAAGATGCACCGATCGCCGAAAATCACAATTTCAAACTCTCCAAACGCCTCCAACCGGGTCAAAATCTCCTTCATCGCCGACGAGCGCGATTTTTTATCCATGGCGCACACCCCCACGCGCACCGTCAACTGCTGAGATCCCGCGGGCGAAACTGGGCGCCAGCCCGCGATGCCGCCGTGGATCGGTTTACCGACCCCGGACTTCATGTCGCGCGTCGACAACCCTCAACCACCGTCTCGCGCCCTCCGTCCGTCGCGCCCTCCGTCCGTCGCGCACTCGCGTTTCGCACCAATCCCGCGCACTCTGTGAAAAACGCGGCAAATAAAAAGCGCCTTGAGAAGCGCGAAAGAGGTGAGGTGAAGTGGTGGAATTCAATCTCGTTCACTCTTCGCGGTCGAAAGAAATGATGACGACGACGACGACGACGACGACGACGGATGCGAAGACTCGACGGATTCGACGGGCGATGGGGTACGTCGCGGCAGCGGTGGCGCTCGTGGTTGTCTACGCGTCGTACGGATCGTCGTCGTACGCCGAGGACGACGGGGTGGCTGACTCGGATGAGGAGGATTTCGCAAAGACGACGACGGTTGGTGGAGATGCGCGTCTGACGGATGTTGACGGGACGACGGCGGTCGGGGAACGGGGTGGAGGAAGACGAGGAGGAAAGAGCGGTGGTCTTGGATTGCGAGGGCGGGACGGCGGGGATAGCGCGGAGGTGCTTCGAGGACGAATCGGAGAACGAGGGAGCGGTCCGAGGAGCGGGTCGGCGTCGAGCCGAGAATCCGTCGGACGGGAGGACGAGACGTGGAGCGACGGGGAGTCGAGCCGGGCGAGCGGGGATTTTTTCGGGGATGACGGCGGAGATGACAGTCGGGATGCGTCGATGCCGGATTTCTTTGCGAGGACAAAGTTTTTTAGCGTGCTTGAGTTGGATTTGTCAAAGGAGTTGTTTGAGGCGAGCGCTGAGGCGAGGTTGGCTCCAGACGAGGTGTTGTTTAGGCAGGGAGATTCGAGCGAGAAGGGGATTTACATCGTCGTCGAGGGGTCTGTGGGAGTGTACTTACATCCAAGGAACGGGGCTCCGCCGGTGTTGACGAATATTTTGCAAGGAGGGGAGTCTGTGGGGGATATTGACGTGTTGGACAGTGCGCGAAGAAGCGTCAGTTGCATCGCCATGCGTGACGGAGCAAAAGTGGTGCAAGTGTCTCAGGCTGTCTTCTTGGAGTTTGTTCGACGACATCCGCACACGTTACAGCAATATCTGCAGCAAGCGATCGCGAGGCTCTGGCGCGTGGCGCAGTTTACCCTGATTGATTTCCTAGGAATGCCTCGGCACGCGCTGCTCGGTCAACCCGAGGCAGATGACGCATGTTCGCTCGACGCAGACTTTTTAGAACAGATACCACTTCTGAGCAAACACTGCACCCGGAGGACATTTGCCAAGGGGGAACAGATATTCACGGAAGGGGACAGTACAAGTGTGTTTTACATCCTCTTGAAAGGATCGATAGTGCGGCAAGCCGTGCCATGGCCAAAGGGAGACGGTTTGCGTGGTCAACCGGTGCGGGCACCACAACTTTTAGGCTCGACCCACTTCATCACGCGCACACCATTCAGAGAAACTCAGAGCGTTGAAGAAAATTGTGAGATGCTTGAAATCAGCTCGGAGACTCTAGAGGCGTTGCGCGAAGCGGACACGGAAGCTTATGTTGCCCTGTTGCGACAGGCGTCTTCGTCGCTCGGCGTACTCATCCGCAACTTTATTGGGTTTGGGCTCAACCGTGTTTGGCTCAAGAGTGGTGAACACGTCTTCTTGGTTGATGAAGATGCAACGAGTATGTTTGTTGTCATCAGCGGTCGCGTACATCTCAAACAATCGAGCAAGCACGATAAAAGCGATGTCATCACCCGGGAAAGAGGAAGAGGAGACACGCTCGGTGAAGCGCCGCTGCTCGCCCATGGCAAATATTCATCCACAGCGATCACCTCGAGAGACTCAGAGCTAGTTAGAATGTCTCACGGCGCACTGAAACTCATTAACGCGCACCACTCCGAAGTTTCGAGTCGTTTGCTAGAGCTGGTTGCGTGCAAGTTACAAAACAATCTGAGAGATGGAGATCGAGCTCAAGCAGAGCTCGTTACCATCTACCTCATACCTGCAGATCCGGCGACGAAAATGAATGAGTTTTCAAACGCATTACAAGATGCTTTGTCCATGTTTGGATCCACCGTATTGTTGAGTAGCTCAGCCATCGATGAAATCTTCGCCGACGGCACTACCCAAAGATTGGACAATTACTTCTACAGATCAAAACTCACCAGCTGGATGGCTCAACAAGAAGAAGAACATCGATTCATCATTTTACAAGCCGACCCGCGGTCCAGCAGCTGGAGTAAAGTTTGTGCAAGTCAAGCGGATTGTGTTCTCGTCGTGGCTCACGCGAACCGAGAGAACAAAACACCTCTGGTTCACGAGCAGCGACTCATTTGGCGAGCTCGCCACAGCGTGCGCGCAGAACTTGTGTTGATCCACGAGGCTGGAAGCACACCATCTGGAACACAAGCCTGGCTAAAGAACCGTCAAACATTATCGCGTCACCATCACGTGAGAATTTCATCTAAAGATGACATGGATCGACTGGCTCGGTACATCTCGGGTCATTCTGTTGGCGTCATTCTCACTGGTGGCGGCGGCGGCGGTCTCGCGCATCTCGGAGCGCTCAGAGCCCTCGAAGAAAACGGAATTCCGATTGACTGCATTGGAGGAACAAGTCAGGGAACTCTCACGGCTGGGATGTACGCGCGCACGTTATCGACGAGCCACATATTGCCGATGCTGAGGAACAACATGCACATGTTGAATTCTCCTCATCACTTGCTGACTGATTTGACCCTTCCGTTGCTGTCACTCTTCAGTGGTAAGGGATTGGACAATGTCATCATGAATTCCGTTGGATCTGACTCACAAATTGAAGATCTTTGGCTAAATTTCTTTTGCTGCAGCACCAATCTCACCAAGAACTCTTTGACTGTGCACACCTCTGGACGTTTATGGAGGTGTGTCAGAGCATCGATGACAGTACTCGGTCTGCTACCTCCGGTGCGTGACGAAAACGACGAGCTCTTAGTCGACGGTGGATATTTGAACAGTGTGCCAGTCGATGTCATGCGCAAAGAGATGGGAGTCGAGACGGTCATCGTAGTGGACGTCGAGGATAAAGACTTTATCACTTTCCGCGACCTCACTCCTTACGACGGCGGAATGAGCACTTTTGGTTTGCTATGGGATCGTCTGAACCCGTTCACACGGAACAAAAGTGAAGATGAAAGAATGAAACACCCTTCGTACGCTGATGTGCTGAATGCTCTCACCGCAACGACGAAGAAGAAGCAGCTGGAACTGGTTGCTCGCGATCATCGAATCAATTTGCACCTCAGGCCGCCGGGCGTTTCACTTTGGATGGCGAATAGCTTAACCTTACCACAGATGGACGCCGCCGTTCGCAAGGCACAGGCGTACACCAACGTCGCTGTCAGCATGTGGAAGAAGAAAATGCTTGAGCCAGAGGACACGGAGACGGCTGCTAACAGGCCTCACAGCGAACGCTCAGCGATGGCATCTCACGCTGCTCAAGCCACCGACTTGGATTCACCAGCCGTCAGCCCGAGCAGCCTGTCTCCGCACGTCTCTCCTCGCACGAGTATGGACTCCGTAAGAGAGATGAAGCATATACCCATCCCTTTGCCGCATCTCTCACTCGACGTCGGGGGCAAGCACAAGCGCATATATCGCCGTAAAGTCGGATCGAGAGCCGTACACCTGCCGTCAGAAGGAGATGATCCATCCACGCCGCAGCACAGCTCGCAACTCGTTCGAACCTTCACAGATCAGGCACAAATTGGCAACGAGTCTACCGACCCGGCTGTCTTCAGGAGCGCGACGCACCCCGCTTAGCATGTACAACGCGTATACAGTAACAATGTAAAAAATACCCTGTGTACTGTGGCCCTCACCAGCCACTGCGCTGAAGCGTCACTTCCGCACCGACATGCTTTCCGCCACGCAATCTATCGCCTCTGTTTCCGCGTTCAGACGCACCAACGGCATCGCCAAGCGCTCCGCGCCGGTGCGCGGCCCGGTCAAGGTTCGTCGTCGACCGCTCTCGGCGGATAGCGTTCGCCCTCACGCCGTCGACGTCAATACTTTTAGGAAACCTTTTTACTGACCGTCACGCGTCTCTCGCACGAAACAGGTGAACGCGCTCTCGTGCTCGACCGCCGACTTCAAGGTTGGACTCTCTCTCGAGATCGATTCCGCCCCGTGGAAGATCACTGGTACGTCACAGAAGCGTCAGCGGCGCCGTCGTTTCGACTGAGAGTCGCTCATGCTCGCGCTCGACTATGATTATTCGCTATCCTATTCAAGCACAGGCTGTCGAACGCGCGTAATCACAGGGCGACGACTAACGTTTCACTTTTCACGCGACAATAGAGTTCATGCACGTCCAGCCGGGTCGTGGTTCCGCGTTCGTTCGCACCAAGCTTCGCAACTTGCTCACCGGTAACACGAACGAAAAGACGTTTCGCTCTGGTGAAAAGTTTCAGCTCGCCGAGGTGAGCAAGGCCCAGATGCAGTACACTTACATGGATGGCGACGATTACATGTTCATGGACATGGAAACATTTGAAGAGCTTCGCGTGCCGCCGGTCGCCGTGAGCAAGTTTGTTAAGGAGGGAATGGAGTGCGGCATCGTGCAGTGGAACGGCAAGGTCATTGGCTGTGAAGTCCCGAACCCATACACTTTCGAGGTTGTCGATACTGATCCGGGTCTCAAGGGTAACACCGCCAGCGGTGGTGACAAGCCGGCGACGCTCGACTGCGGTGCCGTCGTCACCGTGCCACTCTTCATCAACATTGGCGAACAAATCATCGTCAACACCGAGGAAGGTACCTACAAGTCTCGCGCGTAAAAACTTTCTTTCAATAACCATACCCATTCCCCACACGACGTTGCAGTCTTCACCCCTCCGCGCTCCCGACCAATGTACATGAGATGTCCGCTGCGAAACGAGTGTTGGATCCGGTCGCCCGAGAGGCCAAGCGCCTCGGCTTCGTCGCCAGAAGCGCACTAAAGTTGTTGGAACTCGACGAGAAGTTTTCACTTTTTCGAAGCCTCAGACCGACCGGACCGCGTGTTTTGGATCTCGGATGTGCGCCCGGAGCGTGGATACAAGCCGTACATAAACGAGCCCCTCGGTCCACGCACGTTGTCGGCGTCGATCTCACCGAGGTTGACGTTTCTGGGTTACCTTACGTCGACCAGAGCCGTGTAGTGACTTTGGTCGAGGATGCTCGAAACTTTCATGAGTTTGCTGGAGATTTGAACGTCCAAACCCGCCCGTTCGATTTGATTTTATCCGACATGATGGCGAGCACGAGTGGAATCGCGAGTCTCGATGCGACGCGGTCATTGGAGCTCGCAGAGTGCGCGGTAGACGTTGCGCTCGGAGGTTCGGTTGCGTTGCGGCCGAATGGAAATCTGGTTGTTAAAATTTTAGAAGGTGGCGGAAGTGTGGAGGAATTAGCGAAGGTGACGAAGCCGCATTTCGAAAAAGTCAGTTGGTTCAAGCCGAAAGCGACGCGAACTGAAAGCAAGGAGATATATCTCGTTGCTCGAGGACGCAAACCATGATTAGAACTGTGCGCATTGAAAACAAGTAGAAATATACCGGTACCAATACATGTAGACTAAGATCTAGTTTGGGCATATCTAGCGTAAGCGAGCCCCGCGACTCCAGAGCAAACGCCGATAACGAGTAAGTTTTCAATCGTAAACACGCGCGAGTAGAGACTCTGGGTACTGATGGAGCCGCTGCCGCTGCCGCACGGCTCTTCTGCGCCGCAAGTAGCGCAACCTTGCATCTTAGTGGCATCACTTGGCTTTTTGATGCGGACTCGCTTACCTTTTGTCAGCTTTTCTCGAATCGCCTTGGATTCCTCTTCGCTCGATATCACGCAGAGTTCGACCCGCGCGACGGTTGGATCGGCTTCGATGACTTTGACGACGTGCGCCTTACACGACCAGCGCGACGCTTCGTAGATTTCAACCATGGCACTTCGTCCCATGAGCCTCGCACGTTGTTCTTCGCCACCGGGTAAAAGAATTTGAGTGTAATTCTTCGTGTGAGCGACCAAAGAGGTGCCGTCTCGAGCGATATCGCTCACCCAAACGCGTTCGGTCCTGCCCACCATTTGCGTGTGCGGCTGGTACGACTCGAACAAGGCAGTCAGCTCCCGGGAGCGAGCCTTGACGATTTGTGTGGGAACGCGCTTCATCTTTGCGGCGGGAGTACCCGGACGCGGATAAAACTGAGAAATATGGACCTCTGGAAATTCGTAATGCTTTATGAGGTCCATCGTCTCCTTCCATTGCTCGTCAGTCTCGCCAGGAAAGCCGCAAATGATATCCGTCGCAATCACCATGCCTGGCACAGCCTCGAGCAAGGTATCGCACACTTTTCTAAACTCTTCAACCGTGTATTCACGTTTCATGGCGTCCAATACTGCGTTTGAACCACTCTGAACGGGAATGTGCATCCAAGTGTACACTGCCGGGTGGCGCATAGCCTCAGCCACGGCGTCGAGGTGAGCCAAAATATACGGTGGGTTCGTCATACCGAGCCTCAACATGACTGAACCATCGGTGGGGAGCACCGCAGTGATGGCACGAAACAAAGCCGCGACATCTGTACCGAGATCGATGCCGTAAGCGCCCGTGTCTTCGCTTGAGAGCCAAATCTCTGACACGCCCTCAGATATGGCTTGCTCCACTCGGCTCACGAGGGCAGATATCTCGTACGAACCGAGATCACCTCGCGCGTGCTTCGTTTTACAATAGGTGCACGCACCCAAGCAGCCGGTACTGAGGGGTAAAATCTCGACGAATTCGTTGCGTCGAACCTTGGGCAAATCGAGTGTTGGGAGCGCTTTTTTCTCCAACATTCGCACCGTGTCCCCCGCGAGCGTCCTTTCCATCGCCTCCACGACCCGATCGATCTGCGTCACTCCCAACAAGCTGACATCTTTCAACTCCTTTGCCCCCTTATCCCCTTGCGGGACGCATCCCGCGATAACCATCGCCTTATTCGCGGCTTTACCTCGTTCAATAACCGTGTTCATCGCGCTTTGACTCGGATTCTTCACCGTACACGTGTTCACCAACCACGCGTCCGCGTCCTCCGCCTTATCGACTAAGTCGTACCCGTACGCCGCCAACTGTCCCGCCATAAACTCAGAGTCCGAGTGATTGTGCGAACATCCAAAGGTGTGCACGAAAATCTTCCCCGAGCCCGGCCGCACGCCCACGCCCGCGTCCTCCTCTTCACCTCTCGAAACCTCTCCGTTCCGTCGACGCGCGCGCGAGACCTCCATCTCCATCACTCGTTCCCGTCCCGCTCGTCCATCAATCACCTCGTCGCCACCCTTCACCGTCGCGTCGACCGCGCCGCGCACGCCTCCGAAGCTACCGCCGCCCACTTTTTCCTCCTCCTCACGCTTCGTCATCGTCGTCGTCGTCGCCGCCGTCCTCCTCCTCGTTCCGTCCATCAATCCCGACGAAACCGAAACCGCGCGGCGATCGGTGACGAATATATCCTCCACATCCTCCACCTCGTCATCCTCCGTCGCCATGATCGTCGCCGCCGAGGACGACGCCGCGTCCAGCCACCACCACTACTGGACGGGAACTGACGGCTCCTCTCCCCCGGCTCTTCGATCGCTGGCGACTTTCGACGACCGACCGTTCCATTCGCGTTCCGTGTTTGACTCGTCTCGGAAAAAAACAAGATCCCGGGTTCCCGCGAGAATCTTTGGGAAGATCTTTTCTTAATTGGGTACGATTGACGATTGAAGACTCGCGAAAATGCCCACCCTGGCAGATGAGATCTTTCATAAGTGCCCGGTAACCCTCGACCTTCATTTTGACGGTTCGTGATCCGTCAAAAACGAGCCGAGCCATCGCGTCGCGTCGTCCCCAGATAGGGGGACGACAACGCGAGGGTCTGGATCCCGAAAAAACGAAGAAATCCCGCCAAGAAATGGGTACGGATCGACGATTCGTGACTCGAGACGAACGAAACAGAGCGAGCGACGCGATCCTCGTTCGTTCGTTCGTCCGCCTCACGCGTCCGTCTCACGCGTCCGTCTCCTTCCAGCAGCGTCGTCATCGTCTTCGCCTTCGTCTTCACCTCGTCAGTCCTCCTCTCGCGCGTCGAGCGGTTCGATTCGATTCTTTTACATTCTACTTTCGCGTGCGTGACGCGCGATCGTCCACGGGTCGGGAACGCGACGACGCCCGGCTTTTGTTTACCCGTCGCGCTTCCGCGAGGTGCGTGTCGCGTGATGCTGAGTGCGATGCCCGGTCGTTGCCGGTTCGAGGAACCTCGCGCGCGTCCGTCCGGGCGGCGTCCCGTCGCGCGTTTCGGCGTCGCGTTCGGCGCGGAAACGACGCGTGATTTTTTTGATGTTTTTCTCGCGATGCATCCCTTCGTGGGCGCGTTCGTCGCCCGTCGTCGTCGTCGTCGTCATCGGAACGCGACGCGGCACGCGAGGTTTCCCATCGCCGGTCGATCGGGGGACGTACGGACGGGCGAGAGCGGGGCGGGCCAGCGAATGAGTGGGAGGCGATTGAAAAATATCCTCGGTGGATCGAGACTAGAGATCAGATCCTCTATGACGAAACACTCTTGGCTGATTGTTTTTTTTTGCATACATTCCATCTCGACTGACGTCACAGTGTTTGTTTTGACTCTTTTTGGCCCGCAGGCGACTTGAGTCCCGTTTTTTGGGACTTGAAGATTTATTAACCGCGAGCTCTTGAGTAGCCGAGACATTTGCGGCGATTTTGGGTTGGATTTCAGCAGTGCGTTTTTGAACGCAGACGAGACACCACACAGACAAAACAGACATTCATATATTTAATTCATCATGTCGTTGCTCGACTTTGGATACGGAAGCGACGCCGGCGTGTCGAGCTACGCCAACCTGGGAATCATGGGTACCGACCAAGTGAGCTGGATTTTCGAGGAGGATAAAATCTTTGATACCGGTTTCGCTTCGATCGACGGTGCGTGGTCGCTCATGGGTGATGATTACTGGGGTACTCTCCAAAAGGAGTTGCCGCAAAAGCACACGACTTCGGAAATTAAGAGGCGCTTCAACAAGTTTGAAGAGGACGCGCGTGTGCTCGATTCTGAAATCTTGCCTCTTCCAACGTTTGAAGAAGACGAAGCGGAGTACCGCGCAACAAAAGGTTTCGTCACTGCTGAGGTAAGCTTTGGAATTGAGGAGCCCAAAAAGGCTGAAGTGGCACCGATGCCGGCACCGGCGCCGGTTGAAAAGCAAGAAATGCCCCCACCCGCTCCCGTCGCGACGGTATCCTTGCCGATGGCGACGAAAAAGTCCTCCAAAATGCCCGCCAAGTCTGGTGAGGCTTCAGAGCGACGCAAGGGTGTTCCATGGACAGAAGAAGAACACCGCTTGTTCCTCCTCGGCTTGGCCAAGTTTGGCAAGGGTGACTGGCGTAGTATCAGCAGAAACTTCGTCGTCTCTCGCACGCCGACGCAGGTGGCCTCCCACGCTCAAAAGTACTTCATCAGGCTCAACAGCATGAACAAGAAGGATAACAAACGCAGATCCAGCATCCATGATATCACTTCACCAACCGCCAAGGCGTAATTCTTATATTCATTGCGAGCAGGCATCCGGCTGTGGATGCCCGCCAACTACGCTTAGCGCGGCGTACGCACAACATCTGTTTTATTATGGTGCAAGCAGCTGTAAATTTGTAAAAAATCTTTCACACTTTTGCCTGAAAAGTTTGATATACTTCAACAAACCGCTACGTTTCTACTATTAAGTCTTCTAGGCTGCTATTCAAACGCTCGTCACGCGCTTGATCAAATCGTCCACGACGGCGCCCTTCGATGCGGCGATGCGTGACTGCAGTTTTGACAACTCGGCGTCAAACTCTTGTTTCAGCCGGTCCTCAGCCTCAGCTTTGTTTCCAGATTGCTAGAAGAAGAAAGAAATCAAAAAACAGTTAGTCATCTCCACTCGACGAATTAATTCTTCACGAGCGATTCACCAAGCCAATATTGCGCGCCAATCGACGAGCCAACCGCGCGCGCACCTCTTGAACCAGCCGTGCGTACCGCCCTTCCCTCTCCGCCCGGTACGCCGCAATCTCCGCCTTGGCCTCCTCCACTGCGGCACGTAAACGTGACGTTTTCTCTACGCGAAATCGCGTCGTTATCGTCGCATCGTCAGTCCTTCCGTCCGTCGTCTTACAAACGTTCACCACGAACCAAACAAGTCACTGTACACGCGTACGAAAAAATCACACGTCTCGTCGTCGTTCGTCTCCCTCGCCGTCGCCGCGCTCATCCTTTCGCGCGGAATTAACCGATTCTCGTCTCAACCTTCGTACCTTCCCTCGCCGCGCTCACGATGGCTTGCGCTTCCTTTTCCGCCAGCATCAACTTTGAGATCCCGTCGCGAGAATCCATGCCTGACTTCGACTTCGCTTCGCCTTCACACCGCTCTTCGTCCGAGCGCGCGCGTCCGTCTGTCGACTGGGGACTGACCCGTTCGGGCCGGGGTCTCGGTTTTTTTTCTTGTCATTTACACGCACAAACAGTGAAGACCTAAAGCCCTACCCGATCGCAACGCCGTAGCCTCTCGATCGGTAATTTTATCGATCGAAGGTTGTCGATCGATGAATTTCCGCGATGTCGACGACTCGCGTTGAAAGGGGTGAAAGCGGCGAGCGGGGGACGCGGCGACGTCACAAGACGACGACGCAGAGACGAAATGTTTGCGACGACGGCGCCGACGCTCACGAACGCGTTCGCGCGAGGCGGTGATCTCACCGCCAAGTTCCGTAAGATGACCGTGTCGTCCAGCAGGGCGACGACGGGCAATCGCACCGGTTTGGTCGTGGAGAGTACGTGTTTTTCTGATCTTCGCGCGGGTTGCGAGCGCTCGCTCGCGGGGTGGATGACGGCGCTCGATGTCGGGACGGGCGACGCGGAAGGCGACGGTAATCGAACGGGAACGGGGGTGAATTGAGATGAGTGTTTTTCAATCGCATCTAGCGACGAGCGCGCGGGGCGTTCGACGCGAATTTGCGGGCTACGACGTCGGGTTTTCGAAACCTTCGCGAGGACGAGCGCGCCGACTGACACTTTGGACTCTACCCTTTCCGCGCAGACATTCACGGCATGTCCGGCCGCAAGTGCATGCTAACGGGCAAGAAGGCGAACAACGGTCGCACTATTTCTTTCTCGCACATTCGCAACAAGACTCTTCAGCAAGTCAACTTGCAGGTGCGTGCGCGACGACGAACGCGATGGCGATGTGACCCGGTCGATTGGGGGGGGGGCAACCAACCCTAGACCCTCAAGCGCGCGAAGAAGTTGAGGGAGTGAACGGATGGTTTTTCGGCATTTTGAGCTCGGACTGACGGTTAAATCTCGTTACTCTTATAATGACGCAGTACAAGCGCGTGTACTGGCCGGAGCAAAAGCGCTACGTGCGCCTTCGCATTTCTACAAAGGCGATGAAGACGCTCAACAAGCTCGGGTTGGAGGAGATGGCGAAGCGCGCTGGTTTGGACTTGGAATCGTTGCCGTACATCGATGCCGATCCGGAGCGCAAGCAATGGTTGGCGGAAAACGGCTCGGAGCCGGCGAAGAAGGACAAGCGTGCGCCGAAGGGCCCGAAGCCGCTCTTCGTCCCGAAGTGGAAGGAGGCGAAGTTGGCGAAGATGGACGCCTCTGCGGCTGCTGCGGAAAAGAAGCGCTTTGCTGAGGCGAACAACATGATTGTTGCTTAATTCGGTACTATTCTTTGCGCTATATTATTTTAGGTGATTTCGGTGGAAGATTTTGTTAGGATGCGTAAGATGGCTTTGTAATCAATCTTCTTACAAGAGTTTAAAAAGAGTCTCCTCGCGCGCGCCCTCCCTCACGCAACTCTGGATTGGACGAATGTCGCCTCAGGACATGAATCTCAAGCAGTAATCTGCACCATCTTCAGCATTCAAACCAAAATCTGCGGGACGACTACCTATTGCGATGGCTGTTTCCGCGGCTTCTCGATACTGCATCGGGTTCTGGATCACAGCCTTGGCGATGGTGCCGTTGAGCTCGGCGAGATTTTCCTGAGTGACGTGCCACGTTGGATCGTACGCGGGCACGCCCGTGCGTCTCGAGGCTCGACCTTTTAGTTTTACGTCGTCAACCTCGAATGTGATGCCATACGTATCGTGAGCCGCGATCAAGGGCATGGAGTCACCCTTTTTGACCTTCAACTCTTCGATGTATTGCACAGCTTGCTGCCAAGTCTTGCCCTTTTGAGTGCCGACGTGAGGAGACGTTGTCAGTTCGATTTCATCGTCCAGCTCGAGTTTAAACCAGAAAGCTATCGCGTTGAACACGCCATCTTCTTCAATGCCAAATTCGAGCGAAGACTGCGCGGGTTTGAGATTTTCGACATAGTCGTTAAAGTCGAAATCGAACACTTCCTTGAATGGCGCGAGCGGTTTCCATTTGTCGCGACAGTCTTCAAGATTGATACCCTCGTAAGAGGGCCGCCATCTCCAGCGATTCGCCTGAGCAAAGTCGAAACCAGCAACGTTACTGATTCGGATTTGAATTGGCTGTGCGTAGACCGTCGCGGCTCGGGGTATGATGCTCGCGTCGTCGTTGAGCAATCGATGTTTTGCCATGCCGACAATATGAAAGGCTCCTTCACCAATCAAGCCGCTGTCAAAGACTTCGTAGACGAGTAAGTCCGCCTTACGTTCCATTTCAGGGTAGCTACCGTCTGGTTTCAATCCGTGCTTGATCAAACCGTCTGATTCTTTGGTGAATATGCGTCTCGCGTCTCGATTGAGAAACATGATGGAGGTGCCGTAACCATTCAAGCACACCGTCTCCTCGCCCGCATCACACATGTGGAGACTCATCTCCGCCGCGTATACTTTATCCGCACCCGCTCTCATGGAAAACATGGATAACAAGCCACTCCCTGCTCCCACATCCAACACTTCGTTTTTCAGCTTCAATCCTTTTCTTCGACTGATTGTCTTTTTGATTGCGCTCTCATATGCATCATTTCTCGCCGAGTCGTTCAGCATGTCGTAATGCCAACTCGGTATGTTGGCATGTCTTGGACGCGTCGAAGGTGGAGTGGAAGAAAAGTAGACGCGATCTGCATCGCGTTGTATTTTTAGTTCGATGTGCTCTCCACGTTTCACTGGAATCTCGTCCAAATATTGAACAGCAATTCCCCATGAGTTTGCCGCTGAAGATTTATCCCCGTTGATGTCATAACTCTTGAGTTCAACGCCATCACATAACTCCATCTCATACCAGAACGCAATTGCGTTCCACACACCATCTTTCGTTGCTGTGACGTACGTTATGTCATCTTGCTCGAATCTTTGTGCCGTCGTGTTGCCGTTTATCGCGGCAACCAAGCGCGCTTGCATGTCAATGTTAGACACGTCGAACGGGTCTGATAAGACGACGTGAGGCTCAGAGTGCAAGTCTTGTTTAGAAGCTTGAGGATGCCATCTATATGCGTTCAACGCGCTCAAGTCAAACCCGCTCACGGCTTCGAGACGGAATTCAATCAGCTGAGCTTTGATGCAGACATTTGAAGGAATGACACGTGCATTCGGACTCGCCAACTTTTGTTTGCCAATGCGATCTATGGCGCGTAAAATCCCCTTACCCAACAACGCATGATCGAACAAGTCTGTGATGACCAGATCACACGGGTTTGCGAGCGTTTCCGGAGATTTACCGTCTACTTGGGCGATGACATCTTCTGCACCCGCAAGGGAGCATGCGTTGAGTTTCTGTGCAAGGAGTTGAATGACGCCTTTCGGAACGCTGGCAGCGTTTGACTTGATGACTTGCTTTGCCATTCGATAGAGAAACTTATTTTGCTCGATGGCAACCACTTGACGCAAGCCAGCGCGGGCGGCTAAAAGAGCCAAAATGCCAGTCCCCTCGCCCAATACGAGCGCCGACGCGAGCTCGTCTGATTTTGCATCCTCAACAGTGAGTTCAATCGCTTCTTTATACGCAGCGATGCGAACGTCGTCATTCAATATGGTAAGAACCTTCTTCGGCGCGCTCAGCTCAGCCAAAACGGTGGCGTAATTGATCAAACTCAACCTTCCCGGATCCATCTCAAACCGAGAAGGATCCAGTTTACGGAGACACATTTGCGGGATGAATGTCGGTCGCCACTCGTAATCCTCGACCTCCCAATCCGGCCCTGAAAGAGACTGTTTCCATTGGTTTTCCATCTCGGTGCGGCGGTCCTCCGCTCTCGCGTCTCTGAGCTGAAGCGCGAAATCTCTTCGCGCCGCCTTGACGTCTGCTGCTATGCGAGATTGCTCCTCCTCGTAGCGCTCCTTGGCCACATCCAACCGCTCCTTTATATCAACGCTCCCGGGTGACAATTCCAACCCTTTTGCCAACACCGCCACCGCCTGTCCGTGCTCGAAAGCCGCCATGAGCGCGCACCCCAACCTATAATATCCCTTTGCCCAAGTCTCGTCGACGCGCACGCACTCCGCCCCGTCGCGCAACGCCTGCTCCACTCGACCCAACCCAAGCGCCGCCGCCGATCTATTCGAATACAACGTTTTATCCCAATCACA
>JACLAB010013461.1_pt1 | contig 20188 bp, 15 predicted proteins | sample 8027921 | NCBI WGS metagenome assembly JACLAB01 (sample SAMN15725117, study PRJNA655200) | protist metagenome | isolation source: fluorescence activated cell sorting (FACS) single amplified genomes of... | place: USA: West Boothbay Harbor, Gulf of Maine | collected 2000-07-19
CTAACATTTTTCGCAACATATCTTTCAACAAATTTGATAATTTCGGGGGCGGCGGTGAAGGTACGGTTGTTGCGTTGACAATGGCGTCTGCGTCTTCGTCTGGGAATTTCAACTCTGTGCTCTTCGCCATCGCAACAATTTGGAAAACCGTCTTTCCTGTAAACGGCAACCGCGCGGTTGCCATGTTATACAAACAGACGCCCAACGACCAAACATCGCTCGGCATCGGATCGTACCCGGTTTCGTCCAACATCTCTGGAGCTAAAAACGCGGGTGTTCCGGCTAAACGAGTCGATCTGGTCACCCCGGTCAACTCGGAATCTACGCTCACACCGAAATCGCACAGTTTCACGCCATCTGCCATTTTCAACATGTTCTCTGGTTTCAAATCCATGTGCGCAATTTCTAACGAGTGCAAGTAATCTAATCCTAAAACGATATCTCTCGCGTATCCGTGTAAAACTTTCTCTGATAGCGGCACTCTGTTGAATCGTGTAAAAATAGGCCCTCCGGGCGCGTACTCGAGGACCAAAATCAATTCGTTACTCACCGTATCGTCGATGACTTCGTGCAATTTTAACACGTGCGGATGCGAAAGTTTCTTCAAAATAGCAATTTCTTTCCTCACCGCCGCCTCTGCTACTCTCACCCGTTCGTTTCGTATCTTCAGCGCGTATAAATTATTATCCATCTTGTTCAACCCGAGTTTCACTTTCGCGTGCGCGCCTCGTCCCAAATCTTTAATCATAATGTATTGATTCAACTGCTCGTGCTCTTTATCGTCCATGATAATCGAGAGTTTCTGGACTGATGGTGTGAGTTTTAACGAACCTAATCGTCGATTTGCCACCTGTGGAGGTGTTTTCATTTGCGCGTTGTAATTCGTGGAAGAGGTGGAGGAAGTGGACGACCCTGTATTGGAGGAAAGCGAGTTCCGATCGTTTTCCTCCTCGTTGTTGTTGGCGCTCCCACTCGTCTTCTTCTTCTTATCCCTCTCGGAATCCTTATTCCTCTTATTATTCTTATTCTTATTCGTCTCATCTTTTCTCGAGTTGTCTTCGTACGTTTCCGTTTTATCCGTGTTCATCTTCTCGTCGTTTTCTTCGTTCTCGACGTTCTCCAGCGTCACCTGATTGGTTTTTTCCGATATCTCATCACCATCGTCGTCAAACAAAACTTTCTCTTCTTCTGTTTCTGTTGCTTTCGGGGCAAAGCAATAGAAACAGGAGGAGAAGAAGGACATCTTCTTCTCTCCGTTCTTCGTTTATTCTCCTCTTCGCGCGATGGACTGTGAGCGCTTTTAAAGAGTGAAGACAAAGAAGAAGGAACGGGGGGGAAATTTTCTAATAATCCGAAACTCTCACTCCCCTCTCTTCTGAAGAAAGTCGTCAAAGACACATATGCAGCATAAAAAAAGGGGCGAAGAGGGGGACAACTTTTTAACAACCACACGAGAGAACATAAAACAAACAACTCATAAACAACAACTGAGAGAAGAGAGAAGAGAGAGAGAGAAGAGAGAAACCCTAATAAGAGAAGAGAGAAGCGCCATTTATTATTACGAACGAGAAGACAACTAGTATTATGGACGTTGAAGGAGAGTGCAAACAACTGATACTCGCCATCGAAAGGATATCCACCGCCGAGAACAAGAAATCGTGCACTTTTGGTGCTTTATTTCGAGACGATGCGGTACAGAACGAGTTCGAAGCATTAAACGGAACTCTACGAGCGGCAAAGAAGAGAAAAATGATAAGCTTTGAAGGAGAGATGTTGTTGCAAGGAGCGCACGATGACGTGGTGATAACTGTGCTTTAGATTTAGAGCGACGTATGTATGTAGTAAGTAGCTAAAAATATATAGTCAACGACATCAAGCCGACGATGATGAAGAGAATAAGCCGTCCTCGCGGAACCACTTCAAAAGGAGCTGGTTAACTTCCTCTGGAGCGTCGTCTTGGACGCAGTGTCCTTGCCCTTCGAGTTCAATGAACGACGTCTTTCTTTGACTGGTTCGCGTTCGCGGCAAGTTTTGAAAGTATTGCCCGAGAGGGAAATCCAAGGGCGTGATTCGATCCTCACTGCCCCAGATGATAAATATCGGGCACGTCACCGCATCCATCAACTCTTCCGGTCTTGGTCCAGGATTTCCAGTGAGAATATTTACAAAGACGGGCAATGCGCCTTCATTCTCTGCGGCTTTGCATATGGATTTTACCAACGCATCGTCCACGCGAGCAGGATTTTTATAAACTCCCGCGAGCGCATTTCGGACGCTTTCTTCAGAGCGCACGTTGTCAAAAATCTTCGTCGCGACGGGTTCTATTTTCAAAATCGTGTCGATTATCGCCAGAACTACTTTAAAAATTGGTCCAACGAGTTTGTATTGCCACGCAAACCCGTCAAAATCGCCCGGCATTTGCTTCACTTTGTTGTTCATCCCGCCCGCGCAATTGATTAGGCAAATACCTTTAACCAACTCGGGCGTTTCGCTGGCCACGTGCACCGCAGCTAAGGAACCGATTGAATTACCCACTAATGCTACTGGTTCTTTGACAACCTCAGATATAAAGTTTGCGACTTGTTCTCTCCAAAATTCCATGGAAAAATCCACTCCGCTCGGTTTCGAGCTTGAACCGAAACCAACCAAGTCGATGGAAAACACTCGATGGTTCGGCAACTCGATGTCTCTGTATTGAAACCCGGAGACGCCAAAACCGTGAATTAATAAAACACACGGCCCATCTTTCGATCCTGATTCTCTGTACGCCACTTCGTGTCCTTGCCAAGTGTGGTATTTAATCTCGCTTTCTTTCACTTTTGTTGTTGTTGAAGAGGATGACGAGACGAAGAAGATATTTTTATTCATCATCATTCGTTTTCTGTTCTTGATGTTATTTCTTCTTCTCGAGGCAAAGGAGGTTGAAAGAGATGTGGATGATGATAAAGAAGAAGAAGAAGAAGAAGAAGAAGTCGTGGGATTGAACTGTCCTCTCATCAAAGTGCCTGTCGTCGTCCTCATGAATTATAAATAATAAATTAAGATGAGTGTAGGAGTAGGAGTAGGTGATGAAATGACGTTTTGAAACCTAAAAATCGAGAGGAAAAAATCGACGCTTCACAAAATCTCGTTTTTGTCATGTGTAGTGATTGATGAGTGGTGATGGAAGTCACGCGACGACGGGATCGGCGTACGTGAAACAGTTCTTCGACCCGGCGCACGGAGACTCCGGTCCGAGAGAGAAAATTGACGTGCTCGTGTCCAAAATTCAACGACTGAGTACTCAGTCGTCCTCAAGCGGCGTGAAAGAGAGAAACACTGATGAGCAGCAAAAGAAGATACATTATTGGAGAGCGAAAATGTTCTTGAAAGTTGCGAAATTGTACACAGAAAAAGCGTGGGTGCAACAAAAGAAACCTCGGAAGTTTTTTCTCCTCTTTCGCGGGTTCGATGTGACGAGTTCGAAAGAGACTCTGGTGGAATATAAGAAGAACTACTTACAGTTGAGCTTGTCCTCCATCGAACGAGCGCTGGATTTGCAACAACACGCCACGAACGAGTATTACTACTACGAGTGCGTAAAGTTGAAAGCCCATATTTTGTGCACCTTGAGCGCCTGCGACGCGTATTCGGAAAGGAGAAGGTGCGAACAAGCGTTGGAGTGCTTGTTATTACTCAACGAACTCGAAGAAAAAGAAAAAGAAAAGGGAGAAGAAACAGATACGAAGAAGATGATCATGCACATCGCGCACGCCGTCGCTGAGAAGAAGGGAAGCTGGGAAAATCTCGTGCGTCTGGAAAAACGTTTTGAAGAAGATTACGAAAGCGAGAGAAAAGAAGCCGCCGCGAAAGAGGAAGTGGAAGAGGAAGAAAACAGCGTAGCAAAAGCCTACGAGTACAGGGACGACTATTCTAACTATTTCAACGAGTTAGAGTACGACAGAGACGATGACAGAGAGGCTTTAGAGAGAATCATAGATAGTATAGTTATTAGGTGAGAAGGTGAATATTTTTATTTTATTTTTTGACGCGTCATAAAATCATGTCCTCCCTCCACCCAAACAACAACAAGCGCAAACAGAAATCTCTGACGTCGTTTTTCACCTCCTCGGCGAAGAAGAAAGAGAAGAAAGATGACGAAGAGAAAGAAAACCTAACAACAGAAGAACCAAAGAAAATGGAAGGGGAATCAACTGTGAAGGAAAATGCTGCTGCTGCTGTCGTCGTTCAAGGAGGAGAGTTGGAAAGTTTGTTCACGGAGAAGACGTGGTTGGATGTTTTCGCGGAGAACGAATTTCAAAAATCATACTTCAAACAACTCAGCGCTTTCCTCTCGAACGAGTTTAAAACGCAGAAAGTGTTTCCTCCGAAAGAACACATCTTTCGATGCTTCAACACGCTTCCGATTGATAAAGTGAAAGTGGTAATTATAGGTCAAGATCCGTATCATAACTATAATCAAGCGATGGGTCTCTGCTTTAGCGTCAACAAAGGCATTCAAACGCCCGGTTCTCTGCTGAACATGTACAAAGAACTGAAATCGGATTTGAACTGCAGGATTCCCACGCACGGGGACTTATCGAAGTGGCAATCGCAAGGAATACTGATGCTCAACACGAGTTTAACCGTTCGTGCGCACAACGCGAACTCACACTCCAAAAAAGGTTGGGAGCAGTTTACGGACAAAGCCATCGAAGAGTTGGCGAAAGCGAGGAAGAATATTGTGTTTTTGTTATGGGGGAAGAACGCGCAAGATAAGGAAAAACTGATTAAAAGGAGCGGGAGAGAACACTTGGTGTTGAAATCGGCGCATCCCTCCGGATTATCCGCGCACAGAGGGTTTTTTGGGAACAAACACTTTTCGCAAACCAACGCGTATTTGAAGAAAAATATTATTGAACCTATAGACTGGCAAATAGAATCCGCGACGTATCGATAATGTTGTTGTAATAGATAGAAACACGTACTTTTTTGTACTTATGATAAAAAATATTGTAATTTACTTTCGAATCCCACCTTCCTTGTCGTAATTCTCCAAGAACCACTTCACCGTCGTATCGATGGCTTCGTTAAACGGCGTAAACTTAAAATCCGGATTCAACTTCATCAACTTCGCGTTATTCGCCGTCTTTTTATATTGCCCGTCCGCTTTCGTCGTATCGAATTTAACCTTCTCGTCTGGAATACCCAACGCCCGAGACACTCCGTATGCGACGTCTTTAATCGTCATCTCGTCCGCTTCCCCGACGGATAAAATAATCGGATCCGCCTCGTCATAACTTCGCAACGTCCAAATCATCAACTTTGCTAAATCGATGGAAAAAATAAACTGTCTCAACGGTGTCCCGGATCCCCAAATCACAAAGTCCTCTCCTTTTTCCTTGCATAAATACCCTCGATGAATCAACCCCGGGATGACGTGCGAGTTTTCCAGGTGAAAGTTATCATACTTCCCGAAAATGTTCGTCGGAATAACCGCGGTGAAGTTGCACCCGAACTGCGCTTTGTACATTCTGTTTTGCACGTCCACCATTCTCTTGGCGTAAGCGTACCCTTCGTTGGAAAAGTGCGGCGGTCCGTTGTGAATCATCGTTTCATCGATTGGAAAGGTTGTTTTATCCGGAAAAATACACGTGGACAAGCACGAGACTAACTTTTCCACTCCCCTCTTTTGACACTCTTGAAAGATGTTATCGTTCATCATGATGTTCTCTCTCCAAAACTCAACTTTATACTTCATGTTGGCGAATAATCCACCAACTTTCGCGGCTAAATGAATCACGTGCGTTGGTTTAAATTTATCGAACATGTCGGAAACTTCTTTCGGGTCGCACAAGTTCGCATCTTTCGAACTCATATAAAACCATTCCTCGTTCGATGGTTTTTCTGACTCGATGACTTCTCGAATCGCAGAACCGACTAAACCAGTCCCGCCGGTGACTAACACTCTCTTCTTCATATCGCCGCTCATTTTATTTATTTATTTATTATATATGTATGTATGTATATATGGTGGTGCGTGTGAGTGAGTGAGCGCGCGCGTGTGTGTTCGTCGTGTGCTTTGGTCTCTTCGCTGATGCTACTATAAAATGGAGATTGGAGATAGATTTGTCCGAGACCGAGAAAACAGGAGACGAGAGGAAGAGGGTGTTGAGGTCGTCTGTCGTCTTTTTTTCGTCGTCGTCATTCCTCTCGTACAAACCCGTACGTTAAAAAGACTCTCAAAACACCTCATCTCCTAATAATAACAACAACAAAACATAAATAATAATGTCAGCAGCTTTAATGAGAAGATTCATCATCGCGAGTGCTCGCAGCAGCAATATCAGCAGCACTTCTTCATCATCATCGACAACGTGTTCCTCGTTCGCGTGCTCCACCTCCGCGACGACGAGGGGAAGAAACAGCTCTAAAATGCTTCGTTTTTCCACTTTTGCGCAACACAACTTCAACGACGACGCGCATCATCATCATCATCGTCATCATCATCATCGTCAACAGCAACGCGTGACGACAATGATAAAGAAGAGTGGTGGTAATTCCTATTATCGCGCGTCACCGATTTTGAAAATGTCCGCGTCGGATAATAACATCACCTCCGATTTAATCGAATCCATGAGAGTGAACATTCGAGAACAGTTGGAAGCGGAAAGCGTGGAAGTGATGGACTTATCTGGGAACGGGAGACACGTGGCTATAAAAGTGGTGTCAGAAAAATTTGAAGGCAAATCCGCTGTAAATCGACAACGGATGGTGTATAAAGCGATATGGATGGAATTGCAAGACCAAGTGCACGCGGTGAACGAAATGGTCACGAACACTCCGGAGGAAGAGAAGAAGGAGAATCCTTAATCTTATGCGTGATAATATGTACGTGAGCGTGTGTATTTATCTACCTAGGTAATATATCTATCTATTATGTTATTCGTGTGCTATCATTTTAATCTTAACCTAAGGCCCACCCGCTACTTCTATCGACATTTTTTTGTTGACTTGCGCCACCTCCCATCATCACGCCTCGTTTCTTCTCTTTCTTCTTCTTACCCCAGGTCTTGACGCCGTCTCTCTTCATATCTTTAACGCGTTTCAGTATGTCCTTCGCGGAGTTGAAAGTCCCTCCTGTGGGCATTTCGCACGTGAAACACGTCTTCTCTTTCTTTGCGCTATCGTTTCTCAAAGCACACGCTTCGCAAAAGTAGTGCTTACACTTCGTCACGACTGGGTTCCGCACGTCCATCCAAGATTCAGAGCACATTTGACATTCTCCCGGAATGTCACCGTCGAAGGTTTCGTCGTCCTCTTCGTCATCGTCTGGGTTCAAATCTACTTCTTCACCGTCACTATTCAACGCTTTCTCCATCTTTTCTAACGCCGCTTGCTTCTCTTTTTGTTCTTGGAGTTTCCGTTCCCAATCTTTGTCCAACTGCCAGCCTTGCTTGTAATCGCCTCGATCGTGGACAAATTTGCAAGCGTCGCCGTAGCCACAATATCCCGTGTCCTTGTAATCTTTACAAATATCTGGTTTGTAATCCATGACGTAAGTCGTTCGAACGTTCGCGGAGGCTCGAGCGGGACCGTGCGCTCCACCGCCTTTTTCGTTTGCTATGGTTTGTTCCTTACGAAAACCGGCGCGATAGTCCGTGTACGCGTTTGTTCCTCGATACACCTTGTCGTCCTCGACAACGGCTCCACACATCACGTCCTTGTTATTTTCATTATTCTGCTTTAATCGCTCCGCGGCTAACTTTAACTTTTGCTCTCTCAAAGCTCGACCGTCTCGGTCCCTCGCCGTGTCTATTTCAATCTCGCGAGTGGCTCCGCCGTCGTCTCTAATTTGCACGGACCGATCCCCTTCGTACGCAAATACGCGCTTCTCGTGTATTTTCGAAGAAGAAGCTTTGGAGGAACCGCCAAGTAGAGATTGGTATTGTTTGCCGTTGTTGTTTCTTTCTTCTTCTCTTCTTTCTCGTTCTCTGTTGTCGTCGTCTGCGTTAACGTTGGAAGAATTCACCTTCTTTGCCAATTCGTCGTTTTCATCGTCGCCTTTCGTTCCTTTGCGCTTTCGTACGTTTGCCCTACTCTTCTTCTTGAACGTGACCGCAACTACTTCCTCTTTCTCTTCCTCGTCTTCTTCCGCGGGTTTGCCCGGTTCTGCCATCTTCTTTCTCTTCTTCTTTTGCCAGGAAGAGGCAGCTGGAAAAGTTTTGAAGAAAGTGAAAGAAGGAGAGAATCTTTCTTGTTGCAAGAATCTTATTTAAAAAAATTAATTTAACTTTCGCATATGTATTTAGTTGTATCTCATCCTTAAGCTTTTTTAGTATGACAGAAATTAAATAACAAGTCTAATTGAGTCGTAAATATTATGAAAATATCGAAAATATTGGGAATAAATTGAATCAATAATTTATATTCTTAAATATATCTTTTCCATTCTAATTCAATAATTCCCGAGATATTTTATTATATATTGGATGATAAATATATTTCTATATTTATTACGTCATTAAGGTCCGAATTTATCCTTGTAAACTTGGGAAATGGTTTCTGAGTATGCAGAAGAAAAATTTTAAAAAGAATTAAATTTGAGGAAAAGAGAAAGCGAGTACTTTTTGGGAAGATTTTTTCACGCATAAAAGTTAAATAATATATACGAGTGATTTGATTAGATTAAGTTCGTAAGAATCCGTCGGGATAAGGATATAAATATTTTTCATTTCAGATTTAATTTTTTAGTGAAAAAAAAAAGAAGAAACGAAGAACTGGTCTGGTGCGCGAGAAACTTCGAAACGCGAGAAACTTCAGAAAAAACCAATTGCAAGTGGACTTCTTTCTGATTTCTTTCCCTCTTCCCACTTCTCCCTATTTACTCGGAACGGAAGGAGATCATTCTCATTAAGCCATAAATAAGATCATTAATAGTAATCAAACCATGGACGCCAAGTTACAATCGATAGCTTCGCTACAAAACGACTCCGAGAAAGTTGTTCGATATACGGAATTGTTGCGAGAAATTTCGATCGACGCCTCGGACGAAAAGAGTCTTGTCGAACAGTTTGTCGCGCACCTCCTCTCCGTCCCTTCTTTGCAAGTGAGCAAGCAAGTGTTTCAGCACTTCTCGTCTTCTTTGGAGAGTTCCATGTGCAAATTAGACGATTCATACAAGTTCACTCTTTTTGTAAAGTTCGCCAAGTACTTGTTGGAACAATCTTCTTCTTCTTCAACTGTCGTCAGTGACGAAGGGGTAGACGAGTCGTCCGTGGCGAATTCGGAAATGTACTTGAATCGAGCCAAGTTTCTTTTGAGTAAATGTAAAGACGAAGAGAGTATGAGAGACTTTAAACTGTGCGATGCAATCATTTCGGATCTGAAAGGACGTTTTGTCGAAGCTGGATTGGGGTACTTAGCTTTGAAGGATTTCCGAAACGCTGCGATATGCGCGACGTTGAGCAAAGACAGTTACCAAAAGACTCGACTGATTGCGAAACTTTTAGCGCCTCCTTCTGTGGCGGCGGTGATGAAAGCAAAAGGAGAAGAAGACACAACGATGGCAACAGACGACGGAGATAACGACGAAGAAGGTTTGTTGAACATATTAAAATCCATTCAGCTCGGACGGATTGTAGATGCAGACGCCATCAAGAGCAAATTGACGAAACCACACCACCTGAACGCCTTCGTCGCCGTCAACTTGGAGCATAACTTACTCTGTGTGAGTAAGTTGTACAAATCGATAACGTTAGTCGAGTTGTCCAACATTTTAAAAGTGAACGAACGCGAGGCGGAAAGAAAAGGAATCGAGATGATCAGTCAAGGGAAATTCAAAGGCGTTTTTGACCAAGAAGTTGGATTGTTGGAGTTTTTGAAGAACGAAGAGGAGGAGGAGGTCCACGCTTTGCGAACGCTGACCGACAAAATCGCGCAGGTGTGCGACTTGATTACGAAAAGTAAAAGCAAGGACGGCGTGCGAGCTTGAGGAGGTGAAATTGTAGAAGCAGCAGCAGCAACAGCATAGGTTATTCTTAGAAATGTAGTTAATATAGAAAAAGAGAGACAAAATCAATTTAAAATACAACTGTACACTGTTACACTATTCACTAATCCGCTATTCCTACAAGTTCCTCTCTTTCTCACACGAAATATCGCTCCTCCTCCTCGTCTTCTTTCTTCAGCCTCTTTTGCGATTTGCGTCCGTTGCGGTAGCCGACCCACCACAAATCGTGCAACTCCTTTTCGTTTTCGCACGAATAGCCTTGCTCGAACGCGTTGAGAATGTACCCGCGTTCACCAAAGTTTGGTTCGTTCTCTAACCCAAACTCATCGTCCGCGGTTGCGCCGGCTAACTCCCGCGTGCACCTGTCCTCTTCAACTATGGTAGTTCCATTATCGTCCATGGACGTTATTCCACTAATTCCACACACGTACGTGTCATCGATTAGGATGCGAGCGTCGCATCGAGGGCCACATCGATGCTCTCTGCCAGTCTTCTCGCACAAGAATATTCCACCTATTCGATGATAGGAACACCCCCAGCTTTTCCCGCACTTGTGCTTCATGCGTTCTTCTTCTTCCACTTTTGATGGTACTGAGAAACCTTTTCTTTCCTTCCAAAACCGAATTGCGCCTTCCACGTTCTTCGCGGTAGATACCGACGCCGCGATTAAAACGTCGTTTGCTGGATCTGGCACCTCGCTTCGCTTTGAGGCTTGCACGTCCGCGTATATCTGCTTTTGAGATTCCGGCACGTTAAGTAACGCGTTGTGTAAATCCTTCTCGTCTCTCTCAAAGTATCTATTCCGAAATGTTTTGCTTCCTCGTTTTCGTTTTCGATTTGATTCGTGTTGCTCTTGTTCTTGTTGTTCTTCTTCTTTTCGTTTATTCTCTTCTTCGTCTTCATCATCATCGCTGCCAGTTGTTGTTGATGAGGTTGATTTTTCACTTCGCCACCGGTCGAAATACAATCGCTTCCAGATTGAATCTCTCCTCGCAACTTGCCTGAATATCTTACACGTTTGGCCAGAATTCGCCACGTCTTCCGCGCTGAGGTGTTTGAATACGTGCTCGATGATTTCTGAAGGAATAAACTTCCCTAAAAAGGAGTTCAATACCAACACCTTCTTCTTCTTCTCCTTCTTTTGTTTTTGTTTTTGTTGTTGAGAGAACTTCACCATCATCTGGAGAGTCAGCTCGTTGGCGAAGAGCTCGTCTTCCTCGTCGTCTTTATCGTCGTCGTCGTTCTCTTCTTTTTCTTTTTCTTTTTCTTTTTCTTTTTCTCCTTCTCGCTTCATGATGGGTGTCAATCGCGAGCGCGGAGAGAGTCTCGTCAGAAATGTTTTGCTCTTCTGTGTTCTACCCCGAGATGATGTTTTTTGAGGACAGTTGGGGAGAAAATATATAAGGGGAGTTTTGGAAAAAGCGGAAAAATAAAAAACTTACTTCATTAGTATTCGTTGTAGCCGAGAGAGAGAGAGAGAGAGAGAGAGAGAGAGAGAGAGATGAATGCGCGACAGAGAGAGAGAGAGAGAGAAAGGAAAAGAGAGACGTGATTATTTGAACGTCGACATCTGAACATCAAGACGAGACCGGGAACGAATGAGTGGGCTTGTGATTGGTAAAGAAGACGACGAAAAATGCTGACGCTTCGTCTTAACGAACTCTCTGTTGATTATGCGGGGTCAACGATGAACAGAGGAAGAAGAAGGAGAAGAACGACAACAATAACAACGACAACAACGACTGTGCCAAAGAAAATTATCACCGCTCGTTCTTACCAGAATAGCAATCTCGAAGGATGTAAAAGAACAAACAGAAAACGACGACAAGGTTGGGAAATGTACATATCCTCGTTCGCTGGGACAGGAGGATTTGCGTCAGAGGACGAAGAAGGGAAACGACGAAGAGAGCAAGCGAGAGACTTGGTTCGTAATTTGTTAGACGCGTCATTCTTATCGTCAAATACTAATGGATGCAAACTTATTCCGTGCGATCGACCACCGTCGTCTTTATTAACAGGGTCTTTGCAACTGACGTATCGAGAACGCTCGGTCCCAGATGTTGAAAATTCCTTTATGCACAAATGTCAATTAGTTTCGTCTGCTTCATCGTCACCACCCATGGCAAGAAGATTTAGGTGTAGAAAAGCGAACAAATACATCGCACATTTGTTCTTTCAGATTTCAAAGCACAGTGCTGAGGCGGATATTCAGCTTTCTCGTTTCGATTTGTTTCATGGACACGTGTTCAAAAACGAAGACGTCGTTGGCATTTTATTTCACGCAAAAGAGTACTGTCGCTTCGACGAGAATACGTTCAATGTGGATTTGGGGTACTGTCAAATTGAGAGCTATGTTAAATATAACCCAAAACAAATGGAAAAGAGAAATATTATATGGGTAGCTTCTCTCCAAAGAGGAGGAGGAGGAGGAGGAGGAGGAGAAGGAAGAGACGATGAGTTGCGCTACTCCATGGCAGTTCTCGATACTTCTCACTACTCCGAGCTCCTCTTCTCTGGTCAATCAGACTTTCATACAGTATACGAAGGCGACTTCGGCGACGTTCTAGGTGACGTGTTCTATTTCGATGCGTTGAAAAATCGGAAACCTCAGGAGCGAGTTATTGTTGCAACATCGACTAGTGCTAAAAATAGAAAGAAAGGAGGAAGTTTTGAGATTTGACCGCAACGCAACACAAATTTTGTTCGGTATCTCATTTACAAATGTTTTGATAATGGCTCGGACGATCCTTGACATCGCAAGAAAATGTGTAAAAAAAGCAGGTTTAGATGCTTACGAGCCGTCGGATGTGCCAGTCCGCGCGCTCCTGCTCGTGAAGATTGGTAAAAATGAAGGAGAAAGAGACAATATCGAACATGCAAAGACCACTTTTGAGAAGAAAATACTATCTGAAAGTAGAATAAACAGTGCAAAAGAGACGGGAAGAACGTACATATATACTGAATCTCGGACACTTTGTGCACTAGTCGATTCCTCAGCTGTTCAAATACGAAATATTATGGAAAATCTTTGCCGCGTTGTCGTTGGTCAACCCGGCCTCTTTTGTTTTGCGAGAGTTTTAAGCGTTTATAAAATACCGCCTTCTCAAAGTAAAGACTGCTTCCGCGATTATCAAACGAAAGTGGTTACAAAATCCGCTCAAGAACAGGAGCAAAAGCGTCAAGAAGAAGAAAAACAGCAAATCTTAATCGTGGAAGAACAAGCGGAAGATTTATCACGAAACATAGAAGAAGACGAAGCTTCTGAAATATCGTCGTCTTTCGAGGAGGGAGAAGAAAAAGAAGAAAAAGAGGAAGACCAAAGAGGGATCGCGAGAGCTGCGTGCATTGAAACGTGCGTTCGTTTGGGTTCAGATATGCTCAAGAAAAAATCCAGAGTAGGTCCGATGAATTTTGATTTCGATAGTTTACTCCAATCCGAATTCATACCTACGCTTGAGGAATATCTAAAACTCTTCGCTAGTAAGCGTCTAATTCTAAACAGAGACGACGATTTCATCTTTCCTATTGTATCATAATAAGATCAAGTGTGTATTACTTTATACTATTTCTTATGCAGTTGCGTCTCTCTATTCTTTGTTGTTATTACACTGAGCGGTTTCATATGCTCTTGTGGATGTCTCTCTCTCTTAATTAATATGTATGTTAACTTTCTTGTCTCTTGTCTCTTCTCTTTATCACGCTTTTAATTCTTCTATTCGTCTACTTCAATTTAATCTCTTTCAAGCGTTCTTGCAAATAATCGTCCGAACTGATCGGTTCAGGATACCTGTTCGGTCTTTCCTCTGACACGCACGACTCTAACGTATCAATCACGTAATCCGGGTTTGGATGCAAAAAATACGGCATCGAAAATCTAGGAATGTGCGCTCGTTCCTTTGGCGGGTTCACCACCCTGTGTGTCGTACTCGGCAAGACGTGATTGGTCAACCTTTGCAACATATCGCCGATGTTGCACGTCACACACCCTGGTGCCGGGTTCACGTCCAACCATTTTCCATCCTTCCTTAAGATTTGTAATCCACCTTCATCGGCTCCTAACAATAATGTAATCAAGTTAATATCCTCGTGCGCGCCGGCTCTGACGTGCCCCGCCGACTCTTCGGCGATAGGCGGGTAGTGAATGATTCGCAAAATAGAGTTTCCTTCGTCTACTTTATCGTCGAAGAAATGTCTGTCTTGCTTCAAATACACCGCTAACGCTTGTAAAACTCTGTTCCCAAGTTCATCTAAAGAGTAGAAAATGTGTTTCGCAGACTCTGTAAATCCTTCGATTTCGTTCACCTCCACGTTTGGAGGCATGAATTTCTCAAATTTATGTCCTTTTGTTGGTAAATCGCGCCCTTGATGCCAAAACTCTTTCAAATCTGATTTGGTCGCTCCTTTCGCGGTCTCCCTACCGAACGCAGTAAATCCTCTCGCCCCACCTTTCCCTGGCAAGTGATACTTCTCCTTCTCCTCTTGACTCAAATCTTCAAAAAAAGATTTCGATAACCGAAAAGCTCGTTCGATGTCTGTTTGCGCCACTCCGTGGTTTTCTAAGATGACGAAGCCGTATTTCTCGTACGCTTCGCCGAGTTTATTCACAAACTGATCGAAATCAGTCTCGTATAAAGTCAAAGAGACGGTTGGGACGAAATCATCTTCTTCGCCTTCTTCTTCAACTCCTCCTCCCACGATGATGGTCATATGTAGTCGTCTCTTTCTTTCTTTCTTTTTTGTCGTGTGCTTTTGGCTTCTGCTTGGTCCTTTTTTCGAATTTTTTGGTTGCTTCGCGGCAAAAGAAGGTAAAATTTAGGTTTAGAGCTGCTCGCCTCATAAACCATATCCAAGACCACGTCAGTCCTTTCCTGTCATCTTGCACAGACAGAGAAAAAAAGCACACGCGCTCGAAGAACGAACACTCTACTCTCTTCTCACATATTCACACATCATCGTCTTATTTATTTGCATACTCTCATGATGAGCGTAATGATGATGGCTTCAGCCGAACCGACGGCCGCAGGGATGGCTTCGTCGTCGTCGTCGTCGAGAAGACGACGGGGACGAAGCTTCGTGACGGCTTCGGTTTCATCGGCTTCATCGTCGTCTTCTTCGTCTTCATCACATCCGACCACTCGTTCTAACACGAAAGAACGATACGGCGCTAATGTCAACGCAACTGTCACTCACATACATTCGAGAAGAGGCGGACTGCTTGCGGCGAACGCGGCGGCCGGGCCGGCGCCGGATTTCTTAGTCGCCAAACTCGACGCCAACGAAAAGATGCACAAGGAGTTGATGGATAAGTTAGCCGACCCGGCGGTCCAAGGGGACTCGAAGGAGTTTCAAAAGGTTTCCAAAGCCATGGGGGCGCTGCAAGATGTTGTTCACACGTATCAGAAGTACAAGGAGTGTTTACAAGGGAGCGAGGAGGCGAAGGCGATGGCGAAAGAAGCCGCCGGAGACGACGAGATGGTCGCCATGGCAAAGGAAGAGGCGGATAGTTTGATGCAAGAAGCAGAGACATTAGTCGACCAGTTGACGTTATCTTTGTTACCAACGGATCCGTTGGACTCAAAAAATATTATGTTAGAAATGCGAGCGGGGACCGGTGGCGACGAGGCGGCTATCTTCGTTGGCGATTTGCACAGGATGTATACTAGATTCGCGCAAACGGAAGGATGGAAAATGGAGACGGTGTCGTCCTCGTCCGGTGATTTTGGCGGATATAAAGAAATCGTAGTTGAAATTAAAGGCGAAAACGTGTATTCGCAATTGAAATGGGAGGCTGGAGTTCATCGAGTGCAAAGAGTTCCGTCGACAGATGCGCAAGGTAGAATCCAAACGTCGACGGCAACTGTCGCGGTGATGCCGGAAGCGGACGAAGTTGAAGTTGAAATAAAAGACGAAGATTTGGAAATCCAAACTGCGAGATCCGGTGGAGCGGGTGGCCAAAACGTGAATAAGGTCGAAACGGCGATTGATATGTTCCACAAACCGTCCGGAATTAGAGTTTTTTGCTCCGAGCAACGAACGCAGTTGAAGAACCGCATTCGAGCCATGCAAATTTTAAGGAACAAGTTGTTCGAGATACAGTTAGAAGAAAGAAACAAAGAAATAGCAGGGGCTAGAAAAGCGCAAGTTGGTTCTGGCGCTCGGTCAGAAAAGATTCGCACGTATAACTGGAAAGACTCGAGAGTTTCTGACCACAGATTGCAAAAGAACTTCCCGCTCGAAAACTTTATGAACGGTGAAATCAAAGACTCCATCGCGTCTTGTCAATCTCTCGAGCAACAAGATCGGTTAGCGGAGTTGAACGCAGAGTTGATGGCGGAAAAGTAATGACGTTGATGAACTTTTATGAGTATTGTAACGTATGAATACCGAGCTCTTTCTTCTTCCTCCTATCCCATCGCATTATCGTTCTCGATATATTTTTAGAATTGTGCTTTTCTTCTCACGAAAACAAAACGTTCAGAAAGTACTTCCTCAAAAAAGTTTGACCCGCTCTCGCGCTTTCTCCTTCGAACACAAGCACAATCGGCATGGACGATGATGTAGCAGCGAACGCAACATCTCATTCACTCCGGGTCGATTTGAAGCGTAACTATGGTTTAAACAGCGTCAGACGTGACAATGTCGCCTTCGTGGACCGCGAAACCATCGCGTTCTCCGTTGGAAATTTGGTCCAGTTTTTGCGCGTAAAAAATACGACTGCGAAAGAAGAGGAAGAGAACTTCTTTATGCGCTCGCGTCGATTACGGGAGATTGGGGCAATTGCCGTGCATCCAGAGCGAACATTTGTTGCGCTCTGCGAAGGTGAGATCGGTTGCGTGAACGAGAGGAGAGAGGAAGAGGAAGAAGACGAGTGTGCTCGCGTCGACGTGTACGCGTATCCGTCTCTCGTGTTGAAAAAAACTTTAAGAGGAGGTGCGAAATCGAAATACGCGCTCGCAAAATTCTCGCCGGATGGGACCATGTTAGCAACGGTTTCGAGCGCGCCAGACTATTTGTTGACTATTTGGGATTGGGAAAACGAATCGTCCATTTTACGTTGCAAAGCGTTCTCGCAAGAAGTTTTCGGTTTATCGTTCTCACTGACTGTATACGGGCAGTTGACGACGTGGGGGACCGGTCACGTTAGATTTTGGAAGATGGCTGATACTTTTACCGGATTAAAGTTACACGGATCACTTGGGAAGTTTGGAGCGGAGCCATTGTCGGATGTTTGTGCGACGTGTGAATCGGGCGATGGAAAGATAACTTTGAGCGGGACAGGATCGGGTGCGATATTGGCGTGGAGTGGCGGATTAATCGAAACTAAGTTTTGTATCGACGAGGAGATTACATGTCACGATGGCGCGATAAACTCCATGCATTTGCGCAGAGTCATGATGCGGGATGAAATGCGAGAGCAACAGCAGCGCGTGCAGCTTATTACTGCGGGAGAAGATGGATACGTGCGAGCCTGGGATGCGGATGAAATTTGGACCATTGTGGAGACGCCGGAGACACCGTTCGTGCAGAAGATCAAGCCAATATTCGAGTATTATCTCGGGGACACGGTAAGCTGTAAGAATTTAATCGTCAGCGACGATAGCAACAATAACAAGCTCGTCGTTCAGAACGCATGCGGTAGTTTACTCGAATTAGACCTTGCTGACGGAACATCGCAAGAAATATTTGAGGCGCACTCAGGAGCAATTGCGGGATGCGACGTTTCCTTCGTGAGCCCGCATTTTTTCACAACCGGTGACGATAAGACGGTTCGATGCTACGACTACTCTCAGTGCAAGCTTCTTTTCACGTCAAGATTCCAAGCGCGAGGGACTGTTTTGAAAGTCTTCCCGAAAGTAGTAGATACGTCCTCGCGGTTAGTTTTAGTTGGTTTCAGTGACGGTGTCGTTCGCGTGCTTTTACGAAGCGAAGCGTCGTTTATAGTTTTAGAGAGCGTCAAACCACACACAGACGCCATCGTATCGATAGATTGGAATTCAGAAGGGTCCAAATTTGCGACTGCATCGAAAGATAAGACGATATTCTTGTTTACTGTGGAAGCGAAAGGAAAACTTGCGCCGATTGGTTTTGTTCGACTCGATAAAGTCCCAAAGCATATCGAGTACGATAAGTCAAAGAGTACCGCAGACAAGAATGTCATAGACATTTATTTTCAAAAGAAGGGCGATAAGGTAGCTCGTCTTCTTTCGACAAATTTGCCGAAGATCAGTACGGATACTTTCGAGCTCGAAGCCTGTTTCGTATCGATCGAAAATACTTCTGTCGAAGAAGTGTGTTGTTCGCAAACCTCTCATTCCGGCAGGTTTCTAGTTCAAGGGTTTGTAAATGGTTCCGTATCGTTGCGTATTTTGAATCAAAATAGAAGTGAAGAGAAGGAAGGCGAAGAAGAGGCTGATTTCGCTCATGAGGAGCAAGTCTGGGTCGAAAAGAAGGTTCACGTATCGAAAATTACAGGTGTAGCTGTAACATACGATGATCAATATCTCGTGAGCGCGAGCGAAGACGGATCGTTGCTTTTGTTTGAGTTGAAATCAAAGTTTGGTTCTTATAAAGTACCGGAAGGATTGCGTGAAAGTAATTTAGATTATGGGAAGGCAATCGCTGAAGATATCGAGATTGACGAGTTTCCTTCTATGGAGCAAGCGAAAACGTTGGCGAGAGAGTCGCAGATTTCCAACGACGCAGAGAAGACGAGAAAGCGAACATTAGAGAAATTAAACGAGCTTCGTAAAGAATTTAAGTCGTTGATCGAAGCAAATAAGAAATTGAAAAGTGTTGACATACTTCCTGAATCTGCTTTTGAGGTGGATGTGGATCTTCTTGAAATCATGAAAAAGAAAACAGCTGTCGATGTCGAACGCGGAGAGAGAGAAATGGCATGTAGACTTGAACGTGCTGAAATTATTTTAGAAAGGCTTAAAAAGCGGTATCGAGACGATGTTGAAGCTTGTTGTGAAGAGCTGCATGCGCATTTTGAAGCGAATATCGATGATGAAGCGACGAGTCGATACGAGTTTTCGTGCGAGTCCTTCAGTTTGATGAAAGAGGACTCCAGCGAGGAGGACGAAGACGAGGATCAAGATTACGACGAAAGGGCCGTATTACCAGCCGGAGATGCTTCTATAATTTCTGACGAAACTTCCACAATCACATCAAATGTTGAGGCTCCGAGAGTGAGCGACATTTACGAAGAAATTAGCAGAGAAAAGAGCGATCTCACATCTCAAGAGATACGAAGAATAGAGCGTCAAAAGCGATCGGAAGAGATGGCTGCGTTCGAGCTCACAAGACCAATCGACGAGTCCGAAACGAATATCGAAGATGATTTAGAAATAATCGAAGCTCGCAACCGCATAAGTGATTTCCCGTTGAAGTCTGATCCTCTAGCAACGATAGTGAAAGAAAAGCGAGCAAACGTGGAATTGAAAGACGATGCGTTGACTCGAGTCAATGCAAAAATTCGAGAGATAAAAGTCGCGTTCAATGCAGAGTTCCAAGCGTTGAAAGACGAAAGCGCAACACTGCCAAACGACGAATACAACGATAAATTAAGAAAGTTGTGCCTATCGAAAGCAATAGCGGCGCGAAAGTGCAAATCTCTCGAGTTGCAAAGATTCATTCTCGAGCGTGAACTCGAAATAATCGAGAAGAAGCACGACGCCGGTGATATAGCCTGGGAAAAGAAACTTTACGCTGCCGAAGAGAACATGCGCGCAAAGAAAGCGTCGGTAAAGAAATACACGAAACGATACAAAGAACGCGAGACTAATTTGATCCACGCCGACAACGCCTTGCAGAATTTGATGAAAGTTTATGAAAACAGTTTACCGCCAGGCGCCCCGAGAGCCAAACTGTTCAAAGTGTTTATGCGCGACATTGAAGATGGAATCGAAGAAAAATGCCCGACCGGATGCGAAGAAGACGTATACGAAAGAGTGGTGCAGTTACGGACGAAGCGTCGCGAGCTCGAAGCGGCAAAAGTCGATGCCATGAACGAGTCCGAGAAAGCGAAGACGTTTTTAGAAGAAAAAGTAAAGGAGATGGAAGTTGCCGTGGCGGCTTTGAAAGATACTACTGCGGATAAAGAAGTGTTCGAGAAGAAGAAGCAAGCAGATCTGAACCAAATAGAAATTTACGTCACTTTGAAAGCGCACGAGATTCTTCATTTTGACGCAGACT
>JACLAB010001305.1_pt1 | contig 20172 bp, 25 predicted proteins | sample 8027921 | NCBI WGS metagenome assembly JACLAB01 (sample SAMN15725117, study PRJNA655200) | protist metagenome | isolation source: fluorescence activated cell sorting (FACS) single amplified genomes of... | place: USA: West Boothbay Harbor, Gulf of Maine | collected 2000-07-19
AATCTTTACTTATCTTACTAATTATCTCCTTCCTTTGATTTTTCTTTGTTTCATATTACGGATGCGGTTGGGGTGTCGAGTGTGGCGGACATCAGGCTCGCGGCTAGACCAGTACCGCGAAAAAGCTAGTTTTGGGGGTTTGACTAAAAACAATGATCAGACAGGTAACTAGATTAGGAGCCAAGAGCGCCATGCGCGTTCCCATGCGGCAAACTGCCCGTCCTCTTGTGCGCAGCATGAGCGGTCTTGAGGGGAAGGAGAGAGCGGAGGAGAAGAGGTACTTCGCCCAGCTGGAGGCCGATCGTGTAGCTGCTGCCAAGGCTCAGTTCGAGGCAGTTATGGCTTCTGATGATGCCGACGCAAAGGAGGACTTAATCGAGAGTCTGGGTACGTCGAGCAATATTGCTGTATTTTATTTTCTTGCGTTATTATACATATTTGGGAGTTACTCCTAATTGCAACCTGTCACTAACATCCCTTACTTTATAATTGCATTTTTTACTATACAGTCAAAAAGGAGGACCAGGGGATGATTACCAAGCTTGGTCTTGACGACTGGAAGATGGCTCTACCTGCCAGTATGTTCGTTGCTATTCCCACTCTTGCCAATGAGGTTTTGGTGTTGGACGCAGAGACCCAATTGGTCGCTTGCTTCGTGCTGTTTTGCTCCACTATGTACACCCAGCTAGGCGGTATGGTCGCCAAGAGCTTAGACGAATACCGCGACAACGTATACACAACCCTAAAGAAGGTCGACGAGAGCATGCTGGTCGACATCAACGCGTCCATCGCTGCTAACGAAAAGGTGCTCAACATGGAAGCCGACGTCAAGTCCATGCACACCCTTATGGACGATATGGCAGTCGCCCAGGCTGACGCCCTCAATTACGCAGAGGAGCACAAATACCGTGACGCCATTGTAAAGAAGTTAGATTCCCTTGTCGCCATCGAGGACGCTGCTGTTAGTGCCATGAGAGTACGTATGTTGAACAGTGTCAAGAACAAGGTAGTTAATAAATTCGCCAGCGACGCGAAGGCAAAGGACGCCGCCCTAGCGAACGCTATGTCTGTACTTTCCTCCGGAAAGATCGGCAAGGACATCGTCGGAGAGATCTACGGAGCCTCTCTGCAGGAATACCGTGCGGAGTACGCGAAGTTGCCGAAGGGAGGAGACGACATTCTTGCTCAGCTAGAGAAGGACATTGCTGCTGCCTGCAGCGCCCCTACTGTTGATGTTACTGGTGGCAATGTCTATGAGACCCATCCCATCACTGCAAACAAGTAGAGAAACTAGTTTGTAGGGTCTATAAGAAGAGTATCCTGTATTACATAATTCTTTTCATTGCGTCTTCAACATTCTACACAACTGCTTCATTGTCATTATATAACTTATTATCTATGACGTATCTATTATTTCCCTGTCGGCTTTCTCATGCTCCGCAGTAGCCGGAAGGGAGCGCTGAAGGCACTCCACGCGCTCAGGAAGCTCCACGACTGCTGTGGGCTGTCCTCTATTTCAGTTTCGCCTTTTTCAACTATTGAATCGGAATCATTCATGCGCCTTATCCAAGCGCTTTGCAATCGCTCCAATTTCGTAATACTATCTTTCTCTGTTGTGAAGACTACTTCTGCACTATCATCGTTTTTGCCTTTCGAAAGCATTTTGGGGCGGTGCTCTTCTATGAAGCAAATGAAGCGATCGCAATCTGCTGGGGTCTTTATGCCGGCTCCAGCATTTTGAAGACTCGAAGAAATCTTTTGCCATTCCTCGACCCCCCCTTTGTCGCCTGACGTAATGTACACCAAAAGAAAAGATGTCATTTTATCCTCATCTTTCTCTACACTTGGGCTGCAGAATGATACATCATATACCAGCTCGACTTCCCCGAATTTAATCCAAGACAAGGAAGATACAGAATCTGTATTCTGCTTGTCGCCATCTCCTTCTTTAGTCCGGGAAGAGAAAACAGATGAAGACTTCCACAGGGCGAAGAGTGTGGATGCAAATTGTAGTGGATTCGTTCCAACTCCACACAGTCGGAACTCCCCATCACCAAGAAACGACTTTGAACTTAACAACAACCCACTTTCAGCTGCAATGATAAAGTATCCAATCATATTTCCAGCAGTTGTGAGTGTTAATTTTCGAACCTCCACTCGGCTTGATTAAAACATACTTGGATTCATTCAGATATACTACAAGAGAAATACAGCCTTGTGCATCTTAGCCCAGCGTATCCTAGAACGCTATTCATTGTTCTATAACTACGCTCTACAGGAGTATCGTTGGCTCTCATATTGCTCATATCACGCGGATCCGCTAGTCGAAGCAAAGTTCATAAATGAATACACTGCTGTTAATCATTGCATTGGCTCATTTTGTACAAGATAAAGTTCAGGGTTGTTCCATTTTCCCTGTAGAAGCTTCAATCGTGACTCGACTCAAAGATCTGAGTTGAGCGTGGGCGGCAGCAGCCCTGAGAGACTGACTTCGTTCTTTAAGGCTGCAGAGAGTATTGGCACATGTCGTTTTGTTGTACAAGGCGAAGAAGCTATCTTAGAATGCCTGGGAAGTTTCAAGAACATGCGGAGTAGTGTGAACCCGAAGAGTGGGAAGGAGCTCATCACGTTCTCAAGTGAAACTATACCTGTATTCGAGTGTCATCTACGAGTAGACGAGATAGTCAAGGTCATGAACGTGCAAGTGCAGAAAGACAAAAACCTTCACATCTCCAGTTTTGCAGGTCACGAATAACAAACGCTGCTCTTAGTGATATTGTACGACGTAGAGGAGGCGGGCACAGTTGTGAGGGAGCGACGAGAGAGGTGGGACGCGATGGTAAAGAGCTCTGGGGAAACTCTAGAGCTGCTGCCATGAGCAGATTGTAGAAGCAATACATTAATTGTCGTGTGAAACATATATTTATACACCATAAACACATTCACTAACTTTCACCTACCAAACAATCCCTTAAACCACCCTCCCTCCTCCTTCTTCTTATCCGACAACCCCCTGGCCCTCCGCAATGCTGCATCCTTCTTCTCCTTCTCCTTCTCCTTCATCATTATTTTTCGCTCTTCCCTCGCCACTTTGAAATCCCCTCGACAAACAGCTTTCTCTATATCATCCCTACAGGGCCCTTTGAGGGCGTCCGGGCGGTAGTCTGGGCCGAAATCTGATACCAAGGCGAATCCAGGGGGGCTGACTCCTGTGGGGTCTTGCGGGTTCCGGGGGAGCACTGCCTGGTCTAGAAATCTATTGAGGCTACCGCTGCCGAACAGCTCCATTTCGTTGGCGTAATAGATCCTCCAGCCGAGATCGCCGTTGGTGATACTGTACAAGACTGCGCCGCGCTCCAGTGGCATCAGCGAAGGCCGCGCGATGGACACAATATTTCGGAAGTAGAAGATGGGCGTGATGGACGTGCGGAAGGAGTCCCACAGGGTCTTCCTCGTCGAGCCCGTAGTTACCTTGAGCAAAATGTAGGGGTCGAAATCAGTATAATTGATAGATGATCTGGTTAAAATAGAGCTAACCCAAGTTTTTCAAATAGCCCTCAAATCCAACACAACATAATTATAGTATAGAGCAATGGTCCTTTGGATTTCAACCATCTACTCACCTTATCTTCTAGAGCGCAATTCAAGAAGAGGTATTGTGACTGCGGAGACACGTTCGTGCAGATCTCGTATATCACATCTAATACTGGGTCGCCTACATGGTTACGGGCATTAATGAACATGCAGCAGTCAATTTGGACATCTTGTAACTCCAGATACCGCGTCCCGATCTCTGTGAGCACGATATTGTCGGGGATAGGGATCCCCATTTGCCAACAGTACTTCTGAAACCCAGCCGCGTCTCCCATGCTCTTAAACATGTAAAGCGATGCGCAAAATTTATTGGAGACTACCGGGAAAGTAGAGGCTATGAGGTCATACAAATACTCAGATCGCATAATAACCTTCTGTTCAAGTTTCTCGTTCAATCCAGGCGTGAGAAGCTGCATTGAGAACTTCTTGCCTGGCCCACTAGAATCGACCAGGGAATCATACAGCGCATTGTTCATTTGTGACTTTGCAGCCTCAAATGTGGCTGGAACGACATCTCTTTGCCATGTTATCTCCTCATCTGAACTTGAACTGCGCAGCGTTCGCGCCCTAGCACGCATTGCGACACCATTTTGCATAAAGGGCTCCACTAGCATCAGCGAGATAATGTAAAGTAGTAAAGTTACAAGCCATAATACCATTACAATAACAAATAAAATCAATTGATGATATATAGGCAAGCATTACTTGTAGTGAGTCACCTCAACTGCATCCGCAATATTTCAATTTTGAGATGGATTAAACACCACTCGCTTCGCTAATTCCCCCTTCGCCCAATTCACGCCTAAGAATTGCGGTCAAATTTGTCCTCAAATCTTTAAATATTGGGAGAGCGACCACAGGGAGCGGATTGGTTGAAGTGGCTAACGACATTTCTTTTTTTGCAAAACGTGTTATAGAGAAACTGTGATTTGGGGTATCTCCAAATCTTGATTTAATTCAAATAAAGGATCATGGAGGAGATAGTTCCAGACAGTGCGTTGACGCAGCAGTTGAATTATGATGCTATTCCTCTGTCTAAGCGTATTGCCATGTCTGGTACCGCGACCATGACCAAGAACTCGTTGCAAACGGAAGTGAACTGGGGATCGGAGATCAATCGTGTCGACCCGACTTCGGGTTACACGCCGTTGATGGTAGCGGCGATCAATGGCAACCCTATGAGTGTGCAAGCGATGATCGATCGCGGGGCGGAAGTGGACTATCGCGAGCCGTCCAAAGGGAGGACCGCCCTGATCTGCGCTTCGAAAAAGGGCAACGCAGAAGCGGCGGAGATGATCTTGCACAAGGGCGCATCTCAAGGTGTGTGTGATAATAACGGAATGTATCCATTGATGTGGGCTAGTAAAAATGGCCATCTCGAGACCTGCAAGGTACTGGTAAAGAGAGGCGCAGGTGTGAACGCTTTTGACAAAAACGACTGGACAGCCATGCACTTTGCGGCGAAATACGGCCATAAAGCCGTCGTTGACTACCTGGCCGACTCGGGTGCTTCCATGATTCTGAAGGAAACTCTGGAGGAGGGGAAGACCCCGTTAATGCTTGCCGCACAGTACGGCCGCAGAGAGACCGTATTGACCTTATTAGACAGGGGGTCCAACATTAACACACTCACGACCAGAGATGAGCTCACGGCGCTGATGCTGGCCGCCAAAGAGGGACACAAGGGGACAGTAAGGGCTTTGCTGGAAAGGGGCGCGGATGCCAATATTCCTGATTCCTACGGCTGGACGCCCCTGCACTTCTGCGCTAGTTGGGGCCGTAAGGAAACGGCCAGATTGCTTATCAGGGATGGTGGGGCCAACGTCAATAGTATGCCTGTGAAGAAGAAAAGCGGCCAGGGCGGCACCACTCCCCTGATCATCGCCGCAAAGGGCCAACAGGTTGACCTAATTAACATCTTGTTGTATTATGGAGCGGACCCCTCAATTAACGACGCCGCGTCTGGCAAGAACCCCTTGGCTATCGCCGCCCAGGAGGGCTTCACGGCCTCTGTAAACGCGTTGATCGAGCACGACGTCGACCTGAACGTGCGGGACGACCGTCAGATGACGCCGCTGATGCTGGCCGTTGTTGGTGGACATGCAGAGACAATTCGTCTACTACTGGCAGCATGTGCGGACATCACGCTGCTGGATTTGCAGGAAAAGTCAGCTTTACACCACGCAAGGGACTTCAATAGAGAGGATGTGTACCTCATGGCCATCCTTAAATCTTCAGCATTGGGAAAGGCTAACATTATTCCGTGGCTGGAAATGGATGGACCGAAAATGTTAAGGGGAAGCGTGTGCGGAGGTCCTAGTGTGTTCCTGAACAACATCCTCTACGGCAAGGAAGGTCTCTTCGCTGGGCTATTCATACGGGCCCCAGAACTTGACGTGCACTTGTTCCACAACCTCTGTATGGTGGTGGCCACAGCCGCGCGCGCTCGCTCTACCGAGCCACTAGATGCACCGGACCTGGAAAACAAAGTGGCGGAGGTGGATAATATGCTCTTGAGTGTACTGGACAGCAGAGCATTCTGCATTGACCACAATTTATCCCTTGCTTTATCCCTGTTTAGCTATCCGGAGTCTATGGCTGAGGATGGCAGCTTCGACTACAAGTACTTTTCACCGGCCTTCGCGACGGGGCCACTGGCATTGTACCTAGAAAACGACTTGAGTCGTATGCTCACGTCCTTCCAGATGACTCGCGTGATCAACAATGTTTTCATCAGCTGTACCAAACCCCCTGGCGTGCTAAATGACAGGTCCTACGGCGGGAGGTCATTTCTGCTAAGGGCAAGGTACTGTCCTGCTGCTATGTTTATCCTGGAAGGCATTTCCAAGCTCCTGCTTCTAGTGCTAATTACTACGAATGTCCAAGCGCACAAGGACAATGCCACCATTTCAACCACATCCTTTGGGTCGGCCCCTTTGCAGGAGAGTTTCGGGCTATTGAACGCAACCCAATTGGAGCAGGCGCTGCAGGGCTGGGTGGTGTCCAGTTTTTTTTATGAACTAGGCCAGATAGAGGAAAAGTCCTGGGGCGTTTCTCCCTCAATAGCGGTGGATCCGACGGCGCTCAGGCTCAGACGCAAGATGCAGGTGCGTACTAAGCGTATTGGGCACATATAAGGACATATCACTACTTCTCTCACAACTAATCATATCTACTACACAACCTTGACACACATGTAGGCCGCTTATCACTTCTTCTCCGATGTGTGGAGATGGATGGACTTCTTAACGCTGCTCCCTCTTATCGCGTGGATCGTGCTATCGCACGTTCTCGCAGATAATGTGGAGGCCAACAGATTGGGGCATGCTCTGCTGTCTTTATCAGCCATCCCCCTATCCCTGGGCCTGCTGCGCTACCCTGCCGCCTTCTACCGAACGTTTGGGCAGCTCACGTTATCCATATTTATCGTGGCACGGAAGCTGCTGGGTTTTGTATTTGTGTTCGCCGCCACGGGCTTGGGCTTTGGCATCGCGCTCACTGGTCTGTTTTCCGACATAGACATCTTCCGCAACCCCGCTACAGTCTTCCGCACGTTGTTCGATGCGGCCAACTACCAGTGCGTACACGGATATACTGGACTTTGGGGGGATGTAGCTCCACACTATTAGTCTTGACTTGCTAAAGACGTATTGATGAAGTTTCGGAGCTGTATCAAATGAGCATACAACACAAGCAATTTTCATACCAATAATTCCTCGTTCAAACTTCAATCTCGCTGTAGGTACGATCTGGGCGTATTCGATGATGCAGGCAACCAAAGCAGCAGCATCGGAGTTGTGGTACTGGTGTTCTTTATCATATGGACGTGCGTGGTGCTGTCCAACCTGATCATCGCGTACGTGTGCTCCATCTACAACCACACGAATGAACTGGCAGCACAAATGTGGCTGCTAGTCAAAGCGAAACAGATCCAGCAGTTCATGCTAAGCCATGAAAAATCGCCGCTGACTATGCTCCCTGCCCCGCTGAACATGATCACCGCGATGTTTTACCCTATCCACCACATCTATACGTGGCGCGCGCGACTTTACATCAACAAAGGGGTTACGCACTGCGTCTCCTGTGCGGGCACTGCAGCCGACTGGGTCTTGAAGTTCTTGTTCTTGTTGCCCTGTATCTTTATAGAGTACTGGCGGTTTATTGGGGACGAGACGTTCCCCACTGAGGAGCGGTACAGTGCCTTATTAATGATGCCCTTCGAGCTTGTCACTGTCACCTGCTCCATTCTGTACAAGGTGTTCTTCGTTGATGACTACTTCGTAAATGTCCTTTTGAAGACGCGCCTGGCACAGGGCCGGCTCAGAGTGCAGTATGGGGACAGCAGAGACCACGCGGAGGTGATTGGAGTGGACGACAATGTCTCCATGCTGGGCAAGTACAAGTCCCCTACTCATTCCTGGAACGACGACGGAGGCATCGGAAACAAGGGCGCGATGCACAACCCACGCTACGCCAAAGTTGGGCCAATGGGCACTGAAGCCAAGGAAGGGGAGGAGTTGTTTATGGGCGATGGCGAGGGATTAGGTGACCAGAGCAATATCTGGGCGACCAGTCTGGAGGGCATGGTAAACCGCCAGGCACTGACCAAGAATGCTGCTACTGGGGAATACACGGCAAATATTGGGCCCTTGGACAACCAGACAGAGGAAGACAATTCTGCGCTGGGAGCGCTAGCTCTAGGAGGGGAGTTCAATGCTACTGCCAGTGCAACAAGTGCAAATCGGCCGCTCTCCCTGCACGGACTGAACACAGGTAATACTGTAGGCCCCCCTGGGGCTCCAGCAGGCACATACGGGGCGGGAGATAATGGAGATGTGAACCCTGAAGGTACGTGCATAACTTGTGTAATATAGGTAGTAGTGCTTTAACTTGATCGCATCCCTGATTGCCATGAAACACTGGACACCCGCTTCGGAAGAATGACCTTTACATATGTCATGTATATAATTGACACCCCCATATCGACCCTAAACCCCCTTAATCATTTACAGGCGTGGATCTCGGCGTGGGCAAGGGGGAGTACTACGACCATAAATTCGGCTTCAATGCTGGTAGAAATGAGGTGGAGATTGCTCGTGCCGGTGGAAAGGTTACTCCGGGTGGAAGTATCAACGACATGGCTGGAGCCGGGATAAAAGGCAACAGTAGAGGCGGTATTACCACCCCTGGTCCTAATTCTCCCGCTGGCTGGCTGCCTGGAAATCCCGAACTCGGCGTTATTGCGCTCCAGGGTATCGAAGAAAAAAAAATTAGTGATAACGAGGGGGGCGAGATGGATAATGACTTGAATAGTATCAGTCTCATGTCCGACATTTCTTCTGGAGAGCTCATGCAGCGATACCCACCTATGAATGCGCCCAACAACGACTTCGTGAAAAATGCTTACGGAGGCCTCTTCCTCGAAGGGGAACGAAGAGCCATATTCGAACACGTGCTGCCGGAGGTGCTTGACGTGATGGGGGAACAGAAACGTTTCATAGAGGAGACACAGATCCAGGCGGACAAGACCGCTACTGGGGGTCATGGTAACAATGGGACCTTCGGGTATACTACTGGGTCAGCTAGTAAACCTGGTAGCCCCATGCAGGTTGATCATAATTCCCATAATGGCTTGCTGACCCAGCAGGACATAATTGACGACCCGCTGTATGCGCTGTACCACAGGCTGCAGGCACGAATAGATGAACAGGAGCACATCGGCTCCGAGCAATTCGCTAAGCTAACAGCCATACTAGAAGCCATCCAGAAAAAGACTGATACGATCAAGGAGAAGAAGCTCAGACCTGTGGATTTCGAATGAATATTATCGTTTATATTATACGCTACTGTACACGATGCTTACATAATTGTTACAAAGTTGGACAAATCTTATGTATACTTCTTTTTTCTTCTATCGACTACGCCGTTGGTGTCTATTTGTGTCCGCACGTTAACCACCGCCCCGCGTCGCTGCCGTGGCTCGAGAGGGTGTCTTCGTCCCCAGGGCACTCAAGTAACGTGCGCAGGTCCTCCGCCTCCGCGCGAGTGAACCAGCCCCTAACGCGGGCCTGGATGCGGGTGGCAGCGGTAATCTCTAACACAGGTTTCGTTCGCGCCCTGGAGATCCCCGCCCCTCCTCCATCCCTTGCGTCTACCACTTCTACGCCCTCTCCAGCACCTCGAGAACCTGAGGCGAACTTCAACTCCTCTCGCCCTTTACCCCCTCTGTCATTTGTATGTACGGGGGGCTGGTAGTCTTCAGAAATATCCTCTTCCACCTCGTACCTGGGCGACATATAGTTGAGTAGGGTAAGGAGTGTGATGGTCAGGTGTGAATGCAATGATACTATGAAGTATGTCGTGTATTTCACACGAGTCACTCAGTATCAAATACAATAATCATGGTATAGTGATATGGTCTTCCAAAGTTACATTATACACATACAGCACGATCTTGTCACTTCCAGCCTCGGAGCGGCTGAACCATCCTCTCACTCTCGCCTGGATACGAGCTGCGGCGGTGTCTGTTTGCTGGTTGCTCATAATGGTACCTGAATCTCTTTGATCATAACTGTCTGTGCTGTCGTGAAAGGTCGAAATGTAATTCATAGTGTTCATAGAAGTTAGAGAACTTGACCCTCCTATATCGTAGTGCAAGCTCCGCCTGTTGTCCATTTCTTCTATTGGCGACAGTTCAGTCCTAATCCTACTATGTCCATTTATTTCCTTGCAGTACATGTCTTTGTTGCTGTTGCTGCTGCTAACTGATACAGCCACCTCCGCAAGCAGATGTTGGGGAGATTGAATTGCACCTGATATTGCAGGGGGCAACAATGGGGGCTGCTGAAAGTCAAACTCCTTGTGAAGACCGAGGTTGAGCAGATCCATCGCGTTATTTTCTATGCACCTCTTCAATTTGGTCTTACGACAAGGATGACACACCCGGTGCCGATTTGACTTGTTCAGCACCACGATCTTGTCGCAGGGCATTCCCTCGAAGTGGTCTTTGCGATAACAAGACCCTGATTTATCACATTGACAGGGTACTTGCTCTTCCTGAGGCATATTTGAGCGCTTTCGCTTCACCATTTTTATGTGGTGCGTATCATACTAAACTTCGGAAAGATGTACTGCACGTCAATAACCCACCAATGCGAAATGACGCAATTTCAAATATGATTTTCGCATCAATATAAAAGCTTAGAATGCGTGAAACTGTCAAGATGGGCCAATCAACCAGAACTGTTTTCTGTTTTTTCTGTTTACTTTTGGTTATACACGATGTGCAGGCGTTTAGAGCGAGGTCAGTATCTACCCGAGGTCAGATGTCCTTTAGGTCGTCAACGCAAGAGATAGAAACAATGGTGGCAATAGAGACACAACCCACAAGAAATGTGCCCACAGAACCAAAGCATGTAGCTATCGGTAGTGTTCCTGTGTACGGTATTGAGGGCGATAGCACAGAGGAGCAACCCTATCAGAGGGTTACTGTTGGATTCCACTTCGGCCTCGTGCTTGCCAATCTCATCCTCGCTGGCACTGGCATTTTTGACGGTATGGTCAATTTCAACGTGGTGAAGATTTTACCGCTTATAGGGACCATCATTGCTAGCATCGTGATCGGCGACTTGGGCACAGGCGTGTTCCACTGGAGCGTTGATAATTACGGCGGACTGAAGACCCCCCTCTTCGGCAGCGTGTGCGCGGCGTTCCAGGGCCACCACAAAACGCCCTGGACTATCACCTTCCGCAAGTTCTGCAACAACACATACAAGATCGCCTTCGGAACAACTCCCTGGCTCGTGCTCCTCACAGCAGCTCCCGCTTGGTTGGTAGGAGACTATACTCGTGTTTTTTTTGCACTTTTCATTAATTGGTGGCTAGTGTCACAGGAGCTACACAAGTATTCGCACATGAAGAAGACCCCCCCGAACATCCAGAGGCTCATGGACCTGGGCATCATCCTGAGCAAGAAGGATCACGGTAGACACCACACCCCGCCCTTCGATAGCAACTACTGCGTACGTGCCAGTAATGCCTAGTAGTAGTGAATTATGGATTAAGGGCTGTATCTTACATTCCTGTGCAGACATAATAAGACACTATGCGACATCGTACTGATAACGCCCTCAACGTGGTAATAAATACCCCACGTACCTAATCCGAACCCTAAAGATCCTCACCGGCATTTGCAACCCTGTACTGGACAAATCCAATTTCTTTCGGAAGCTAGAGAAGATTGTGTACGAGGTCACTGGCAACGAACCGAACACCTGGAACGAGCCTGTTGGCGGAGAGAGCGTGAGGAAGCTGGCCCTGGGTCCGGAATCGGGTGCCTTCAATGGTCAATAAGTGTAAGCTGTGAGTTACTCACATTGTGGTGTCCGAGAGGGCTGGGCTAGTTTTGTGCGAAATGTATACAAATATTCTTAATTTTGCGTGGTAACATAGATAAAAAATGAAAAAAAAGGACCACGGACGGACGAACAATATCTACATTATCAAACACTATAAATAAACAACGCTCAGTATAGGTCCAGATGGTACCGAGGTAGAAGCTCGTCTCTATCTAAAACACGCCCACCAGCCAAAGTATTTGCCCGCGATCGTGAAGATCTGCGCGATGATGAAACGTGTGGGCCAATATGAGTACGATGGTGACGTACGGTAGATCATGAAATGTACGGGCCAATATCAGTATGATCGTGACGTACGATAGATCATGATACTCAAGCGAGTGATAGAGCTAGATCAGACCTTTCACATCTACCGCACGTCATGATACTCAAGTATATGATAGAGCTAGATCACAGCTTCAATATGAGCTACCAAGTGTTAAATAATACGAAAAGCAGTTAAATAATACGAAAAGCAGTGTAAACATGCAGCCTTCTGAATACCCAACCTCATAGCTTTACCTCGACGATGATGGACACCAGGATGAGCACGATCACGATCCACTCTAGCTGTACGCTGTGAGCGTTTTCCTGCTGCCGCTGTATGCATTATGAGAAAAGTTGACCGATTTGAGTGGTATGATTGTGCCATGCTCATGATACTCGTACGCAAGATAACGCTGCATCGCATTTTCCCAATGAGCCCCAAAACACTGTGCGGCATAGCCATGGCATGAACAATGACCCTCTGAAGTCCACCAATACATCTATAGCACGTCAAACTCTCACCTGCAGCATCTCTAAAAGCTGCTTGAGCATATTGAGACGGTTGTTCAGGATATCCTACATATGCGATAAATGATTTGAGGGGCTTTGTAAGCATAGTCATTGCATGATGTGCTAACAATATAGAAGTTTTTAAACCCTACAAGAAAACATAAATTGGTTCTAGTAACAGTCACGTACCGTACGGCTGCGCATCTCCAAGTAGCGTGAGCAGAACGTATACCTGAGGATAATGTGAGGGGGTTTCGGGCTGTCGTTAGAGTGGGGTGGTATTGGAAGCTCATGTTGACGAGAGTATGATAGAGCTAGATAAAACCTTTCACACCTATCGCACGTCATGGTAATCAAGGGTGTGGTAGAGCTAGATAGGACCATAAACGAGCCGCTCAGCATGGAATTCAATACTTATAGTATGGAGATATAGTCTTTTAAGTCCACTGTCATCTACAGCACATACAACTCCTCCACATCCGCCTGCTTCCAGAACCAGTCCGGTGTGTCGAGGATCTCCTGCATTACGTGCGATAAATGGTGAGGGTAACTGTTTGTAAGTTTGATCATCATATGCTATGCAATAGCATGAAGCCATCTAAACATCGCTAATATAACACGCACCGTATGTAGATTGACGTCATGACGCATGACGAACACATCTCCTACCATGTTCCCAAGCTGCTTTTGGGTTAAGCTCATCTTCCCATTCGAGGCGAACGTTTCTGGGATGTACTTGTAGTCTTCCACCCGCTTTTGGATCCTCGCCTCGAACACACTGAGCACGGCAGACTGCGCCAAGGCAAAAGACAGACTGAGGCGCTGGCGGGGGTTTGTATTTCCCGGCAGCACGAATACATCCGTATCCAGGGTAATCTCCCGCCGCTCCTCTCGGAGGTGCCTAACCCGCGTGCCACTCCCGTCCTTGTCATCGGCATCCGTGTTCATTGTTATCTCCCAGTTTCTATCCCTGTCCTCCCTATAGTTCTCCTTATTTTACCCCCCCCCCCATCTCTATTATCAGTATGTAAAAGTGTAAAAGCCATGTCGTCCTCGGACTCTTCGAATTCCTCCTCCGTTGATGACCCTCTTAAAACATCCACGCGCTCCTCGCTGCAGATGAAGTCCAGAAAATCCTCCTCCTCTGTGCGGGTAAAGCCCCAGAACACGACGCTGTCGAAATCAAATACGAAGATAGGGTTAATATGAATATCATGGTTAGGCGTAATGGTAATAACATTCATAGCAACGATCATCTGAGTTCAACTACTGCACACCTGCCGAAGTCGAATACGAAGCACTCCTTGTCGCCGTTGTGCCACATGGAAGCACTGCTGATCTCTGTACCACCGCTACTAGTCCCTCGCGCATGAATAGGATGTTGTGACTCCCTGTCTGATTCAGACTCTCCTTTCATTTCCCCTCCTCTTTCTCCTTCCCGTACGTCTGACCTCGACCCTCCCCATTCTCTAGGTGACCTCTCGTCGGCATGGTCCATGCTACCCAAGTACGGACCCGAGTTTGGGGAGCCCAAAGGCGGCACTACAGGGCCATTCTGTTGCAGCCCCGAACTAGAGGGTACAGAGTGGGTCCCTGGGCCTCGGATCAAGATGTGCAGCACATTTGTGTACATCGTGGTATGCCAGTTCTCTTCCCCCCCGCCCTTTATTTCTTCATACAAGCTCTCCACGTCTAGCTCGGAGCCAAGGCAACAGAAATATACCCGCTTCTTTTCCCTCTTCGCCTGAAATTCGCCCCCTTTCGCACGGGCTGCGTTCTTCTTTCGTTGTCGCCCTGTCTTGATCGAGGCGGACTTGCGCAAAGGCAACACAGGCCCAGCTTCGAAACCTCTCACATTGCGGTGGGGCTGCGTAGGAGAGTTGGGATTACTGAGACTGCGAACAACAGCAGGCTTGGACAAATCAAACTGGCCCTCTTCAAACTCATCGTCAGGAATTGACTTGTACCCGGTGCGCACGATCTCCCTTTGAATCAACTCAACATCTGGTAACAGCGACTCCATGCTTCTTCAGTGATTCTAGGTATCACTTGGTAATATATTTTCGGAAGGTGGTGGTATTTGGCAATCTCAATTGAACGTGCGCTGAAGTTTTCGCGAGTTGTATTTCCATCGGTTGTGTTCTCAACATTTCTTCATCAACACCCTCACCTCATAGGATTGTCAACTAAGTTAGCATATTGTTAGTTTAAGTGAAATGAGTCTCAATGAAGTCGTGGAGTTGATTCATGGGGCGGCAAACACATCAGGACCGAGCACGGTGCTTTGGCTGCCTTGTAGACCCGCAGATGGAAGTGTCACTGTCGTAATATTTCCTATCCACAACGGCATAGCCGTTGCTGAGGTGGATTTGGAAGACAAGAGCGGCATGAAGGTCGTCTGCACTCTCAAAGGACACAGCAAATTCGTGAATGGGCTGTCTTCAATGGACATCCCTGGAGTAGGCACAGAGGTGTACTCATGTGGAGAAGACGGCAGTGTACGCATTTGGAGAAGAAGCGAAGCGGATTCGGTATCAACATGGAGAGGTATCGGTGTATTACCGAATTTCCACGAAAGCAAAGATAAAAGCGAAGAGAGCGAAGGCATGCAAGGTCTTCGAGGAGCGGCCATCACTGTGTCTTCCGTGCTGACTCACCAGGGTGCAATCATCGCTTCTAGCGACAGCGCGGGTAACGTCGCTGTTTGGCATCGCAAAGTCAAAGACAACGATACAAAGGGAGAGGATATAGGGGGATACGGGCTGGCACAGATCCTGAAGTTCCCACCCGCACAGACCCCACATTCCCTGCACATGTTCAACTTCGACAGTAGCGGCACTGACAACAACGATAGTGGCATAGGTGGTTCTGCGAATGTGCTCATGCTAATCGGAAGTGTGGACTCCCGTACGTACGTCGCCACTTCAAGCATTTCCACAACTAACCAAGGCATTGTAACAGCTGCGCCCGAGCCCCATTTGGGCCAGTTTGCTGTGGTTGGCGCCCTTTCCGGCCATGAAGAGTGGGTGACGAGCCTGTGCAGCAAGACCTTGGTAAAACGTACGAAAGAGGGCGGCGCCATGGTGCTAGTTGCCTCGGGCTCCAAGGATTTTAAGGTGAATGAACTTTAGATAAGTGGTATCTCTATAACATGCGTGTTGTCTTCAGTATTAGGTCCTAGCAATCACGCCTACATACTATTATCTATTATGCTAATATAACCGTAACATCATGGACTTCAAGGTTCGGGTGTGGCGCTTCGAGATGACGCAGAGAGGCACCCCGGGCGGAGCCCGTGCTGATGTTATTAGCAATAACATGCGCTATACCTCGAATACCCCCGACGTAGGCGACATTGGGAAGGGGTTGGACGAAGATGACGGGGACGACCTGGAGGGCCCAGAACGTGCGGAAGGTATGTGAATGCAAGTATGTTCATGAGTACGTGACTATATATGCATGTCCACATTAACCCCTCTCTGCTCATCTAACGAACGTGCGGAAGGTGCGGATGGGGTGGAAGTAGAGGCAGAGGAGGACGTGCTAGGTTCAGGCGAAGCCAGACTGGTGTTTGGATTAGGTACGTACTTCATAGCGTAAAGATATGTGATTTACGACAGGTTTATGACAGATCTAGGACATGCTTTCTTTTCTTCACTCCTTAAAATAACCCTTCTACTAACAATGACTATCTATAACCGTCCTTACGACAGGTGCGACACCAGGAGCAGACGAGGAGTGGATGGCGACTGTTTATCTGGAAACCCTTCTGGTTGGACACGAGGACTGGGTGAGCTGTGTGCAGTGGCTCCAATGCCCCTCTCGTCCACAGTGTCCGAAACGCGAAGGAGAGGAAGAGGAGGAAGTGCACGTGTTGTTCAGCACGAGCATGGATCGAAATATCGTGCTTTGGGAGTCCCCTCGTACTGAGGCTGGAAAGGCCCTTCAGAGCGGCGTCTGGCTTCCGGTCACCCGCGTGGGCGACGTAGGTGCGTGCGCCCGTCGATACATGCATTATCATCCTGTGACGTGCGATATGTGTAGTTCTATCACTTCCTGCAGTATCTCAAATATCTACTTCCGTCATCTGTCATCGTACTTAGAATGACCCTTTTACATTTCAACATTGATCCTATACTCAAAAAAAAGGGGGCATGCTGGGGGGGGCCGTTGGCGGCAATCTCCTTGGCTTCACTGCAGGCTGCGTGTCTCCCGACGAGCGGGCCATCCTGGGCATCGGTTACGGTGGCAGCTTCCACATGTACGTGCGCAAGGCCGCGTCTATGGGTGTGAATGCGAGTGGGGGCCATGGCGTTGTGCCAGTATTCCCACCCCTAGCAGAGGGCATAGAAGGGAACGAAGGGTGGACAGAAGAGGGCGCTGTAGCAGTGGAGACTCAGTACGAGCGGCGCAGCCCAGCCATCCAAGGCTCCAAAGGAGTGCGCTGGACCGCTACCCCCTCTCTTACAGGTACGCGATGAGTGTCAGCAGTCTTTACGGGACCATATCTCACTTTATCACCGATATGACGTGGCCATCACTACAAACGCATCATATTCATCATATACACCGCTACTAAATTCCTCCATTAAAGGGCACTTTGATAGCGTAAATGACCTCTGCTGGAGCCAGTGCGGTCAATACTTGGTCTCAGCAAGCTCGGACCAGACCTGTCGACTGTATGCACCAGTGCTTCCCAGGGCAGGCGGAGCGGACCAGTGGAGGGAAATATCCCGGCCGCAGATCCACGGGTACAACCTGTCTTGCCTACGATTGGCCCCAAACGATATTCGCGCCATAAGTGATTACAATGATAACATCAGTAGTAGTGGCTCTCATAGTGCCTGGCCTATGCTTTTCACCGCTGGGGACGAGAAGATTGTGCGCGCCTTCGAAGCACCCTACTCTTTGCTGCAGGTATGTTAGGATTGTTCCATAAAAAGCTGTGCCTCTGCATCCTTGCTATAGTGTCACGACCTTTACGCACAACGATCACACCCAGATTGATGTTTTTGATGTGCTATAGATGCATCACGATACGATCTTACGCCCAACCAGTATACTCACATTGCCCGTACATACCACCCATCTTGGGTTCTGCAGGGCATAAAGGCTCTATGTGGGGTCGACCTCCGCGGAAAGGGAAAATTTGAGTTGGAAGAGACAGCGGGAAAGCGCATTTCCTCTGCGTACGTTCCTGAATTGGGCCTATCCAACAGGGCCTCAGATATGATGAGCAGTGACGAACATGCGGAGTTTTTGGCCAGAGGCGTGGGCGCGCCGAAGTAAGTATAATATGGATGAGTTTTGGAGGCCTCTCTCTGAACCAGTCTTACTAGTATTAGTACCAGTATCATCATGGGAACAGATCACAACAACCATACTTACCACGCCCCTATATAATACACTGCACACCTACAGGTGGAAGGAGGGCTCACCTCCTATGGAGGGCCAGCTATCGGACCATACCATCTGGCCCGAGACCGGTAAGCTGTACGTCTATTAGTGATTTTCGCTTTAAAAATCTATCTATCTAATTAACACACTCATAATGACGCTTAATACTCACCATCACGTACAGGTTCGGGCATGGTAACGATATCGTATGCATGGCTTTATCGACAGGAGGCAGTGGAGAGATGAACGGGAGGTGGTTAGCTACCGCCTGCAAAGCGCGCAACGCGCAGACGGCAGCCGTGCTCTTGTGGGATACAACCACCTTCGCCTGTGTTGGGGCCCTGCAGGGTCATGAAAGCACAGTCAGCTGTGTGGAGTTTTCACCGTGCGGGACTTGGTTGGCATCTTCAGGCAAGGACAGGTCCATGTGCCTCTATGCTCGGATAGACAGTGAGTCTGCTGGAACTGACGGGTACAACGAATCTAACGCAAATAAAAAGTGTCCGTTCCAGTTAGTGGAGGTGCAGAAGGGAGTCCACAAGAGGATTGTATGGGATCTGGCCTGGTCCCCCGCAGAGAAGAATGGCGTGATTGTCTCTGCGGGACTGAGTGATGATCGCCAGAGTCTGCTGGCGAGTGCTTCCAGGGATGGCACGTGCAAGCTGTGGAAGGTGACACCTCTTTCGGCTTTTGAAGCAGAGGAAGGGAATAGGCGGCCATACTTGAGCTGTATCCTGACATTTACTCCTTTCTCCGGGACAGCTGTCACAGCGCTGCATTTCAGCTTCGCCCCTTCTGAGAAAGTGGCTCTCGCTGTTGGGTCGGGCGAGGGGGGTATCAAAGTGTTCTCCGTTTGGACAGAGGAGACAGACAGAGAGAAGAAGGTGTCTGAGGTGGGAAGCATCGCAGACTCGCACGCCCATGGCGCAACGGTAAAACGCCTGCGCTGGAGCCCAACATCCATGAGATTGGCCAGTTGCGGTGAGGACAACACTGTTCGCCTGTTCTCCGTCAAGCTGTAAATAGTACGGCATAATAATTCTACATAGTCTTCTTTTGTATATACACTATAATAAAGTGGTACAATGCTTAAGCTGGTCTTTTGTTCAAAAGCTCTAAAATTCCTTACTGGCGTACGTCTGGTATTCTTGTAGGAGGTTGGACACTTCCATAGCTTTGCTAGGGCTCTCACATCGGAAGTACCGCTTGACAAAGCCCGTGGCTATCACCTCTGTGCGGTTGGAGTAATTTCTACCGCTGCCCGAGGCTGGTAAGGAGAGGTCAGTTGCGTGGCCGGCCCAGGCCCCGACATCCACCTCGAACATGACCGTGCTGTTGCTACTACTGTATCCCCATTGCACAATCGAATGGAGAGGATATTCCCGGATATACACCAGGGACTTTGGGTCCACCAGCACTACAGCGCTTGCAGTCACTACGAGCACCTATTAGTGATTAAGGATAATTAGGGGACATTAAGAGTGTGATGGTGACGTACGATAGATGTTTGGGGGACATTATTAGTATGCTGGTAAGGTGCGCTGTCAATGATAATCATACGCACGATAGAATTGTATTACGTACCTTTTCCCCAGAAATGGAATTGAAGTCGCTGCTTTCAGAATGCACTAGGAAGTACGCCCCACCGTAGAGGTTGCATCCCCTTAGCACGGTGAGATAGGATATTCTCGCCGCCTGCGGCAGCAACCCCCCGCAGCGGGTGTATGCTTTAACCACATCTTTCCCAGCACGCGCACGCTTCTCCCCATCCATCACTCCACCTAGATACGCTCTGCATAAAAACGTGGACAGCGGTATTTTGTCGAAAATTCGCAGAAGTCCTGAATCATAGGCCTCCAGGATGGCGTCGGTCGCAGAGGCTGAGGCGGCAGCTCGCGTCCGTTCCTTCATCTCGTCGCCCGCATCATCCTTGCTACCACCCGAGCCCGTGTCCTTCTTGTCAGAGTGATAGCCTTCTTTGCCTTCAGCTGACCCGTTCATGTCTCCC
>JACLAB010000816.1_pt1 | contig 20122 bp, 14 predicted proteins | sample 8027921 | NCBI WGS metagenome assembly JACLAB01 (sample SAMN15725117, study PRJNA655200) | protist metagenome | isolation source: fluorescence activated cell sorting (FACS) single amplified genomes of... | place: USA: West Boothbay Harbor, Gulf of Maine | collected 2000-07-19
GCGAAACCATCTCAAAACCATGTATTCGTCCAAAGTCATGTGCGAGCGTAAATACGGCATGTCCATTCCTACCGCGTGCCACAACCACGCCAAACCTAACATTCCAGTAGGCGCTGGCGGTAAATCTGGATATATGGAATAATCCGGGTTCGTTCGATCCAAATGCGCGCACGGATCGACCACTGATTTCAGCCAAGGTCTCCCGCGCAAGAATAAGAAGATCATAAACGCGAACCAAAACACGATGACCAACGCACCGACGTACTTCGCCGCGTCTATCCCGCTCAAACTTTCTTGGCAATTACCGCCGTCCGCGCACTTGTATTGAAACACGCACGCGACGCCGGTACCGACCGTCCCGATACCTTCTTGCGAATACGCGCCGGAATACCCAGTGGCGTAGTACCCTTGCCCGTTATTACAGTGGAAACATACCATTAAACTCACATCTGGACACCCTTGTAACGTCATTCTTTCCGCGGTTCCCGTGGTGTTCGTATACCCGGCGAACGTCGCCGAACCCCCGGTACTAATCGCCACCGTCGGCATCGTGCTCGTTGAATACAACGTTTTCACCGTGTTATCCCCGCCAAACATGGAAGAATCTTGAAACGCGCAATTCATGCATCCAACCGGGCAAGGACACGATGTCTCCACGCCGCCGTCGTTAAACGCGAGCTGGACGGTGGCCCAAGCTCCGCTCGAGAGAAATTCGCTCGTCTCTTCACTCGCTTGGACGAATACATTAATTCCACCCCCAAAATTGGTGTTACTACTCGTCGTCGTCAAAGGCGCGTCGTTGAACACGCACGACGAGAACGCCAGAAAACAAAGAAGCGCAAATCGGGAAATCATCGTTGGAATCGTCTCGTTTATATTCTCTCTCTCTTCTCTCTTCTCAGGACGAGTAAATAAATAATTAATAAATACTGTACCGAGGTAGGGCAAAAGATTTTTTCTGAAGGATTGGACAACGAACAAAATTACAAAAATATCTTCTTCTTCTAAATAACTACACTACGATTAATGAACTCTCTCTCTCTCTCTCTGTTTCTGATAAAGACTTTAACGATACAAGGCAAAAGACTAACCTCTCCGCTTGCTCAATCGCCAGGCGTCTTTTTCGTTGAATCTATCGAAGAGAGGTTCTAACTTTTCCATGCGTTTGCGCTTGCTCATGATTCTGGCGTCCGCTTGTTTGAAAAATCTCGGAGCGAGTTCGACGAGCCATTTCGGGTCGATGGCGACGCATTCACGCATGTACTCTTTGGACGTCAGGACGAGTTCGTGGTAAACGACCCAATCTGGTTGGCGTTGAAATAAAGAGGAGGAGGGGTGGATGTATGTTGGGGTGTTTTCGACCAAGGTTTTGAAGCCTTCTTGCGGATCTTTTTTGGCGGCGTGGAAGAAGAAACCGGAAGTGATGGCGCGACGGATGCGGTTGAAGTTGCGACCGGCCGAGGTGACTTCTAAGCGGTAGCGATCCATAATTGTCAACAGTTGTTTCCGAACGTCTTGCGCACGACGCAAAGAGCGCGCTTGAAGGTAGTTTTCAAAACACCACGGCGAGGAGAAGTTGTTCGCTTTCCACGCTTCGTAGACGGTGAGCAACGTGAGATGGTCGCCTTCCGGTTGGAAGAATTTCGCTTTTTTCTGATCGGCTGGGCCTTGCTTTTCTTTCGGACGGTAGAAGATGTTTTGCGCGGAAAGCATGGCAACGATGGTGAGAATTTCCTCGGCGCACCCGAGATCGACCGATGCGATGAGCATTTTTGACATTGGCGGTTCGAGCGGAAACTCTGCCATTTTACGACCTAAACGGGTGAGTAATCCTTCCTCGTCTAACGCGTTCAAGTTGTATAACTGCTCGAGTGCTGTGACTAAGGTTTGCGCCGGTGGCGGGTCCATGAAATCGAATCCACCCGGTCCTAAATCGTTGATACCCATTGCTTTCAAAGTTAAACACGTCATCCCCAGGTTCGTTCTTTGAATTTCCGGTACCGAGGTTGGTAACATTTCGTTCTTAAAAGCAGCTTCGGTGTATAATCGGAAACATTTCCCTGGACCAGTACGCCCAGCTCGTCCCGCGCGTTGTCTCGCGGACGCTTGCGAGATTGGCGCGACGATCAAGGAATCCATGCCAACTTTCGGGTTGTACACCTTTTGCTTTGCGAAACCTGGATCGATGACATAGTAAATGCCGTCGATCGTCAACGACGCTTCTGCGATGTTCGTTGCGACGACGCACTTGCGACTTCCTGGCGGTGCCGGCTCAAATATTTTCGTTTGCATTTCAGACGGTAAGGAGGAGTACACTGGTAAGATGTGCAAATCTGGAACGGACGGGCCTAAAGCCTTGACGCGTTCAAAGAGGATTCCGCATCCTGTGTCAATTTCCTCTTGACCGGTTAAGAAGAGCAAAATGTCACCTTCAGGTTCGGTCAAGTGAATTTGCATGACAGTAATCAACGCCGCGTCTAAATAATCGCTTTCTGGAGCTTTTGTATACATCACTTCGACAGGAAAGGTTCTCCCCGGGATGGTAAAAATTGGGCACTCGAAGAAATACGTGGAAAATTTTTCCGCGTCCAAGGTTGCAGAGGTGACGATGATGCGTAAATCTTTCCTCTTGGCGCAACATTTCTTCAACAAACCGAACAAAACGTCCGTATGGATCGTTCTTTCATGCGCTTCATCTAGCATAATGACAGAGTATTGCGACATCTTGTCGTCCAACAACGCTTCTCTTAAAAGCATACCATCAGTCATGTATTTAATAACCGTATCTTCACTCGTGCAATCTTCAAAACGAATGGCGTAGCCAACTTCTTCGCCAACTAAACAGCCAACTTCGTCGGCGACTCTCTTAGCAACGGACATGGCCGCAACTCTTCTCGGCTGCGTGCACCCAATTCGACCTTTGGTCGTGTACCCGCTCTCCGCTAAATACTGCGTCATTTGCGTCGTTTTTCCCGACCCAGTTTCACCAATGACGACCAAGATTTGGTTTTCGTTCACGGCTTTGATCAACTCTTCACGCAATTTGAAAATCGGCAACGATTGTCGCTGTTCGAGAATGGACCCTTTTTGTGCGAAACCAAACTGCGGGGCTTTCCCGACAGATTGCTTCTTCCATTCCGGCATATCCTCCGCAAGTACGTTTTGTCCTCGAACGTCTGCGACGAGTTTTCGATCGTCCTGAGCCGCCATTGGATCTAACCACGCTTGATTGAGATTTTCCGGAACATCCTCGTCCATCGCGGCTCTTTTTTGTGTCTCTTTCATCTCTCTCCGTTCTTTCGCCAAAGCGCCTTGTGTCATCGCCGCTCTTTGCATAGATCCGTCTGGATTCTTCACGATTTTGATCGGGGAAACGTCGCCTAAAGCCGCATCAGTTTGACCGGCAAGAAACGGGGCTTCTTCGTCGTTCATTTCGATATCGAATTCCTCCTCCGCTTCCTCTTCATACGCCAACACTCCGTCGTTTTCCGGGTCAAAGTTCGGGTAATCTTCGACTTTCAAAACGCCGCTCGCGATCAATTGTCTCGCCTCCCATAACTCAGGAGAAGACATGCGCTTAATCGGGCGACGTCGATTTAACCCGTTCTTATCGTCCACCATGCGTCCGTCGGCCGCAAAATCTTCCTCGGTTTGCTTGATCCCAGATAAGCCTTTCACCGTATTCATATTCGAACCTTTCGCGCCGGCGCCAAATCTAGGCACAATCGGATTACTACTACTATCGTCAATACTACTTCCAGCGGCACCGCCGCGCGGCGGCGCTGGATTCGATCTCGGTGGCGGTGGTGGAAGATTGTTCGCGTAACTCGTCTCTTCCTCTCCAGTCTCTTGATTCACGTCCGACATGGACAAAGCTATCCTATTGTTCGTCAGCGATAACACTTTCACATACACCGGGTTACCTCTCTGCACGACATCTCTCGCGGAATTTCCGTTCGATACTCTTGGTAATTTGGAAACGTGCGCTAAACCTTCCGTTTTATTCACAAACTCGACTAATTCCACGAACGCTCCAAAATCCATCACGTTCGTCACGCTACCTCTGTATACCTTCCCGACTTCCGGTTTGCCTTGAATCGTCCGTTTTGCCGGTTCTGATGTTGACTTTCTTTTCTTCTGTCCAAACGCGGAATCATCGTATCCTCTTCCCGAACTCGACGCGTTTTTGTTCTCGTCTAATCGCCCGGGATTCATTTTATCCAACCTCGGATCGTCGCACGCGTTTTCAATCGGGTTCCTGTCGCCGTACAACTCGCGCGACAACATCTTCGCGTGTTCTTCCGCATCCGGTCGGTGTAAACCCGGAAATGGATTCTCCTTCGTCGGTTTTTCTACGATAACTTTCTTCTTTTCTCCTCCTCTCGCACCTCCGCCACCTTTATTCGCTAACCGTTCAATCGTCCCGACTAACTCGTTCGCGAACGGTTCCGGCAACTCCGCCCCGTTCTTTTGCAATTCATTAAAAAACGTTTTCGGATCAAACTTCGACGCCTTGGCAATGTCCACGATAAACTCCGCCAACGTCTTATCGTTCACGCCGAGGTTCTTATCCAGTTCTTTGGTGACTTTATTGATGAGCGAGAGGTGTTGGAGCTTTTGCATCGCCGACGTGACGTTGTTTTTCGGCTCTAAAGACGGCGCCATTTTCGCTTCTTCGATGCAATTCTCTTCTCTTCTCTTTTATGTTTGTGTGCGTGGGCAGGACAAGAATACTCGCACAGAGAAGACAACGCGCGGGAGCGTGCGCGTGCTTTATGACGCAACGCGCGTCGTTGTGCCTTTTTTCGTCGCGCGCGGCGCGTTTCTTCTTCAACGTGTTATTACGACTGCGCTTGTTGAAAACGGAAGGTAATGGTGTTTTTTAGTGAAGCGATTGCCATGATTTGCGCTCTTCTTTTTCAAAAAATACTACTACTTTCTCTCTCCGCGTCGCATCAATACTCGTACTCGTCGAAAACGTCCGCGAGATCTACGTGCGCGTCCTCACCGTGCTCGTCGTACCACTGCTGGAGCAATCTCTCGCCTTTCTCGTTCGCTTCGTCCCAGTCGATGTCGACGTCGTGTCGCGGAAAGCTTCCGTTTTTCTTTCTTCTTCTCGGTATATCTTTGCGAGAGAAGAGTTTGACTTTGTATTTTTTCTTCTTGTTGCTGATGTTGATTGTTTTTCTTGGGGTGGCTATGTAGAGGAGATCAAAGTATACGCTTGGTTTTTCTGGGATTGTTTTTCTTTTCGGTATATCTTCTTCTTCTTCTTCTTCTTCTCGATTGGCGTCCCTGTGAATTAATCGTGTAAGATATGATCGCTAGAAACCTTGGTCAGTATTTTTATCACGAGCGAAAGGAAACACGAACAGATGATGGTTTCGGGTAAAACATAGGCCACAACGCGAAGGCTGTTCGCGCTAGCACGAGTCGAAAGACATCTTTATCAATCGCAGGCGCGCGGATGTCGAGCGCTCCCGAAGAAGGAGAATAATCTTGATAAACGTCGCACCGTCTCTTTTGAAACTCTTTGTCCAACATGAGCGAATTTTGAATCAAGGGTTCCCAAATGTCGCTTCGCGTGATGATTCCGATTAACTTTCCCGAGTGCGCGTAATCTTCGCCTTCCTCGACCACCGGCAGACGGTGGATCTTATGCTTTAGCATCAATCCCGCGGCGGCGGAGATATACGCCTTCGGCCCTACGGTTAAAGGCATCGATGTCATCGCGTCTGCAACCGTGCGAATATGTCTCTGTTCTTCGCCGAAGGAAATGTACAACAATCGTTTAACGTCGTTCCTCGATATGACCCCGACCAGGTTTCCGTCCTCATCGACCACCGGCCCGCCGTGATATCTCTTGATAAAGCTTTGCACTTTCACGTCCGTCAACTTCAAACTCTCGCACAACGTCTCTGGATCCTTCGTCATGAATTCCTCCACCCGACTGTACGGCCACGAAATCGCGGCTTCGTCGCTCATGTCTGGGTCTTCTGCTTTTGATGCAGACATCGATCGGCCGCCGTCGAGGTGGAGTTTGCCGATCTCTTTTTCTCCACCTTCGAACGTCGTTTCGTTGTCCGAGGAGGAGGAAAAAACTTTAACCGCGCGCTGCCCACGCGACTGAAAACGACGACGAACGAACTTTTGAACGTCGCGCGAAAGGAACGAGGCAGATGGTATCGTGAGAATGGAGAACATTTTGCGTGTTGCAGTTATTGATGTTACGACGTGGCGCGCTTAATCTTTCAAGAGATGTGACGAGTATTTTTTTATAGATACAAAGATATTTCCTTCCTCTTGGATTGAACTAAAATTACAAATCGAGCAAGCTGCGCGTGACTTTCGCGGCCCCGGCAGCGCTATTGGTGGGATTGCTATTGGTGGTGGTGGTAGTATTTGTGGTGGAGAATAAATCGTTCAATTGCTGATGGTGAGTAGTCGCGGCGGTGTTCCCGGAGGAAGACAGTAAACATTTCACGATTTCCTGGCGACGGACGAGCGAAAAGGTCGAGGCGTCTGCTTTCGAAAACCAGGCGTTTGCAAAGGCGCGACAGACGCTTTCGAGTCGGGTTGACGATGAAGGAGAGTTTCTGCCGACGTAGTTGGTTAAGAACGCGAGAGTGTACGTCGCCGACGCGTACGCAGTTTTCTCCAACGACTGGCGCAAGACGTTTTCGAGGCGTTGCTTTCTCGCCGCTTCGTCCATATACTCTTCATCTCGGAAACATCCCGTAAAGAGAGAGCCGTCGCCAAAGAGCGGTTCGGGTAAAGCGTGGAAGAATTCCAATAACGCAAGTGCGAGTTCCACCATCGAAGAGGATGGTTTCGATGAGGACATCACGGACAAAGCGGTGAAATCGTCCAACAAGGAAGAGGAAGAGGAGGAATGCATGTCGTTGAACGCGCTCTGGGAGACTCCACACAGACGCAAACAGTTATTCACGGCATTCATCCTTTCCTTTTCGCTGCTTTTCTGCGTAAACAAATCATTCTTCGATATCGAACCAAACGCAAAGAGCGAGTCGATCAGTGTAGAGATGACTGACGGAACATCCGGTGGAAATACGCTCGGAGGTAAGGAGCGCAAAGGCGCGCCGAAAATCGGATTTTGCGCATACGCACCCGTGAGTGCAATGTACGCGTCTTGACAATGTTCGGCGCGGATTACTAGAACGGCGTCGAGCGAATTCGATGCGCCTAAAGAACGAATAGTTCCTGCTCCACCAACAAACGCAGAGATGTCTACAAACACGGACGTTTCAGCAGAAACGGTTGCTTTCGCTGGCGTGATATCGCGCACCCATTTTGGCGCGTCGTCTTCGGTATCGTTGACGAGGTCGTCGTAACTTCCCCCGCGGCCGTGAAATCCAACAGTAAAGGACACCGCGTTCCCGTGATTGTTTCGTGGAAATTTGAACTGAATCCTCCTCGTCACTCGCTCGCAATAATGCACCTCGCCAAAATCACACATGGTGCCGCTTTCCAAAACTACCTTCGTCGCGTGCGCTCTGTTCGTCTCTTCGGCATCTAACTTCCGCTGTAAATCTGTCAGCATTCGCTCTAAACGACCGTTATAATCGACCGAACGACACTTCAAGTCAAACGTAGCAGATACTGGTTTGTGGTCTGAATGGTAAATCTCGTCGTGGTCTCTGTATCCCAACAGCTGTAAATCGTCGCCTTTCCATAAAACTCGATCGCACCACGCCGGCGCGCGCTTCTTTTTCTCTTCCTTATCGTCTGCTTTGGTGCTATTGCTTTCACCGTCGTCAAAGTCGTCGTTGAAATCGTTCTCGTAATCGGATTCGTTGTTGTTTATGTTGTCTTTTGACGATGACGTAGCAGCGCGTCCGATGCCGGAATACCGCGACGTCCCGGGTTTAAATTTATACGTCATAGGGAACTCAATAGAACCTTCTCGATAGCCTGGGAGCACACTCCCGCTTTGCATTTCGTTTAATAACTGATCGTGTTTCAAGAATGGAATATAATTGCTCGCGCTCGCACGAAACGATGACGCGTTCAATTCGGCTTCGTTCGATTTTAAGCGAACGTGTTCTAAAACGTCATCTTTCGGAGCGTTTAAGCGATAGTTCAGATCGCCAAAGAATATCGAGACCGTCGCGTCGTGTATAGTTCTTGTTCGCGAGGGCTTTTCCCATCGAATACTATTCGAAGAACGAAAATCTCTTTCATCCTCTCCTTGTTCGTCTTCGTCCGGAGCGAACACGCACTTTTGCAAAATTTCAGCCGCATCCGCATTCCTTCTCTTCGCGTCTTCCTCTTTAGACCCCGCCGCTAAATGCGCGCATACGAACGCAATCGTCGTATCTCGTATCTTTATCAAAGCGCAACACCCACCTTTATTCCCTAACTTTACGTTCATAGCTCCCGTCCCGAATCCCAAAGAAAATCCAGTCGCGACTTTCGTCGCGATTGGTCTCTCTCGTATAGAACCTTTTCGAATCAACTCCTCGCGAACAAATATCGTCAAATACACCCCAACTAACTGCACGGACGTTATTTTCACGTATCCTCCCCCTACCGCATTTCTAGCGCTAACACTATTCAAACATCTCAAAATCTTCTCGTCCCACATCCGCGCGTCTCGCTCCACGTCTTGCACTTTCAATACTTTCTGCACTTGCAACGGCACAATCTCTTGAAACCCAACCGCGTAGACGTCAACCACAGCATCATCACCTTTGTCATTCATCAACCAGTCTCGAATGTCCAACTTTTCGTTTGGTTTCTTCCCGTTCGCGTTGAACGTATTCGCTCGTATTCGCACCGTTTCCGTTACCGAAGAGTACACGGAAACGTCTTGCTGGAAAAACAGATTTCGTAACCGAAAGTCGTTCGGTTTGTTCATCCGCGCGAACGCGACGTCCTCAGATATCGGATGATTTATTGCAGAAGCAGCAGCTTTATTATCCTCGGTTGTTCGGTTACGGTCGTTCCTCGAAGGTTGCGCGGCGGCTAAAGAAGGACGACGTAAACGCCGACGAGTGCGCGCATCATCATCATCGTTAAAGTTTACGTCGTCGAAAGTTTCCCAAGAAGAACACGAAGGTGGAGAAGACGACGCCACGCCTCCTCCGTCTCTGTCTCCTCCTCCTCCGCGCGGAAATTCCACCCATAATGACGACGATTTCATCCTCTCTCTCGCTCAAAGGGAGTCAAAGCACTCGTCAGTGAGATTCATTTTTTTCTCTCTCGAACTTTTTCTGCACAACTCGTCGGAGAAAAGTCAAGTCAAGTTTTCTCTCGAAGTGACACCGACAAAGGAATATAACGAATATATTCCGAGCACCAGGGATGAGCGCGGTGAGTGTCGTTTTCATCGTTTTCGTCCTCTCTCTCGCGCGTTGCAAAATCTCTCCTCTCGAATCTCTCGTTCTCTCTCTCTGACTTTGTCTTCTTCTTGACTTCTTCTTTTGAAACAGATATTCGAGAACTACGCGGTGGAGTTTTATTCGTTGCAACAGACGTTGGAAAAAGCAATCTCTTTGTCTTCTTCTTCTTCGATCAATGATGATGATCACATCGGGGGGTTTGCGCAAACTCCTGCTTCGACAGAAACGAACAACGAATCAGAAATTGAGGACTCGTTGGCGGAGATGGAACAACTCGTGAGGAGAATGGATTTAGAAGCGCGAAGCGTGGGCGGGAACGACGCGAAACAGATGAAAATTTTGAGAGATTGTAAAGCGAAAGCGCAAGAGTTGAAAGCGAACGCGCGAGAGGCGAAAGAGCGAAGGGCGCAGACGGATTCGAGAGCGCAGTTGTTCGCGTCTTCGAGTGGCGGCGGTGGTGGAGGCACGGGACCGGCGATGTTGAGCAGTAGCAATAGCGGCGGGGAACAAGATAGAAGACGAGAACAAAACTCGGCGTTGGATTCGATGATGAAGAACACGGCGCGGATCGAACAAACGGGCGAACGCATACGGGAATCGAAAGGGAGATTAATTGAGACGGAGGATTTGGGTGCGGCGATCTTACAGGATTTGCACAGGCAAAGAGAGACTATTGTAGAATCGAGGGAGAGTTTGAGAGGCGCGGACGATACGTTGAGCACGTCGAGGAAGATTTTGCAAACGATGAGTCGAAGAGCACAGCAAAATAAGCTTTTGTTTTACGGAGTCGTGACTGTGTTGGTTATCACGATACTCACGGTTGCATACAAGAAACTGAACGGTTAATGTTGATTTTGATACGAGTGCGTTATATATACGATACGAGCGAGAGATGTAGAGGTTGTGTACAGTTTAGAATCTATTTTTTCGTGGACCTTTATATCATCTTTTAGATTGAAAAATTGTCTCTCTGTTTGTCTCTCTTCTCTCTCGCTATACTACTACCGTCTTATTGACTTCTATGTTTCCAATCTGATGATGTATTATATTGGTCGCGATGGATGGTGTATTGCTTGCATGTTGTTGTTGATGATGATGATGTTGTTGTTTTGCTAAAAAAAATCGATGACGTTGTTTGTTCTTCTCTCCTTCCTCCTCTTTCCTTCTCTTTCCTCCTCTCTCTCTCTCTCTCTCTCTCTCTCTCTCTCTCTTTCTCTCCCTACCCTTCTTACGTACCGTTACGTTTCGATGATAAAAAAGCGAGTATTATTGTTCACCTTCGGTATTAGTACCGTTAAAGTTATTTTCCATCGTCCCGTCGTTTCCTTCGTCTCCCGTCTCCTCACCTTCTCCGTTCGTCGATTGTTGTTGCGAGGACGTTTGCTGCGCCGACGCCGTGGCAATCGTCGGAAACTCCTGCGAGTTCCCGTTGAAAAACCCAAACCCAGAGTTATGTCTGAACCCGTTCCCTCGTCCGTTATTTGGAACGTCCGCATCGGACAACACTTTCGCCTGCTCTGGCTTGTGCACGCCACATCGAAAGCACTGCGGCTTGCTCGCGTACACGTTCCCGCACCCGTTCGGACACAACCAATCTCCGGCTCGCGGAGCGTTTCTATGATGGTGGTGGTGCATACCATTGTTCGCATTATTATAACCACCACCGTTGTGATGATGACTCGCTTGCCCGTTGCTATATTGTCTCCCACCTCCTCCGATGTTGTTGTTGCTCCCGAACCCGTTGCTCCCGAATCCGCTCGACCCACTGTTCGAGGACGTTTCCCCGCCGTATTGTCGGTTATTATACCCGCCCGCTCCACTCGTTCTTTGTTCTTCGCCGTTGCTAAATCCCCCTCCGTTGGCACCGTTGCTCTCTTGTAACGAAGACGCTTGGATTTCCTAATGTTTTGTAGAGTAAAGTAGAAGTGAGGAGAGAAAAAAAAAGGTTCGTCAGTTTTCGTCTACTAAAATTTTTCTCTCTCTCGGGAGTTGTGTTCTTCGACACCAAAAACGTATCTTAAAACCAAGAGTGAGAAGGATAAGGAAAACTCATCGAGACGCTCCCGCGACGAACGCATAGATGTAAAGGTAGTAAACGTACCGACCCGGGAGGCTTCAACACTCCACACCTGAAACAGTTCGTCTTGCTGGAAAACACCAACCCGCAACTGTTCGGGCACATCCAATCCCCGACTCGAGCTCTCGGGGAAAACTGTGTTCCTCTTTGTACGTTCCCGAACGGATGATGATGCGGATGATGCATGAATCGCGATTGTGGGTAGTGCATCTGATGATTAAAGTGTTGAGGATACGGCTGTTGGAAGTATTGGTGGTGCATTTGCGGCATCGCGTTGAAGAAACCGTTGTTATTGTTGTTGTTGTTGTTGTTCTCCTGTTGTTGTTGATCAACCGCCCCGCCCGAAGGAGGCGTTTGCGCAGACGACGACGACGGATGGAAGCTCAACTCCTCCATATCTTTGTTTTCTTCTTGTGTGGGGTCTACCCAGAAAAAACAAAGCGACGTTTGAAATGTAGAGGCAGAGAGACAAAGAGGCATATAACGTTATTATATTATTTCTGGTGGTTCTGCCTTTTTTTCAGAGAATCACAAAAGTTGTCGAATTTAAAAAGCGGCCGCAAAAATGAAAAAAAAAGACACAAGATATTTATTGAGAAAAGAGGGGAAGAATGAGGAGGCGGAACATTTGCCTCATACCTGGCTCACACCCCCTCTCTTATAGTACACATCACAACGATCAAAAGGAGTAGATACTATATATATAAAGTTCGAACAACAAATCGCGCGATATATATTTCTCCCCATAGATTGATATAAGAAGGGCAGACGAATCGAGTTCGCGTTCTTGAAACACGGAACGGAATTCGATTCGTATCATTGTAGTAAAAATTTGTTTGAAAAGAAGCGCTTTTACACGTGGTTGTGGAACCGAAAAGTGCCCGTTTGATTTTCTAATCATCCTAAACGTAACGAGAGAGGAAGGAAGACATGCCCTCAACGCGATCATCCCGCGCAGCGATCAAGGACACGGACGCGGTGAAACCTACCGATCTTGAAGGAAGAGCCAATGCGAATACTGTAACCGCGGTGGAAAAGAAAGGAAATCATCGCTCGTCGCAACGATCGAAAGCGTCGTCGTTGGTGAAAAAAGAGGTGCCGCCGGCGGCAGATATTTTATCAAACAAAGGAAGAGGAAAACAACAACTGATGATGCGCCATCAGTCGCAACAAAAATCAAACTCTGGCTCCAACGAGAACAATAACAACACTCATACGCACACGAATAACGATAACTCCGATAACAACAATAACATCAACGACGTGAACGTCAACCGAGAAGGAGGACAAAAGAAGGAAAAGTTATCGGTGATGTTAATCGAAGACGACGTTCCGACGCTGTTGGAGGTGCAATCTATGCTTTTGCGAGCGGGCGCGACGGAGGTGCACACGGCGTCGAGCGGGAAGAAAGCGCTGGAGTTTTTAGATCGAGATTCGAAGAAGGATATCGATTTGATTTTCGCGGATATCATGATGCCAGAGGTGAAGATTGACGAGGTGAAGCGGGTTTTGAAAAAGAACGAGAAGTTGAAGGAAGTGCCGGTGATTGTCATGAGCACGGTGGCGCAGTACGATTCGAACAACGATTCCGGGCGGAGAGAAGGTGGCGGAAGCGGGAACGGCAGCGGGAACGACTTAGTGAACGAATACGGTGGGAGTTTAGAAATGGCGGCAACGACGACGAGGTCTTCCAAACGCTTAAAGACGAATGATAACACTCCTCAAGGAAAAACAAACTCAAACGAAGTTTTACAAAAGCCGTTGTCCTTTCGAAGAGTTGAAAACGTGGTGTATTCGCACAAACGCTTGTTGCGTTCGCACAATTCTTCGTCTTCTGAAGCCGAAAAGCAGCAGCAGCAGCAACAGCAGCAGCAACAACAACAGCAGCAGGAAGAAAACGATGCGACAGAAGTCGATCCCGCGAAGACTCTCGCCAATCCAAACGGGGAGGTAAAAGCTGACGGGGGAGAAACGAAAGAAGGTTCCGCCGGCGGTTCGGGAGGCGGATCCGGAAACGGTTCCGGTGGCTCCGGTCCAACTACCGTCAAGTTGATTAACAACGAATCTTCGGAAGAAGATTTACGCAAGAAATCGAGCGATGGTGTGAACAACGCCACCGGGGCTGCGGTCGCGCCGACGACCACCGCCTCGGACGAGAATACCAAGACGAAAGATGACGCCGGCGGCGTGACCACCGCTCTTCCATCAAACGACGTCGGGGGACTCGCAAAGAACAATTTGCAACACAAACAAGTCGATGGGAACAGCAGTCCGCCGTTAGACGCGGACGTTTTGAAAGTGCGACGAGCGGCGGCTACGGCTGGGAACGAGCGACGACGAAACGACGAAAAGCGTTGGAGAAACAATCGAACGCACACGCGCGACGACGGCGACGGTTCAGACGAAGGTTCGGGTGCTGGTGGACGAAATCGCTCGAGAAGCTTTTCCGCGGAGGACGACAAGACCGAATCTGATTTGAAACCACCGACGGTGACGAGAAAGAAACGTTCGTTGCGCGGCTCCTCCGCCGGCGCCAAGAAAGTCTCCGGCGGTTCTGGTTCCGACGAAGCCGGTTTAGAAGGCAAACTCGCAACGATTGATGGCGCGACGAAAGTAACCACCGCTGGTGCTAAAGCTGCCGAAGGTAAAGACCATCCAGGTTTAGCCGTCCAGCTTATGAACGAACACGACGGCCCGACTGCGCTTTTGCAACTCGCGCTCGCCGGTTCCGCCATGGATTCGAACGCCTCCTTACGTAGATCACAGTCGCGCTCGGCGTTTCACGGGATTATCGAAAAGACGCAACAGAAGATGCAAACTCAGTTTCAGAAAGTCGCGGCGGCAAAAGGTAAGAAAACAACGTCGGCGCAAAAGAAAGGAAACGGCACACCGACGAGAGCCGCCAAGACAACCGCGGGTGGTAAGAACGACAAGATGATGATGACGATGAATAATAATAATAATAATAATAATAACAACAACTTTGGTAACGTCGGATTATCCATGTCCGCACCGACTGGGTCAATCGAAACAGAAGAAATGCGCAAGGCGAGAGAGTTGCATTCGATGCAGCAACATCATCAAAACGCGTTGTATTTGTTTCACACGCAACAGCAAATGGCTGCGCAGCAGCAGCATCTCATGCGCCAAATGTCGAACTCGCCCGGTGTACCCGGCGCCGCTCCTGGACAGTTTCCGAACCTCGCTGCACACATGGGAGTAATGGGTGCGATGCCGCCGATGCAACCGTTTGGGTTCCCTCCGCCGCACGGTCAGCACAATCCGTTTATGATGTTCCCGATGCAATCGTTTCCGCCGCAAAGCGAATACGTGAATAATTTTTTCCAAGGTTTAGCGAGCACCGTAGCAACGCAACATCCGCATCATCAAATGCACAACCACATGCAAAATATGAATATGAGTCATAACATGGGTGGTGCGAATGGTGCGGGGAATAATACTGCTACCGGTACAAACAACGGAGGAAGAACGAACAAGAAGGATAGTAACAATAACAACAACAACGTGTCGACGTGCGCGGACCGTCGGGCGCAAGCGATTGCGAGATTTTTGAAGAAGCGCAGAGAGCGAAAGTTCGAAAAGAAGGTTAGGTACGAGAGTCGTCAGAAGTTGGCCGAGTCTAGGCCGAGAGTCAGAGGACAGTTTGTAAAGTTGGACAAATCTTTGAGCAAAGAGCAACAGCAAGAAGTGATTGAAAAGATGAGACGCGAGGGCGAAAAGAAAGCTGGCGCGAAACCGACATCAACCGCGACTGTTGCCGCCGGTGGTGTTGCCGATAAAAGCGCAAGCAAAAAGCAATCCTCCGACGAAAAAGGCGGTTCGAACGACAAAAGTAAAAGCTCTTCGAAAGAGTTGAACACGACGTCCGACGACGACGACGGTTCCGGCGGCTCTCTCAATAATCTCACCTCCTCGGACGAGAAAGGATCCCGAGGACGATCGAGCAACGAAAGCAAAGATGGTATGGACAACGACATCAATAACATCAATAACTCATCGGAGAAAGGTTCAGACGGTCACGACGGAAGCACGGAAAGAAGAGAGACGCCTTCTGTGTAAAACTTTTTAAAAAAACAATAAAAACCAGCGAAGCGAGAGACATTTTTTCACATAAAAACAATATTATAATTTACTAATAAGATTATTCAGTGTACTACAATTACATATATACTAATACATGAGACTATTGTGCTCTATTATGCTCCTTCTCTTGTTTTGTTCTATTTCATACTACTCGTTCGCGTTTAATCGACCGTTCGCAATCAGTACGATTCGTCCCTCTCGATTGCTCTCCCGTTTGCTCTCGAAAACCAACTGCGCTCCGCAACAGTGACACTCGTGCTCTACGATCGAGCCTCTTCCCTCCCCTTTCTCTTCGTTATCAAAAAAAGTATACACTTCCTCGTCGCATCCTGGGCACAAACCTTTCATCGCGACTTTCCTTGCTCGCGTTTGGCCGACTCGCTTCGAGCTCGTGTTGGTTATAAACATTCCAGCGAGCGCGCCGACGACTCGCGCGAGAGAGATCTCTTTACGACCGTTATTATGATCGTCCAAAATACCCAGAAATGAAGAACTAAACACAGAAACGCCAAGGAATGTAATCATAAAGTACAAATTGACCAAAGCTTTCGTCATCGATGGATCTTCTTCAAACTTTCGTTCTCTTCTTTGTTTTTTCTTTTCCTCCTTTACAGTTCCGAGAGGAGGAACAAAAAAATCATCATCTTTTTCCTCGTCGTCGTTTCCAATCATCGCTCTTCTTCTTAGCTGCTCTCTCGGTCGCTGAAACTTCTTTTTTAGTTGATGATAATTCTGCTGCGTCCTCCTTGTTTTTCGATGCCGATGATGATGACGACACAAAAACGCTCCTGAAGGTGTCGATGATGCAACAAAAAACATTTTATATAACAAACAGTCTTGCAGAAATGAAGAAAAAAAGGACAAGAAAAACAAGAAGGAAAAGACAGACACATTCCTCAAAATTCATACGCGCAAAAGAACTGCGAATAAAGAAACAATATAAAACGCGAACGATGAAACTGGTCAAGTTTCTCCAAAAGTTAAACAACGAAACGGTGACGATCGAATTAAAAAACGGGACCACGTGTTCGGGGACTATTTTAGGTACGCTTTGCGAAAGTTAGAGTACGCGTGCATTTCGATTCAAATTTTGACGTGTGTTTCTCATCACAACTTGCCGCCGCTTTGAAAGATCTTCGTCTTCTTCTTCTTCTTCTTCTTCCTCGTTTAAAAGTAGTTAAACAAACCCGCTGACCTTCTTTTCTTTACTCACGCATTCATCGAAACAACAACAAAAACAACTTTAACAGGCGTAGACATTAGCATGAACACGCACTTAAAATCAGTCAAGCTCACCGTCAAAGGCCGGAACCCGCAAACGCTCGACCATCTCTCCATTCGAGGGAACACCATTCGGTATTACATTTTACCGGAATCGTTAAATTTAGACGCTCTGCTCGTCGAAGACATGCCGACGAACAAAAGTTTAAATCGATTGCCGAAAGAAGACGGAAGTGGAGGAGGTGCAGGTGCTGGTGCTGGTGCAGGGAGAGGACGAGGACGGGGACGAGGACGAGGGAGGAAATGAACATTGGATAGTAGCGCGATAGTAGAGAGATTTAGTCTTCACACACATGTTGTTGAATGTAGTCATTGTTTTAGAGCTCACACTTATTTATATTAATCGCACACACACAATAAAAATGAACAAAACGCGATGCGAAATCGCGCTCGACCTTTCCTTGCGCGCGGTAGAGCACGATCTCGACGGCGACGACGCTTTGGCGTGCAAACTGTACAAAGACGCGTCGCGAGCTTTGGAAGATGCCATCGCCCACGCGAGGAATGGGGAGACATCTTCGATGGAGGAAAACGACATCGAGCAGATGCAGAGGAAAGTGAAGGAGTACAGAGAAAGAGCGGAGACGTTGAGTAGTCGTAGTAAAGGAGGAGGAGGAGGTGAGGATGATGATACGAAAACGAACATCGTCGCCGGTGCCGCAGCAGCCGGGGCGATGATTGGATTTGCGACGATGGGCCCTTTCGGTGCGATAGGCTGGGCGTCTTCGATGGCGTACGCGTCGACGAGAAAAAAAGGAATCGCATCGAGCGTATCAAAAATAAGCGGCTCCGCGGTGATTAACACGATGGAACGAGCGAAATCGCTCAACCGGAAGTATAAAATCGACGAGAAAGTGAAAGAGAACGGGAAGATTGCGTTGGAGAAAGCGAAACAGTTGGACGAGAAATATAAAGTTCGCGAGAATATGAAAACGCAAGGGGAGAGACTCGGGAAGATGCTGGAGGAGAAGTTTTTGAGCAACAAAGAGAGCGTGTCGAAATTACCGGAGACGCCAGGGAAGCGTCGGTAGTAGTACTAGTATGAATAGTATGTTGTATTTATAGCTATAACATTTTCTAATCTAACTCTCGTCGAACCTCATTCTCTCCCTCTTCCGATTGCATCACGTACTCTAAACATTTCAAACTACCGTCCGTACCCGCCTCTCGGCACAAACGAATGACTTGCTCTCTGTCCCACTTCGTCTTCGGCACCTCTCTTAACCAACGCAAACAGTCCAAATGTCCCAGTCTCGCGGCGTATTCGCAGTGTTGCGGCCAAAAATCCGTCGTCTCGCACACCTCTTTTTCTAATATCCACTCTAACGCGTCCAACCGACCTTTAGTGAGTGCCGCCCCGACTAAAACTTCCTCGAAGAGACAGTCGTCGTCCCATTGACATCCTCTCTGCAAGAGAAAATCGATGGCGTTCAAGTGCAAGTTTCGACACGCGCGCGCGAGCGCTCTCGGCGACCATCTCCCAATTTTCACAATGTCCCTCTCTTCCAAAAACTCTAACACGTTCACTCTTCCGTTCTGTGCGGCTGCAATAGAAGCGAAATCGTTAATCGGACACCCTTTCTCTAGTAACCATTTCAATAATTCGACGTGTCCAAACTCGCACGCTTTTTGCGTCGTTCGCCAATCCCACTCGCACAAATCCTTCTCTACTACTAAATATCGAATCACGTCGATATTTCCAAATCTCGCCGCAAACGTCGCGAATCTCGTGCGGTCGATCGGACATCCGCATTCGATGGCGTATTCAATCAAATTGATCGAAGACGCGAACTCGGACGGTTTGAATTTATGATTTTGCGTCGTTGACAACGCTACCGACGACGACGATTCAGGGGAAGAAGAAGTTAAAGAAGACGAATTTCTATCCACAAACTGTTGGACGCAACGGCTGCATCTTCGCAATAATACCAGAGAAGTCGGGTCGATTTTCGAGAGAACGTGTGCACGCGTCACCTCTGGGTAGGATTTGATCAGTTGTTCGAGCATTTTATGACGACATTAAAGAGTCGACGACGAGAGACGGAAAAACAACAACAAGCAAGGGAGGAAAAAATGGCGAAAATGCTCCATTTTTCCAATTCACAACGAACAACTTTTCTTTTTGACGACCGGACGATGAAAGCGACCGGGACGTCTTCAGGCGACGAAGAACAAGAAGAGGAAGAAGCAGACCAAGAGAGCTCTCTAACGGTTGGTGTTCGGATTAATAATAATACTAACAACGCGAGAACGAAGAAGAAGCAACAACAACAATCTCAATCTCAATCAGTTCGAGCAGGAAGCGGAGACGAATGGAACGACAGCGCTTTGGTGAACGCGTATAACGTCGCGATTAAGAGCTATCGCAATAAAAAGAGTCTCACGACGAGTGTTAAACCCGAAGGCAAGAAAGGAGGAGGAGAGTATTTGGCGGCACCAAATGCAGATGAAAGCCAACAAGAAGACGAAGAGAAGAAGTTAAAGAAAGAAAAGAAAAAGAAGACAAAGAAGACGAAGGAAGACGAAGAAGAGGTTTACCGAGAACAACAACAACACGACGGACGACGCGGTTATTACGAGCAGGAGGAGGGTGAAAACGAGCATCATCATCGCGCGAATCATGGCGAGTATTATTACTTTCAACAGCCGCCGCGCTATCCTCACTATCCTCCTCCTCGTTCGCCGTCTGATTACTACGCGTATCCTCAACAATATTCTCATCCTCCTCCTCCTCCTCCTCCTCATCCTCAACAACAACACGTTCCTTATTATTATCCTCCTCCTCCTGGACAGTACTATTCGAATCCGTACGACTACGCGTCGTATACCAACGACCCCGCCGCAAAAGATGAAAAGTCGTCCAGAACGAGGAGCGGCGACGAAAGGAAAACGAACGACGCGAACGGTTCAAATCTATTCCATCCTCCGGATATGCGAGACTCGGCGTTACGAGCGGCTGGAAACGATGAAGAGTTGGCAAATTTGTTGTTAGCGTGGTATTATGCCGGGTATTACACCGGTCAGTTTCGAACGAACAGAAGAGCACCGTCTGTTAGAGAATCAAAGAAAGAGGATGGTGGTGGTAAAAGCGCAAAAGGCACTTCTTCGAGCGAAGAGGACGACTTTTAGAACGTTATTATTATTAACAATATATTAGATAGATGTTAGATATTATTAGATAATGAATAAATATGATTAATTTAGCAGTGACTCGTCCCGTGAGTTACTGAGCACCATCACCGCCGGTGGCCGCCGCCTCCGCTTTCTTCGCCTTTGCCTTTTCCCTCTTCTTCGCGTT
>JACLAB010010643.1_pt1 | contig 20120 bp, 30 predicted proteins | sample 8027921 | NCBI WGS metagenome assembly JACLAB01 (sample SAMN15725117, study PRJNA655200) | protist metagenome | isolation source: fluorescence activated cell sorting (FACS) single amplified genomes of... | place: USA: West Boothbay Harbor, Gulf of Maine | collected 2000-07-19
GTGACGTGCGATAGATGTGAAAGGCTGTATCTAGTTCTATCCCATTCTTGCCTGTCATGAACATCCAGTGCAATCATCATACTAATGAATCCCCTATATTTCTCAATATTGCAGGGCCACACGGACAAGATCGTGCTGGGTATGGACGTAGCAGCTTCCGAATTTCACGTGGATGGCAAGTACGACCTGGTACGTGGAATATATCTGTCTATATTATTGGCAACAATGCGTGGACTATCACACTTCCACGGCATCCTTTAATAACCGTACTAATCATGGTCATGCGCCCCTCAAATATATAGGCCAAGAAGAGCCGCACCGCCACTTCGAATGAGCCGATGATGAGCAAGGAAGAGATGAAGGACTTCTACAAAGACCTTATCCAGGACTACCCCATCAAGAGCATCGAGGACGGTTTCGATGAAGACGACTGGGAGGGCTGGACTGTGAGTGCCTCATTTCGAGAGGTCATCGCCCTGTCACAAATATCACGAAAAAACAACACAACCATGTGCTGATTTCCCTCTTGCTCAAACCTCCTTGACTAATATAACAGGCCTTTACCAAAGACGTAGGCACAGACGTGCAGATCGTGGGTGACGACCTAACCGTTACAAATCCCATCCGCATCCAGAAGGCGGCGGACGTGGGCGCGTGCAATGCCCTCCTCTTAAAGGTGAACCAGATTGGGTCTGTTACCGAGTCGATCAACGCCGTCAAGCTATCCAAGAAGTCCGGCTGGGGCATCATGACCTCCCACCGTTCGGGAGAGACGGAGGACAACTACATTGCTGATCTAGCCGTTGGTCTATGCACTGGACAGATCAAGACGGGTGCACCTTGTCGCTCTGAACGCCTTGCCAAGTACAACCAGCTTCTCCGCATCGAGGAAGAGCTTGGTGGGGCTAGCAAGGCCACGTACGCGGGCCGGGATTACCGCAAGCCCTCTTGGATGGGCCAGTAGTTATTTATATAGTATAGCAGCAGGACCAGTTCATTGACCGCACAGCCTAGCGTAATCTGTCATTAGACAGAGCAGGCTAAGAAATTCGTATTCTAATCTAACATAAATAAAGAGGCGCGAAACAGATTTCGTTCATATGCAGCTTGCTTACGTGTTCTTACACATATTAATTGATTACTTACTTCCCACAATTGATTTAACTTTACCTCTTACTCTCCACATGGTGTACTTACATTCGTTTTTAGCACTTATATTACTAGTGCCATGAATGGTTCTTTATCTACTAGCACCGTGCTACATTACACGGAATTAAATGTTGGCCTTTTCCTTGGAGGTGATGCCGGCCACCGTGGTCTTCTTGGCTGTGCCAGAAGTGCTCAGGTACCTGTGCGCACGTCATCATGAGAGGGTTGGGGGGCATATGCGGATGATGGTTAGATGTGATGGCCATGATACCCATGGAGTAGAGCTACACTAGGCCTTCACATCTATCGCACGTCACGGAATGTGACAGAGCTACTCTAGATCTTCCACACTGCCCATTCTATTTTGAAGATGATGCGTATGGTACAGAGATACAGCTCACTAAAGCATCGATATACCAATCAATATACGTACGGGCCCCAGGTGGACACTATGGGGATATTCTCATCCTCGGGCAGGGAGAAGGTCTTTCGCACGAAAGCGCGTGCGGCCTGATAATGATGAAAGAAAGGAATAAAGGACCATCGTGAGTGGGATGATTCTGCGTGGTGGCCACAGAACATAAGATAAGAGTTACAGCGCAGCATTCTTATGTGCCATCAAGTATCAGTAAGCATAGCAATGACGTAGAGACACAGCCCTCTACAGCTCAATACAGACTGACTGACCTTCTCTCTGCGCTGTTCTTTCATGCGCACCACCTTGTTACGCACGATCTTGCGCCAATAAGATCCGTCCTCATTGGGCTGCCAACAGAAGAAATGAAGGAAGGGCCGATATGAGTGCGATGGTTGGGAGTTATGATCATGACACATCTATAGCACGTCACTACGAGTGCAATGGCTGGCATAGCGCCGCAGCTCTCCATAGACCAGTACTTATTGGCCTCACCTGCACTACGGTAATGTGCATCTCGTCGTCGTACAGGATGACGGCCTGCTCGCGTCCCTCGACCTTCTTGTAGCCTGTTTCGGTTCCGCCTGTTTATATTGATAGGATGTAAGGGTGAACAAGCGGACAGGCGGGATTAGTGTTGTTGATAATAGAACACATCGGTGCGAGGTAGGCTGTATCCAACTGTGCAAATTCCAATCATGATCAGGTTCATTTGAAACTCCCGCCCCATGCGCGCACGTCCCGCCTGCACACACCCTTGGTCTCAATGCCGCTGTCAACCACTGCCACTTGTCGGCCCTGCAACTCATCTCTTCCAACCACCAGACCCAACGGTGCCAGTGTGGAGGGGTCATACCTGAAGATCGTGGACGTTCGAAAGAGGGTCGTTGGAAGAATAGTGTAATGGTCACATGTGATAGTCATGATACTGGTCGCTGGTGGAACGGAGACAAAAACCCCATGAAGACTTGCAAACATCACCCATGCACGCACTCTAGGACCATGCCATTGTGCACGCCGAGCACCTGCCCGGTGGCCATGTGCCACCAGCACACAGTCTCGCCGTCCACAGCCTGTCCGCACGTCATTAAGGTGTGAGAGGCGTTGTCAGTGTGATGGTTGGGATGCAAGTTCGCGTCATGGATTTCGGAATGGATAGGTGTGATGGAGCTACCAAATATTTACTGAAGTTCGCTTACGTTGGTGAGGTCTCCATCGGCATTTGCCATGTAGCACCCATCTTCCTCCTCAGGAGTATAGGCGCTGAAGAAAGCGTCATGATCATAGTCATCGGAAGGATGGGCGAATACCACACTCTCCATGTTCGAGCCCTGGTAGGTCACTGTGGCATCGAGTCTTTCCCGCCCCGCATTGCTGTGATCGATGGTGCTGATGGTGAAGCCGTCCTGCGTGCCTCTCACCAAGCGAGACTGCCTCCGCGTGTCTCCTGTAAACATACAGTACATCGTTGGGGTGAAATTTTTCGTTAGTATGGGAAAAAAGGAAGATTCTTGAGCTCTAGCATCGACAGAGCTACGCATGAACCGCACGAATACCATGGAATATCGGTGGTATATGACGCATGCACGTACTGGTGGACTTCTTCCCCATCACCGCCGTCTGTGCGAAGACGCAAGAGCCGCGGTTGTTGCCCTCGGGGAAAGTGATGCTATCCTGGTAGTCCTGTCCCAGGTGGAAGTGCCCGCTGAACCATGCCTTGATGCACGGGTTGCCTACAAGGGAATGAGGTGTGAGGTGTGAGCACGGGTCATTGTTAATATTGTATGCTCATATAACCAGGGATATGATAGAAGTAGACAAGACTATTCAAATGCACCACTCAGTATTGAATATGATATTCATAATATAGAGATACGGCCGTCTAAAGATAACTAATATCCCGAATACACTTACTACGGACGATGTCGATAAACGTGCTGGCGGAATCCTGGTTGTGGTTGAGCCAACAGCAGCCGTTGACAACGTGGTTCTCCTGCAGCACACGGAGCCCTGAGCCCATGGGAGGAGCGTGCGAGAACACGAAAATCTTCCAACCGTCGTCCGCAGGGTGGTCCTCCACCGTCTTCTGGAACCACTTGATCTGTAATGGGAGAAATGGAAAGGGCAACATCAGTACGTTTATTGGGCGTATGGTCACGAAACTTGAGGATGTGATAGAACTATGTTAAAGCTTTGCTATGAGCTGTCAAGCATAAAATAGCTTGAGCATGATAAAAAGATGTAGCCTTCTAAAGATATACCTTACAGCATACACAGACACATACCTGTTCATCGTCGACGCAGACCTCGTGGGAGGTGTACTGGGCCGTGCGGAACTTGGTGCTGCCTAGGCCCACGATGAGAGTCTTCTCAGCAATCTGACGGCAGAACTGGGGCGTGTCTTTATTGAGGATGCGTAGATACGCCTCTAGGTTGGACGCATCGGTGGGGAATTCGTCTATTCCTTCAAGGTCGTGGTTGCCGCCTACCACCTCGTATTTGGGCCCAAAGCCGTCGAGGAATTCGTGGGCAAGCTCGAAGCAGCGGGTGGTACCCGCGAACAGTTCGGAGGTTCCCTCTTCGCAAGGCTTGGATTCTCCAAGATCACCTAGAGACACAACAGCGCTGTTGTCTTTGCTCTGGGCGTCGGCGTTGAGGATCTTCTTGAAGTGCTCGCGGCCGGCGATGTGGTCGTCCATGTAGCGAGGATCCAAATGAAGATCACCCACAATACCAATTGTGTAAGCATCTTTCATGAACAAAGATGATCGCATGTTTTTCTTCAGGAAGCCTGAACCGCTCCCTGGCGCGAATCCATTGACAGACGGGCACAAAGCGGCAGTGATAGCTATTATATATACGATATTCATCATAAATTGAAATACAGAGTCGAAATTCTTCCAAATCTGGGAGCTAGAACCTTTTAAAACTGGGATTCTCGAATTCTCCTGAAAATGCCTCGTCACCAAACGTGCGATGTATTATACTGCGCTTAAAAACGTGCGATAGATAGCTATTCGGTGAGATCGGAAATTGGGAGGTCAGAAATTGTTTCGTTTGAGACGTGCATATAAAATTTGTTACCTTCTGGTAAAGAATCTGTCAAAAAGATCATGGCAAGTGCGGCGCCTGAAGAAATTAAGACTACAAATGTGCAGGTGGCTGTGAGATGTCGTCCTGCGAACAAGGAAGAGAGAGGCACTGGTCAGGCCAGTGTGGTCGCTACTGAGACCGCCGAGAAAAAAGTTACTGTGCAGTACGGACCGGCTGGCAAAAAAACTTCCAAGACCTTTAACTTTGATAAGGTGTTTGGTACCTACAGCACTCAGGAGGAGGTGTTCGACCAGATGGTCCGACCCATCGTCAACGAATGCTTGGAGGGGTTCAACTGCACCATCTTCGCATACGGTCAGACAGGTACAGGAAAGACACACACCATGGAAGGCGATATACACTCTGAGGAGAACGCAGGCATCGTGCCCCGTTCCGTGAAGGCCATTCTCGAGACTCTGGAGAGCAGCGGTGCGGAGTTCACCATCCGTGTGTCCTTCTTGGAGTTGTACGTATATTGGTGAACGTTAAAGGATATATTTCTATACCGTTGTTATCATATGGAAGAAGGAGCGGTTCATGTGAAAAGTCATTATTTATGACGTAAATGATTATCGTGATCATACAACACAACCATCTTACTTGTGATGACCCCTAAACATCCTGACATTGATAGGTACAACGAAGAGCTGCAGGACCTGCTGACCCCTCCAAACTCGGACAAGAAGCTCAAGCTGTGCGAGGTGGAGAAGAAGGGCGTTGTGTGCCAAAACCTGGAGGAGATCACCGTGCTGAACGCAAAGGATATCTTCGAGATCCTGCAGGTAGCGGCGTCGGTGCTTGATTTTTAAAGGGTGGTGTCTCTATGCTACTGCTGTACCATAGAATTTTTGATACTTCATTTGAAAGGTGTGATGTATTTTTCTAATGTATGAGTATCAGGACCATTGCACAACAATCATACTCAAATCTACCCATACATCTTGTCCACGATTTATACACACACAGAGAGGCATCCAACAGCGGCAGACGGCCGCCACTCTGTGCAACAAGAACTCAAGTCGCTCGCACTCCATCTTCACGCTGAAGATCATGATAAAGGAATGCAATGTGGATGGGGAGGAGGTGGTGAGGCATGGCCAACTCAATCTCGTAGGTACGTACGTTTTTTCAAGGTTGCTTTGAACACAGGGAAGGCAGTTTATCAATCTATTTATCCGCGTTTCTACACCATTATCTCTTACCCATCGCTTACATTATCTGCTTACAACACTGTACCAAAAACACGACGAACGTGCGGGCAGATCTGGCGGGCAGCGAGTGCGTGGGACGTTCGGGAGCCAAGAATGACCGTGCAAGGGAGGCTGGCAGCATCAACCAGTCTCTGCTGACGCTGGGCAGGGTCATCACCGCGCTAGTGGATCATCACGGTCACATCCCTTACAGAGACTCCAAGCTCACCAGACTTTTACAGGAGTCTCTCGGCGGCAAGGCAAAGACGTGCATCATCGCTACGCTTTCCCCATCTCACCTGGCTGTCGAAGAATCGCTGAGCACGCTTGACTATGCGCACCGCGCAAAGAACATCAAGAACGCGCCCCAGGTGAACCAGAAAATGACAAAAAAAACCGTCCTTAAAGAGTACTGTGAGGAGATCGAGACCCTACGCGCACAGCTTCAGGTTCGTGGATCTTCAGGGTCATGACTCTATTTCATTACTATTGACGTGCTTTTGAGTTAGGGTTGACCCTCAGAGGACCATTGCTCTGTACCACTGCTATACCATACAATATTTGATGGTTCATTTTACAGTTATGATGTAGCTCTATCTAATGTATGAGTATCATAGCCATTGCACACAACCTTATACTCATATGGACGTGCTATATATGTATCATGACTATTACACAAACATCGTACTCATATCGGCCCCTACATTTTACTTCCACTCACGTGCAGATGACTCGAGATAAGAACGGCATCTACGTGGACCCAGCCATGTTCTACGGCATGGAGCAGCGCATCGCCGCCCAGGACGCACAAATCGTTGAGGTAGAAGGCGTGCTGAAGAGCAAGATGGAGGAGGTCAAGGAAGCTAAGGCGCAGAAGGAAGAGTACGTGTCCTATTTTAAGTTGTACAAGCGCATTATAATTTGATGGTCATAACAACCCAATACAAGCATCACGCTAATAACTCTCCTTGCTGAATTGTCCTTCACCAATAAACATCGTGTGCCACTTGTAGGCTCGAGGGCATTGTGGGGGGAATCAAGCAGGAGCTGAAGGAGACATCATCCAAGCTGGCTGTGAGTGAGACCCACTTACAGCAGTCTAAAGAGGCGCTCAAGGTGGCAGAAACAGAACTGTCGGCTGCAGAGGCGGTGGTGACAGAGCAGACGTGCGCTGAGTCCAGTCTCACTGCCCAAGGCTCTAGACTGCAGAAAGAGGTAGAATACCAGCGCAATGACCGTAACCTGTTATTAGAAAAGGTGGCTTCCCTGAAGGAGGCGGAGGTAAAGCGCACGAAAGATACTAGCGTATTCGTGGGGACCATCGTAACGGGCTCGGATGGGCTCTGCGAACAGATAGCAGGTATGCTCAGCAAAAGCCATGAGGACTCTAAGATGCTCTGCGGAGGAGTAGACGATATGCTCTCTAGAGGTCGAGACACCTGCATCACGCTTCAGGACAGCATTGACCAGGCGCTCAAGGCACTAGTGGGCAACGCTGAGACGGCAAAGGACGACATGATCAAAGACTGTGCCGATCTGAAGAACCACCTCAAGAGCACCGACACAGCCTTGGAGGACACGCTACAAGGGCTTAGAAGGCAGCTATCGGACTGGCTCGGGGAGGTTGATGAGGCCATGACAGCTTCGTTGCAGCAGAATGAGCTGCAGAAGGTGGCGGCGGTTCAGCTGGCGCAAGACGTGCGGACGCGCAGCGATGCCCTTATTGCATCAGCAACAGCATTTCAGGCGGATCAGAGCGCTAAGTCCGAGCAAGTAGCCAAGACAGTAGATGCGCTACAGAGCAGCGTTTTACAGGGCTTGGAAGCCTATGCCACGCAGGCACAGCAGGATGCACGTACGGCGGACGAGGCGATGGCTGCTCAAGCGGCAGCCATGCAAGAGCAGGTGAGCAGCATGTTACAAGCCTTGTTAGCCACTAGCACTGCCAACCGCACACGCACCGAAGAGTCTGCCAAGGCACACGTACAGAGCACCACAGATCTGGTTTGTATCAACACAGCCGCGGTGAAAGAGGCGAATGGAGCGATGACTGATGGTGCCGCCAACCATGTGGCGGCCCTAACCAGTGCATGCTGCGGTGACCTTGCCGCTACGAAGGAAGCGTTGGAGGGAGAGAAAGGCTCCATTGCCGCCTACCGGGAGGCCTCTGGTGCACTTGTGGCCACGGTCAGTTCAGACGTGGCGGGAAAGCGCGCGCACATGAACGATACGGTGACCACTGTAGTCAAAGAGGCTGGTGAGAGCATCGAAAGTGCTTCCAGCAGAGCTGACTCTGCCGCTACTGCTGCAGCCAAGGTGCTCACTGACGTACGCAGCGCCTCCCAGAGTATGACTGCTTCCTCCAGCGACGCCCTAACAGCCTTCACTACGTACATGGACGGCCAGGGCACCGAAGTGTGCGCCGATGTCAAGACCCACTTCTCAGACGTACGCATCTTCCTAGGCTCACAAGCCGAGGGCGTGCAGACGCTTTCCCAGAGCAGTAGCGCCTTCCGAACTAAAATGGAACAGAGTGGCAGCACCACCACGGGCAGCACGCCTATTAAGATCGAGCAGCGAACGTACGACCGGAATGGCGACATCCTGGCCGCTCTTAGCGCCACCAGGGCCCATGACATCATCAAAGAAGAGGCCCGAGCCGGTCAGTGGGAACAGCCAGACACGCGGCCTGTGGCAATGGGAGCTCTTGAATCCCCGCAAGGGCCTGTTCCCCCATCGCCTCGAGAGTCTGCTGCCCTGGAGTTATCTGCCTCTACCAGCACTAGTAGTCCCATTAGCGCACGTAGGGAGGGCACAGGGTCAGAGAAAGAGGAGAATGAAGAGGATGCAGCAGAATTAATAACTCCTCCTCCCGCGCCCACCAGCACTAGCAGCAAGGCGTCCTCCGTGTCCTCCACTTCAACCACCATAAGGGACGAGAACGCGTGTCCCAACCCACCTCCGGCCAGCGGCAGCTCCACTTCAATCGGCAGCCGCAGCAGGGCCTCCTCTAAGCTGGGCACCATCCCCAAGCCCTCAGGCCTGACCAAGACCGCTTCCACCAAGAGGCCGGTCAGGTAGACATAAGGAGATGGGATGCGTGCAGCGAAGGAGCTGGATTTTAATATATTTATTCTTAAAAAGAGTATTTGAACGTCACTATTTTTATATACTAAACTTTAACTAAATCTTGTATTTTTTTTGCTCCGGAGTAATTACATGGTTCTCTGCCTTCTCTTTTCTAAGCCAGCTTCTATAATAGTTATAATAAAGATAGTGATGCATGTTAGCTGCATTATATTTGACATGATTTGATACATCAGAGTAAATTCTGCATACTTACCAGACGCAGTTTTTTAGACATCGATTGCAGCGACATCAAAAAACAAATTATTTGTACGTCCTCAGTCACAAGATTTTGAATGAAATACTCAATCGTTTCTTTCAGTGTGTTCAATCGATGAGCCAACACAGCCACATTAGAGTACGGAAGGATCAAATTGAACCACTTGGACAGCTGTGTCCTTGTCAGCAGAAGATTGGCGAATCAGGAGCTTAGACTCTTACGAGATGCTCAGGCCAGGCGTTCCCATGCGATGGCATGGGAAGGGTTTCAATTTACTACTTTGTTTATGTCCAGACTGCTGTGATATTCGCAATGTTTGTTGTTTCGGGTTATTATGAGTATGATGATTCTTTTGCACTAGATGATGCTCATGTTAAAACTCCAGTATGTGATACAGATACAGTAGTCGCTTCGTATGCACAACACAGTATTGGATATGCTGCTCATAGTATAGAGATGTAGCCCCTTAACTAAGTTTACTATTTTTCATCCACCTGGGAGCCATGTTCTCCATTCCTTGACTCATGTTCAGCTCTTCCCATTCAAGCCCTTGTGCGGGTCGTCTAGCGTGATGGACATGTAGTCCAACAGTGTGTTCATGCGTGTGCTTTCTTGAGCTACTACTACGCAATATCCAAGCCCTTGGTCTCTCTCAAAGAGTAGGAGATGACAAAAGACATAGCACTGCAGATAGAATAAATTGCGACTAATGCGTTCTCAGGAATGATGGAATTCACCAAGAGGCTGCTGAGAACAATTCCAATCCTGCTTGAAATATAACTTAATGAAAAAGCAGTGGCACGATATTCCGTGCGGAATAGTTCCGTTGCATTAGTCCAGGCAGGAACATTATAGGCGAAACTAAACCCTCTGGCCAAGGACAATAATACAGCTTTTATAGTGTCATTTCCAGTAGTGATGACAACCAGAAGGCTTAAAAGTGTTAGAGATGAAGTGAGCATCATGTTATCACGTCGGCCATATTGCAAATGAGTGTCACAAAAATATATTAAAAAAGTACTAGCGATTTCCAATAAGCCTCCAAGCGCCATGGGATAATAGGAAAAAGCGCACACCGCATCATCTCCAGTTGAAACCTGGAGGTACTTGGCTTGTAAGAAGCAAATACCGAAATACACAAATAGTGATGAAGTCAGCTGTCCTATCGATAATAGAACATCTTTCAGCATACCTTCATCGGACGAGAACACTTCCTTCACTTTAGTCGAAATTTTGAGCAAAGCTGTGTTTGACACATCCATACATGTTTCACCTTCATCTATATTATCCCCCTCTGACTCTACTTCCGACAAGATCTCGGACCCCGTTTCTTTGTTTTTAATTATTTTATTTTTCTTCGAAAAAGAGAAGGATTCTACTGATCCACCACTCATGGCTGCAGCTTCATGCACAGCTGTTTTAGCAGCCACCAAATTCCCACTGTTGTACAACCAGCGGATAGTCTCAGGAAGATATATATAAAGTAGACCCAGTAACATCACAGCGACGCAACCTAAAGCAATTACTAAATACCTCCAGTTGTCTCCTCCACCGATGATGAGAGATGCAAAACCAATACAAACTACACTACCCATTCCCCATCCGGATTGCACAATAGTATTATATGTCGAGCGGTCATCTGTTTTTGCAATCTCTGTGACGGCAGTAAAATTTAGTCCAGTAGCCCCAACGCCAATACCAATTCCAAACAAACCAAACACAATTGCAGGGAACGTCTCGCAGATTGCGAGAATGAACAAAAACGAACTTATTATTCCAAGTGCTAGTAATATTGCAGGGCGACGTCCTGCAATATCGGCATACTGAAAAATCACCATGGAACCAAAAATTTCACCAACAAAAAGGGCACTTCCAACTACTCCTATTAATTTGTTATTTAACGCAAGGCCATCTCCGGTGCACTGGGCAAGAATATTTGCCATTTGGGCCATGGACCCGTCCATCAAATAAGAGAGGAAAAACAGTCCCACAGCTTGATAATGGTACCTCCCGAGAGGTATCGAGTCCAGCACCTCGTCCAGAGTTTTCACCGGCCCCGGTGATAACCATGTCGAAGAAGACATCGCGGGATTGGCCCGATATTGAGTAAAAGAAAAAAAAGGAACACCCCAACGTCATCCGTTATATTTCAATATGGAGAGCCAATGGTGTTTGTATGCCTCGCTTCGCTAACCCCCCCCACACATACCCAAGATAAGCCCAAGGTCTTCTCAAAATATTTACTCAAAACCGTAGCATAGTACTCGGCTGGGAGAGCGAATGCAGTGAGCGGATGCGGTTGGGTAGGGGACGACATTACCCGCAGAACGAAGATAGGGCCAAGGAATTATTTAAAAAATGCTGCGATCGAGGGAAGGGAGATTGAGTGAGTATGAGCTCGTACGAGAAGACAACATATCCAGAAATGAGGCATTTTTGGAGAGTCTTGGGCTAAATGACTTGAAGCCCAAAAGCAGGCTAAGGAGGAAGAGAGAAGATATGAATGAAGAAACAGAAACAAAAAGTATAAAAACGAAGAAGAAGCAGGATGTGAAGAAGTCTGCCGTGGAACCGACTAGGTAGGCGCATGAGTAATTGGTCTTGTATATGAGTATCTGAGCATCATCACGATTTTACGTAACATACGACCAGACGAACTTATATCATGACCCTTACATTCACACATTAGGAGAAGCTCGAGAGGACAGGTTTCACGAAAAGGGAAAGAGGATTTAGTGCAGCTCGCGTCTTCAGGAACCGCGATGAAGAGACTGTCTAAACCGTTGCCTCCATACACTTTGAATTTGTCTGTAGACGATGATGAAGATACTGGTCGCAGGAAAGTCACGGCAAAAGTCCTGCGACAATTGATGGACAAGAAGAACAAGGCACATTCCGACGAAGTGAGCAATGAAGCCATCCAGCACTGCGTGATGCGCATCTCCTCCATGAGCAAGAAAGCACTTTCCACCAGATTAGAGGTGAGACGGTGACTGATCTCTAAGTCATTGCTGCATCATCCAATATTTGATAGTTTATGCGGAAGACGTGATACAGCTCTATATTATGTATGAGTATCATGACCATTGCGCAAAACAATCATAATCAAATAGACCCTTGCCTGCGTTTCTTCCATGATCAGATGATCGCGAGAGCCTCGGGCAAGCATTCCCGTGAGAAGCTCATCGTCTTTGTCTACGGCCTCATGGCGGCAGGATTGGAGGAGCTTTCGGGGCGTTGCCAAGAGGCGCTTGCGCATTTAGGCACCCCAGTCCAGTAGTCGGTTGTAGATTGGTTGAAAATTCGCTATCGTAATGGAGCCCGTAAAAATATTGCTGATGATACTGTAGAATTATAATTATTTGTTTACTTGTTATATGTATTTACAGTGTAATGTAAGATGCCACATGGATCTAAGGTCAACTAGACGCGCTGTGCTTCTTATGTTAGTACTTCTCTTTCTTCGTTGCTTTCTTCATCTCCTTGTCTATCCCTTTGCCCCCCTTACCAGCAGTGCGATATCATTTTCCAGAAATCGCCCTCAGTCTTCGTACAGATACCAGTTCATAGGAATATACCCCCAGATGGCGGGCAGCGGCAGTCTAGGATGGTCATTCTTCTGCAGCCATTGGTCAACCTTGACGAATCCTTTTCGCAACTCGGTGTCCAGTCGAAATTGCACCTCGTGGTCTATTTCATACCGGGTGTACCCATGCTTTTTCTGTGACTCTACATTGTGCTGGTGATATGATGATCGATGTTTTAGGTCATTATTAGTGTAACGCTTGTACTGTATACTCATCACAATACAGGAGGTAGTAAAATCGCAACAGACCTTTCACATACACCATTCAGTATTAAATATGATAGTCACGGTATAGAGGTGCAGTCCTACAAATTCCATCAATAAACATACCTTGATCGTCACATGCTCCGGACGGAAGGTGTGCTCCGCGCCATAGAGTACGGAAATCCAGTGATCACTCCACCAGTTCTTTAACGAAGAGGGAAAGTAGTAGGTGAAGACCTCTACGTGCGTGCGGTGCACGAAGCTGTGCGTGAATATCATTGTTCGTGTCCAAGGGCCCCGTCACCCCGAGTTGGGAATCATCGAATCAACCGGAGCCTTCATAAGCAATGGCGGCCAATTGGGCGTCTCAATGATGGTGTCGTCGTTGAACTGGTAGAAATAATCAAAGTTGTCTACATATGCAGCCAGCATCAGTTGACTTAACACCTGTGATCTATACGAAAGGAAATCTATCGCACGTCCCGTACTCGGCATGGTTGAAGTGAACTTTCGTAAAAGTTGATCGATTTGCGATCACTACGTCGTCGAATCCTGCTCGAACTTAGCGTGTCTAGTATGGGCATCAATATCTACTTGTACTAAGAAATTGAGGCGAAAGGATAAAGAATTGCGCCAGGATTGAACTTTCAACAATCTTCAATTAGATTCGAGGATAGCATGCTGCAGAACGCGTGGAATCTGTGCGCGATGGCTATCAACTCATTGATATTTACTGTATTCCGCATAAAGATCCTCTTTGTGAAGTGTCTCAAGTCACTGTACAGACAGCAGTCTGTTCGCAGGATGGCCATGTGGAGCACTTGCATCGTGCTGGGGGTCTTGTATCTTATGTGGTACCTGTCACAATCTCGGACTTTGAAGTACCTCACAAGTGGTAATTATGCAAAGTTGAATTTCGACTTGGAGTGTGAATTCAAGCTAGATGCTATGCATCCCGTAGATTCGAATGCTACACATACCAACACAACTAATAGTAGCTTTGCGGAACAACCCACGGGATATGAGAATAGAGACAGAAAAGAGAGAGGACACACTGTGTGCAAGTCGCGCGGGCCCAAACCAGACCCTGCCGCTTCCTCTTCCTCCCCAAGTGATATCCTGCTCAACCTCATCTCGTACGTGGATATCAATGAACTTAAGGGGTTGTAGCTCTATATATCTAGTTCTAGCACATCTTTGATTACCATAAGTGTTAAGTACAACCATCATACCAATACTAACTCTCAAACATCTATCGCGATCCATATTTACAGGAGCGGTCCCGCGCTAGACAGAGATCACGTCACGCAGAGTGCGCACGACTTCGCTGGCTTGTTATCCTCAGTCATGATGAACGGCTTCCCCTTGTTGGGGCTAGACGATTTTATCTTATTATCCGATGCTGTGAATAGCCGACTGGGACAGGAGGGCAGGGACAGCATTATGGACTACGCCGGGTACGTGTATGAGTGGATATATATATATATATTTCTATCACACCCTTAATCTCCGTGAGCATACAGTACAACTACTACACCAAGAATAACCCCCAAGCATTGCTATTGACGCTATATCACCAAAGCTATCGGGACAGATTCGGCAACTTCCTTGATGTGCGGCGGCGACAGCTGCGCTTTGTGGGCCGCAACTGCTTAACGGAGAACCTGCTGCGGCACTGGGAGGCGCATAGTTTGACGTTCGACCAGCTGAACATCAAGGTGTACGTAGTATAATGACCTCGTACATGCAATATACGCATTTTATAAAGTTGCATACAGCCTCCCACCATCATGCTAATACTGCCCTGTTAAAAAAAAATCCCACTCCTTGGACCCACCCCATCTGCAGGTATGAGGACATGAGCGCAGCTGTGTCGGAGGATATAGAGCAGGTGTGGGCCGTGATAGAGATCAAGCCGGAGGAGAAGCGGCACGATATGCGCGACGGGTACGCCTACACCCCTGGTGCCGTCTTTGGTAGTACGTACGATTATGCAGATAACGTGCGTACGGAGGGCGCACGGACAGAGGGTGGGGAGGAGTGGGACTTCGTGGCCGCCTCATACCGCCACCGCATGGGCCGAGGGGGTAACTGCGCCAGGTTCACACGCTCCCAGGTTCTTGCAGAAAGCGCAGGTAGTGATGGAAGCAATGGTCCAGCAGGCCTTAACAGGAATAGTACCCATCCCCTCCTCCCTTTGGATTACTTGTCCCCCCTGACGCTGAACGTGCGCATGCACCCCTCAGCCATCCCAGATACGCGCAATTTCGAGTTCAGCCCGCTCAAGGCCGGCTCCCCCCGTATGCAGGTGAGAAGTTGAACTTTGGATTGAGGTACCTTTACGCCATTATTATTGACGTGCTATAGATTTATGGGTGCCCTGTGGATGGACGTATCTCTATGCTATTGCTATACTATCCAACACTATATTGCTCTTATAAAAGCTGTGCTGTAGATCCATCAATCCTTTATCATGATCATCACACTGAAACATCACACTAAAATCGGCCCTTACATTTTCCCCTGGTTCACCTACATCTGCAGAGCGGGCAGTTGCTTTACTTCATGTCAGGCTTCCTCACTATCCAGCTGGAAGTACAGAACTTCCTCAGCAGCGAGGGACTAGGTGGTCCAACAATGCACACGGATCTGTTTCGACGGGGAGGTCAGGGTGGTAGTGAGAGTGGGGAAAATAGATGGGAGGAGGGGTTCAATAGAGGGAGCATATTGTACGTAAGCAGGGGTGCACGCACGGAGCGGGATGCTCATGCCATCCTGAGCACGGTTTGAGTGTCTGATAATATCTCTTTTTGATTTGTCTCATACAAATTTGCGTTATTCCATCCAGTAACACTATTTCCCTGCCGGCCTCACGTACGTCGCCTCACAATCTTATAGATACCCCCAGAGCATCAGCATGGCGATCGTCAACCGCGCCATCAGCGCACGCTCACCGGATGAGCTGTACAAGAGTATGCTGAACCTCACCCGCGACTACGCCACCCAGGTATATATGCGTGTATCTACGCTGCATGTATTTATATCTTTTATCCCTCCCAGCGTGTGTGCGACCACTGTATAGCCTGTGTACTAACCCTATCCCTAACCCCCTTTATCCTGTATCGCCCAAGCCACCCCTGTTGAGCACCCCGCTCTACTCCAGGGCCTTCCCCACGCACAGATACGAGCAGCTGTTGTTCTGGCACGTTTTCGGAGCTTTGATAAGCATCGCGCTGCTACTGTACGTCACCCTACCAGCTGCTGTCACTGCTGGAGCGTTTAGACGGGTAAGTTCATGTGTGCTCATGTATATTCAGGTGAGTATGCCATCATTTGTAGTCATACTTCTACAACTACTAATTCTAACCATCGTAATATCACTCCACGCCCCCCACAGGAGCACGCAGGCGGGCAGCTGGACGTGTTGTCCACTCTCCCAGGGATGAAGCAATACCACAGCGCCTGCGCCTGGGCCCTGAGCAGCACCGTCTGGTCTCTGGCGTCCTTCGTTTGCGCGTACGTCATTATGGGTGATGTAAGAAGACCGTGTCTCTACACCAGTACAACCTTCAAACCGAAAGATAAATGACCCCAAATTTTCTTTTTTCACCGCACAGGTACGTTTTTTTCCTCTGCACCCTCAAGCATACGAATCCCATAATCCCCAGTACAGGCTTGTTGCTATCCGCCGTCGCCTTATCCCCTCTGTCGCTGGCGTTGGGCTGTGTGGTAAGGAACGCGGATGCGCTTGTAGTGGCGGTCCCCACAGCTGTATTCGTGCTCTCTCTCCCAGGGCTGCTGTACTTCGACCTGGCGTTTGACGTGCAGCGGAACACCTTTGTGGAGGTTTGCATTAGCCTCCTGCCCCCCTCTGGAGCAGCGCTCTTGCTACGGCACGTTTGTGGGACGGAGGCCTTGAATGCCGCGGCCACTTGGGGTACCTTGGCGCACGTTTCTAAGACGAGGCTTAGCACTTATGTGCTCGTGCTGCTGCTGGACTGTGTCGGGTACGCAAAGCTGTAGGAGGGCAGTGCACACGTGGGACTGGAACGTCATACGAATCTAGGCAGGCAGTGTTGGAGTGCGGTATATTCTTACACCACTATTTTGTATCGGTAAGTGTTCAGTTGTATTCTTCTATTCAGCAACACTAATCCGGGTCACTCGTGCTCCGTACGTCTCCCTACACACACAGATACTGGGTTCTCATGATCGCCGTGGTAAACTCCAACGACACAACCTGCATAGTTGGCACGTCCAATGCTAGCGACGATGAAAGCAATTGCTACAACAGCGACAATAACAATAATAAATGTAGTGTTTCGTCTGTTTCCTGGTGGAGTGCAATCACTGCCACCTCCAGCCATGGATATGCTTGCATGCGGAAGATGAGCAGGATGTTCAGGCATTTGCTGTCCAGAAGGACCCGGGGTCAAGAAACGTACGATATACTGGCAGACTCAGATGCAGATCCTAAGAACGGGGATCGCCATAGTGACCTGGTGTGGCTGCAGCTGCCTGAGCCCCGTGCTAGTTCCGATAATTGCAGGGATACTCCTGGCAAGGGAGGTGCTAGCTTCAACAGTTTCGGCAGCAGCACAGAGGGGTACGGAAGCCTGCAGGTGGGACCCGAGGCGATCGCGCATACCTCAACCCACCCCTTCGGAACCCAGCTGACCTACCAGTGTGATGCTCGAAATAGCCGCCCCCAGTCGCAGAAGAGCGGCCTTTCCTGCGGAAACAACACTGAATACACAGAGGGAGACCAGGGGAATGGAGGTATAACAGGCAGAGTGGCTATGCGCATACGTGATCTGGCGGTGTCCTACCGTACTCCTGATAGCGCCCAGGCCAATGCTGCAAGAGCACGATCAGAAACAGAGAATGAAGGTACTAGCACCCCTGAGACCCACGTGTCGGTGCTGGACGGGGTCTGTGCGAACCTGCGAGAGGGTTCTGTGACTATGGTGCGTATGAAAGGGTAGTACGCGCATCAGGCGGGAGGTTTATAACAATTTGAACAGGGTTGGTATGCACTACTATATTAATTTATCTCGTACTGAATTGTGTCCGGTTGATCTCATTCGAAATCTATGTCGCTTATGCCCGCCGTGCATTCGTACGTTACCCACTCCGTTGTGCAGCTGCTTGGCTCGAATGGTGCTGGCAAGACCACCCTGCTTCGCACCTTGTGCGGCTTCATGGGCGCCCCCTCCACCTTCTCTGACCGCGCCGAGAGGTCCGAACACCTTGTCACCGGCTCCATAGAGTTGCTACCTCCGGGAAATACGCGGGATAACGGCTCTCTAGACGCCCCAAGCGGAGATAATGTGGATATTGATGGGGGGAGGAGGAGAGTGATTGGGTGGTGCCCGCAGATGGATGCACTGTACGAAGAGCTGTCAGTGCAAGAGCACCTGCAGCTGTTCGCGGACCTATTGAATCCCCTGAAAGCGCCCTATGACTCCCCCTGCAACCACCCGGTTGGGCATAACGGACACATGGATGGGATCAGTTCCCATATGCATACTCTAGCCAGGGATCAACACGACCAACAGGCCAGGGACAGGCAGGACCAGCATGCGTTGCAGCAGGAACGGGATGCCACTGCAGCGCTGAAGCGATTGAATCTGCTGGAGCAAAGACACAAGCCATCCAGAGCGCTCAGTGGGGGCATGAAGAGGCGCCTTTCTCTGTGTCTGGCTTTCGCGGGGGCACCAAAGGTACGTCTTGGCAGAGCGTGCATGCATGGGATGGGAGGGTCATACCCACTTGAACGTGCTATATATAGCGTAGGGCGGGAGGGTCATACCAACCTGATCAGGGTTGGAACGTCATACGCGTACTGATGTGTGTTCTGTCGTGTTCTTTTATTCACACTAATCCTTGTAAAACGTGCGCCATACGCCTCAATCCAGGTGCTACTACTGGACGAGCCGTCCAGCGGCTGTGACTCCCGGACCCGGGAGCTGATCCGCCAAGAAATCCTGAGCCGTAAGCGCTCCTGTGCTGTGCTCTTGTCCACCCACCACCTGGACGATGTTGAGGTTCTGAGTGACGAGCGTCTATGGTTCCTTGACGAGCGGTACTTAGTGTATGATGGGGAGGTGAGCGGAGTGGAAACCTCCCAAGGGCTATCAGCAGGATTGTCTGCAGGGGATGTGGAGTTCAGCACATCCCAGCCGGCGGTGGCATCCCTTTTCATGCAGCGCTTTGGGGATCACGAAGCGCAGCTGTGGAAGGACAGGGCTGGGTGGGGGGAACATGGACAGTACCTGCAGGAGCAGAATGGCGCGGGGGATGGAGTACGTGCTATATAGATTATACGTACAATATATGGCATGTACGGGCAGTGCTTGGATGGGGCCGGAGGGTCATTCATCTTAATCAGTGTTTGAGTGTACTGATTTGTCTTTTGTAGTTTTTCTCGCACCAATATGTGTTCTGTAGTGTTCTTCTATAAGCAAAACTAACCCTACAGCACGTATGTATACGTACGTATACATGCAGGAAGAGGACGAAGGGCTGGACGAGGACTACCTGGGTAGCCTCAACACTCTGAACCCCACAATTTGGGGGCCCGACAGCGGAGGACTTGAAGTGGTTGACGGGTATAGCGATCTCAGGACGCATCCCTCGTACAGACACAATAGCGATGGGGGGCCTCTTGTTCCGGAAAGTCACGGTACGTGATATACATATCATGGGTGGGCAGTGCACACAAGGGCCGGAAGGTTCATACCAACCAGAACGTGTTATATATAGCAGGGGAGGGGAGGTTCATACCAACCTGATTAGTGTTGTAATGTTCAATATGTCACGTATCTTCATCTTGTACCGACGTGCGTGTTGTTGTCATGCGTCTAATAACAAGAGTTACCTCACCACCCACCCTACGTACGTCCTCCACCCCTTGTCCAGGCCCATCCTATCCCAACGTGCCTTCCACTCCGCTGCAGCAGACCTGGCGGGTGCCTGCGCACCGCGTGCCGGACCTGCGCACGTTTATCCAACAGTTGGAGCGCCTAGACAACCAAAGCCAATCCTCCTCCTCTATTCCCATCATGAACAAGGCTATACCCAAGGCAAATGTAGATGACATGTCTCTGCAGATAGATGGGAGAAAGGGCAGCGATG
>JACLAB010015132.1_pt1 | contig 20110 bp, 14 predicted proteins | sample 8027921 | NCBI WGS metagenome assembly JACLAB01 (sample SAMN15725117, study PRJNA655200) | protist metagenome | isolation source: fluorescence activated cell sorting (FACS) single amplified genomes of... | place: USA: West Boothbay Harbor, Gulf of Maine | collected 2000-07-19
GTGCATTTTGGTTCTTTCCCCAAGGGTGGTGCCTTGGGAACAGATTACCGAGCGAGAGCGCTCTCTCGCAATGAAACGTATATACTACTATTAATACACACAAAAGAAGATGACGACGACGACAATCGTCCTCTGTCTTCTTCGCTGTCGAAGTTTTTGTCTAGTTGTCAATCTCTTCATCTGAAACGGAGTATGATTCTTCCGTCGTCATCGCTCGTCTCAGTTCGGTCGCTTCCTTCTCCATCTCTTCCTCGCCTCGCGGGGTTCGTTCCTCTCCGTCCTCGGCAAAGTCCATCCTCGCTTCCTCCTCTTCGCACTTTTCTAGTTTTTCGTACACGTCGTCGTTTCTCGCGAAATCGTTCGGTTTTCTCGGCATGACGTGCACGTGGACGTGGAACACGGTTTGTCCGGCGTCTTTACCGTCTTGGACGGTGAGCGTCATGGAGTTCGCCGAGTGGATTTTCTTCACCGCTGTTCGTGTTGTTTTCGTCCAAGACACAGAGAGAGAGTAAGAGAAAGTCACGTAAAGGTCAGTCGTGCGTACCAAAATGGCATCTCCTTCGACAGAAGAACAAACTCAGCGCTCGCATACGCGCTAAAACATGTGAGAGAACAACTGAAACAACGAACTACCTTTGCTCACTCGTTGACTCGTACTCATCACATCCGTGATTTCCTCCGTGGTCATTTCCTCGAACTTTTCCACGATTCGTTTCGGGACGACTAAAACGTGTCCGGGGACGACTGGTTTTATGTTCACGAACGCAAACGAGAGAGGCGTTTCGTAAAACACGTGCGACGGAGGAATTCGAATTTTGGAGCTGAATTGGAATTGGATTGATTCTTTTGATGATGATGTGGACATCACGCGGCGAGGATTTCGGTAACGCTGATATCTGGAGGAGGAAGAAAAAAGGCGGTGTGTGTTGTTCTTGCTGCTGCTAGTGCCGAGGAGGAGGTAAAGGAATCGCCCTGCTGCTGCGTGAGGAGTACTGCTGCTCCCCATGAGTTGTGAGGAGTTTCTCTTATGTTTTGGTGGTTATATAATTTACAATAGTAGCGCACGGAGAGAGGAGGCAGTATTCGGCAGCAGTCTCTCTCTCCCTCTCTCTCGACGACATCAAGAAGTCACTTTTGCGTTAAAATCCTTTCTTCAACTCTTTTCATCGATGCGTTTCTCTCTCTCTTTTTCTCGCGCTAAAGCCGCGGTATTAGGAGGAAAATTTCTCCGAGTAATACGAAACGGACTCGCCGTCGTAGCCGGCGAATTCGTTGTTCACCTCTTCGAAGCTCCCTAACGTTTGGACGCCGAAGAACACGCCGGCGAGTATACCGACGGCGAGAATGGCGCCTGGGATTCCACCGAGTCCGACTTTGGCGTATTTGTCCGAGGTCGGCGATTCGGTGTATAATTGTTTCGGTTCCACGGCGAAGATGTTCCCCATGCCGGTGTTGTCGGATTCGATGAACCCAGTCGTTCGGTCGACTTGCGGCGGCTTTTCCGCTCTGACAGTGAAAGATAACGCTCTGTGCGTTACGTGTTGCGAGTAAGAATAAAGAAAGGGTTGTTTTACGTGTCAGCTTTTGAAGAGCAAAGAAGACGAGAAGAAGAAAACCGCGCGTCGGTCGTTTTCCCCGACATCACATCATCGTCTCGCAAACACATCTCTCTAAAACAAATGAGACAATAACGAACCTTTTCTTTTGAACGACTCTTTTGGAGGTGGAGGAGACGCGCGTCCCCGAGGAGATAGAGGCGATGCGATTGGTTGCAGCAAACATAATAGTGTGTGTGTATTGTTTTTTGTTCTCTAAAAGAGAGAGATGTGACGACACTACTTATCCACAAAGGGAGGAAAATCAAGAAAAATTCAAGTGTGCTCTTCGATTTTTGTGTGTGGTGTTGTGAATATACTATAATGCAAACTTGAAGTAAACGTCCAGACAGTGTTGGTCAGAGACGAGAGAGCACATTAGGGGAGCAGTTTTTGATGTAAAAATCTCTTCTAAATACTACTTACTTACTCGTCGCTGACGTCTCTGCGTGTTCCGCTCTCATCATCGGTACTACTACTACTACTATTGCTACTCCTACTGCTGCTGCTACTGTTAAACTCGTCGAACTTGTAGAGCTGAATGGTTGGCGGCTCGCTTTCGGCGGCGATTTTTTTTTCGTCGTCGGCGGCGCTTTTCCCCGCGTTTTGGGACTTTGACTCCAACAACGCGCTTTTTTTCTTTTGCGCGGATGATTCGCCCACCCAGACGAGTTCTTTGTTCTTCTCCTCCTCTCGCTCTTCGTCGTCGTTTACATCGTCTGAATCGTCTTTCATTAACGATATGTCGTCTATTTCCTCGCCTAGAGCGATGGCTTTTTCGCGAACCATTGTGGTTAAGCAATCCTCCATCTCTTCGAGCGCTTCGGTGAGCATGCGTTCCAGTTTCTCCAGTTCCTCTTTTTTCGCGAATCGAGAAGAGTTGATGACGCCGTTCGTCTTCTTCGAGAAGGCGATTTCCTCGCTCGTCATCATCGCCGCTTCTTCAGCTTCCATCTCGAGCTCCTTCATTGCCGCTCTCAATTCTCTCACGCTTTTACTCAAAACTTCAAACTGTTTCGCCGAAACCGCGTGTAAACTCGCCATCGTTTCCGCCAACTTACTCCCTTCCTCCTCTGCGACTTCGATTCTTTTCGCTAACTCTGCCGCCACTTCCCCAAACGCTACGCTCGTCGCCTCTGCTCTGCGAATCATCGGCGATAACTCTCGTCTCGTCAACCTCACTCTCGTCCCAAGTCTCGACACGTCCCGAGAATATCTTCGTTGATTTTCATCCAAACGCTCCAAACCAACTTCTAAATTCTGCACTCGCGCGTTTACCGCTCTCGGAAATTTCACCTTATCACTTTTACTCGAAAACACAGACGAGAACATACCGCTCCCAGAAGCACTCGTTGACGCGCGTCTCAAAACCGCTCCGACGACCACGGCTAAATACAACGGCAAATCCATCAAAGCGCCGCCTGAACTCGAGGCGACCGAAGCGTTCTCGTTCTCCGCTCGCGCTCTTTGCTCCACGTACACTTGCCTCGCCTTCATCGCCACCGCGGTGGAGAGAAAAAACACTTCACCGCCGTCGATTAACGCCGCCAATTTTTGCTCGTTTTCTCTCGATGATGACAGAGAAGAGGATGACGATGTAGAAGACGAGGCATTTTTCCTCCCTTTTCCAAAACCAGTCGCCAATCTCGCTCTTTGCCGATCGGAAGTTCGCTGCTCAACGCGCTCTCGCTCCTGCGCTCGCTCGAAATCTTCATCGTCGTCGAAAGAATAATACTCGTTGTCTTCATCTTCATCTTCTAAATACTCGTCCTCTTCCTCTCGGAAAGAAGAAGAAGAAGAAGAAGAAGACACCGCTCTCGTCACCAAAATCGATTTTGATTTCAAACGTCTTTGCGTTCGTGCCTTCGTTGAAAAGACGTGCACTCTGAGGACGAGCGTTTTCTCTGTTTCCGTTTTCATCATCGTCGAACAACTTTGAGGTGCTCGTCTTCGTCGCGTTTGAGACTTCCCCGCGAGCGACAAACTCGAAGCGGAAGAAGACCAAGACGAGGGCGCCGCACAAAGCGACGGGAAGCGATGCATTTTAATTAATTAATTGTGCGGTTTCTTCGCCATTGTCTCCACGAAGAGCGACGAGACTCCTCTGCTACGAATAAGATGATGACGACGAGCTTTAGCACCACCGCGACTCGTTGTGAGAATAAACGCGCGACGATGGGACGCAGAGGGCGAAAGAATTCTTCTGCGCCAATTGCTTCGTCTTCGTCGTCGTCTTCGTCTTCGTCTTTAGTCCCGGAGACGTTGAAAGAGATGGCATCCGACCCGGAGTTCCAGAACACTTCGACGCGATTGAAAGCGTTCGGGCAGAAAGCGTTGACGCGCGAGGAAGCGAAAAAACGGAGACGAGCGCTCGAAAACGTCGGCGTGAACGAATCGTTCGCGAGTTACATCGAAACGAATAAAGGGAGCGCTTTGGAACGCCAATTGCCGCCTTCAATACTTCAAGTAAACATAGGGATATATTGCAACCAGGCGTGTTCGCACTGTCACGTGGAATCGAGTCCTTTGCGAGTGGAGGAGACGATGTCGCGAGAAACGAGAGAACGCGTGGAGTTTATCTTGGAGAAGAGCGAAGGGGTGACGACTTTAGACGTGACGGGAGGCGCACCGGAGCTCGCGCCGGAATTTCGGAATTTAGTTCGGAACGCGAGGAAGATGAAAGGCGACGCGCTGAAAATTATCGACCGGTGTAACTTGACGGTGTTTTACGAACCCGGGCAGGAAGATTTAGGGGCGTTTCTGAAGGAACACGACGTGACCGTAGTCGCGAGTTTGCCGTGTTATTCCGAAGCGAATACGGATAAACAAAGAGGGAGAGGCGTTTTTGAACGCTCGATTGACGCGTTGAAAGAGTTGAACGCGTTAGGATACGGGATCGAAGGAACCGGGAGGACGTTGGATTTGATGTATAATCCAGGCGGGGCGTTTTTACCTCCCGAGCAAAGCAAGTTGGAGGTTGCGTACAAAAGCGAGTTGAAAGAGGCGTACGGGATTGAGTTTTCCAATTTGTTCACGCTGACAAACATGCCGATTAAACGGTTCGCGGATTTCTTACACCGCGAGAAGAAAACCGAGGAGTACATGAAATTATTAGTGGATAACTTTAACGTCAGTGCGGCGGAGAACGTCATGTGCAGAGACGTGGTTTCTATTAAATGGGACGGATCGTTGTACGACTGCGATTTTAATCAACAGTTGGATATCGGTTTGCTCGGAGCCAAGGCGCCGAAGACTGTGTTTGACGTGGAAAGCGTGGAAGATATCGTTGGTTTGAAAATCGCGAGCGATAACCACTGTTTCGGGTGCACCGCGGGTAGTGGAAGCTCGTGCGGAGGCGCAATCGCCTAGAACAAAAAGTGTATTTAGCAGCGCACCGTCGTGTGGTGTGAATGGTGGAAACTACTACCAAACAAGAAGAACAATCATAATAAGTAATAGCAAAAAATGGCAACAGTTCGCAACAACAGGTCGCGTCTCGTCTTGTCGTGTGTACTATATAATAAATATATATGATAACAAAAAAAAGCTCATCCTAAAACTCATCCTACTTTCCCTTCAATATCATCATCGCTTGCCTCCTTTCTTCTTGGTATTCTTTCCTTCGATAACAACTTCCGGAACTTTCTTATGACTCGCCCAACTTAAATACACGTTCCACGCCAACGCGATGACGTTGGCCGCGCCAACCTGTAAATTTGCCGGCACGAATCGAAAGTTCAAAAACTGGAACGGCACCCAAATCTTCCAATTCGCCACGACCGTCGGAAACAAATCCTGTTTCAATTTATTCGGCAACTTGTCCGTGTTGCCTTCAATCGCGAACAAAGCGCTTAAAAACGTCGCTAAAAACACCGGCGCGAACGCCAACTGGTCCAAACCCAACCGCACGCCCGCGCCGAGAGAACCGCCGACGGTCACAATCTTCCCTAATATCCCGTACCAAAAGTGCAACGCCGGCCCGACCAAAAACGCGCCCAAAAAGGTAAACGTCAACGTCCGTTTCACGTCGACGCTTTTGCCGTCTTCGAACAAGAACTGCGCGAGGAGGTCGCCGAACGCGTTGAGCGCGCCCGAGGTCCACATTTTCGTCGCCAGCGGGTTCGATTCCAAAAGCAACAAATACATCGCCCACATAGAAGTCGCTTTACTGCTCCCGTTTCCTCCTCCTCCACCGCCACCGCCGCCAGTTTTCCAACTGTCGATCCAAATCTGCGCGTCTTTACTCGCCTCGTTGTTGGTAGTACTCTTACGGACGTTCAAACTCCCCCGAGAAGAAGAAGAAGAAGAGGAAGAAAAAGAGGCGGAGGAAAAGGAGGAGGACGTTTGATGACGACACGCAAAATCACTCGCCCGTGCGAACCTCCTTCGTGGGGGTGATGATTTCGCCGACATCGGGGAGGAAAAACCACTCGTCGTCGTGTGCTTCGTCAACACCGAAGACGAAGACGAAGACATCATCTTTTTGCGCATCAAAGCACTAAAACTCCCTTTGGTACACCGAGGAGGAGGACGATAAAAAAGAATCATCGATCGATTCAAACTCGTCCCTCCTCTCTTCGAGGAGGCAGAGACTGCGAGAGACGCTAAAGCTGCGCTTCGCGCACCAACAAAGCTCGTCATCGTCGCGTTTCGCATCGTCATCATATCGTTTTGAAAAGTGGAGAAATTTCGTCGCGGGAAAAGGACGGACCGTCGTAAAAACAATCTTCAGAAGTAAAAAGAATACACCATCATGGGAGGACCGTATTCGGGATCGTCTCTCGCGCGATTCGTCCGCGTCGGTGCGGTCGCCACCGGGATTACCTACGGGTTTGTCGTCAGCGGCGTGTGGAGTTTGGTGCGTCTTCTTCTTCTTTGTCTTCTTCTTCGGTTGTTCTTGTTTTTGTTGTTCTGCGCTTTGTGTGTGCGTCGGGGAATCTCTCTCGTCTCTCTCGAGTTTTATACATCTTTCGTTTCTTTCTCTCGTCTCGGAAACTGACGGCGGCAAATGTGTGCACTCGTCGTTGGTACTCTCATTTTTGCGAACAGGTGAAACCATCGCCGAAATCGGCAAAGAAGCACTGAAAACCATCGATTGGAGCACTCAAACTCCTACACGGTAGAGAGCGAAAGATTAGAGCGATCGGATTAGAGAGAGAGAACCACCTGTGTGTTCGGGTACTCTGTTTAATGAAACAACATTGACTATGTGTATATATATAACAATAACAAAGGGAAGACTAGTATTACTGCGACGATGATTTCTTCTGCTTCTTCTTTTAAGTGCTCAAATCTTCCATGCAGTTGATCCATCGGTCCAGACTTATGGCGTTGGCGTCGTCCATGGCGTCGTGGTCGCTGCGACCGTGTCTCGCCAACTCGAGAAGGACGAACAATTTCTTAATCGGCGTTTGGTGGTCGAGCATGGCGCACGCGGCGTCGACGTCCTCAATTCGGAAGGCTTCGATTTCTTTGATGACTGCGGTGGCTTCGTCCGTGGTTAAGGATGGGACCGAGACCGTCGCGTCGAAGGCGTCGGTGAGACCCATGTCGTCCAAGACGAGTTTGTTCGACGTGGTACCGATGACGAGTAACTTTTTTCCTTTCGGCGGTTGCCTTTTAATGAGCACGAGCAAGGCTTGCAAAACGACGTTGGAAAACCTCGGGCCGATGGAGACGTATTCTAACAGTCGCTCTAAATCGTCCAAAACTAACAAGGACAAGTTGGATTTGTACGCGTCGTCGAACACTTTCGCCAACGTTTGCACTTTGCTCATCTCGTTGTGTCCAATCATAGAATCCGCGCTGACTATTTTCATGAACGGAAACTCCGCGTTCATCGCTAACGTAGCCGCGAGTGCGGTTTTACCACACCCGACGCCTCCTTCTAACAAACACGCGAGTTTCGGGGTTTTCTCGCTCACTCGGACTTGTTCGACCAACGCCGAAGACGTGCCCAACAATTTTTCAAATCGAGAACCGTAACTAATCATGCCGTTCAATCGACACCGCTCGAACGTTTCCGTGGCTGCACCAAACGCCGGGACAACTTCACTAAACGCGCGATCGAAATCGTCTTTCGTCACTTTAATGTTATCCTCGTCGATTTCTGCGGTTATATCGGCGACGTTGACGTGTCTGGTCAACGCGAACGATACCGCGCTCTTCACTAAACCTTCAATTTCCGCGCCGGAATAGTTTTGCGTCTTCTTCGCCAAATCTGACACGTCCACGTCTTTACTCAGAAACTTATTTTCGGACATTTTGTTCGAGTGGATTTTTAAGATTTGCGCTCGTCCAGCTTCATCCGGTAAGCCGATTTCAATGTGCACTTCTAATCGCCCGGGACGCAAAATCGCCTCGTCGAGCATATCTTTTCTGTTCGTCATTCCAATCAAGAGAATGTTATTTAAAGCGTCCACGCCGTCGATTTTAGTGAGCAACTGATTGACAATGGAGTCGTGAACTCCGGTTCCGCTGTTTACCGAGCCTCTCGATTTACACACCGCGTCGATTTCATCGAAGATGATGATGTGCAACTCGCTATCGTCGCCTTTTTGTTTATACTCTGCTTCGGCGTCCGCGAACAACGCTCGAATATTTTCCTCGGACTGACCGACGTATTTCGACATCACCTCTGGACCGTTGACCACTTTCGGTTCTTTCCCGTTTAGCATTTTACCAATCTGTCGCGCGATTAAGGTTTTTCCAGTACCCGGAGGTCCGTGCAACAACATCCCTTTCACGTGCGTGATGCCTAACCGCTGCACGACTGATTGCGGGAAAATTCTCGAAGAGAACGCTCGCCGAAAAATATCCTCGAATTGTTTATCTAAACCGCCAATGCCTAACTTTTCGAACGAAAACTCTTTCGATTTGAACAGAGTGCTGTTCATGACGCTCGATTTCTGACCGGAAATTTTAATCCCGCTGTTCGCCGCGGTTTCGAAAATCAACGTCGTCGAGGACGTAAACAAACCTCTCTGATGTTTCACTTTATTATTATTATTATTATTATTAGAAGATGTCCGTTCATCCACCTCGTCGTCTCCTTCAACGAGTTGCATGACATCGTTCGATATCCCACCAACGGTGACTAAATAATTGTTCCCGCAAAACTCAATCGCAAACTTTTGCCCAACCGTAAACACGTGCGATATCAGCGTCCTCGAAATCACGCCGTGCATCTTCTTCGCGTCCACGTCTTCGTGCTTCCCGTTTTGCACCAACACTTGCCCAACTTGCGGCCGCGTGAATTCCAACTCCATCGTCATCATTAACGCGTTAAAATCACCTCCATCGTTACCACCATTACTGGTCGACGTGCTTTTGGGTGTTTGAAATTGGTGCGCTTGAATCTCGTCCCCGGTGCTCACTCGCAAGTGTTTCCTTTGCACTCCGTTTAAGCCGATTTGCCCTTGGTGAATGGTGTCGTGCGGTTTCGCGAAGAGGACGATGTCGTTTAATTCGATGTACGGACTGGTGATGCATTTTTCGGAGTAGTCCTCCGGGGAGACGAACGCGCAGTTCGTTAACGCTAAATCCTGTATTGTTTAATAACACACGTAATACACGCATCATCGATTGGTGGTTTCAGAGAGAGAATGTGCGAGAGCGTGAGCGGCACCGTTTCCAATTCCGTTTTCGCGATTCAATTCTCTCACAAAGACAAATACGCAAAGACGAGACGCGACGAAAGCAACAAAACGCAGAAGACGAAAACGAAAGAAGAACGAAAAAAGAATTTAGAGAGAGAAAGAAAGAAAGATCTCTCTCTCTCTCTCTGTGTGTGTGTGAGTAGTACTACGAAGAGTACGTACCTGACTCGGGCAGTTCACCACTTGAAAATGCATCTTTCTTTCTTTCTTTCTTTCTCACTTGAGAAGAATTAATGATGAAAAATTCTGAAGAGAAATTTTTTTTTTTGTTGTTGTTTTTTTGTTGTTGTGAAAAACGCTCTCTTTTTTTGTTGTGTTGTTTTAAAACGAAAGTTTTTTGCACTCGCGATTTTTTTTCTCTCTTTTGCCTTTTTGAGAAAACAACACAACACTTGAGTGACTCTCTGCTGTTGTAAAAGAGAGGGAGAGAGAGATTCAGAGAGAGAGAGAGGATCATCGTTCGTTGGCAGCTCTGAAAGACCAAGCAGAGTGCGACATCTCGGGAGCACCGCTGTGCCCGCAAGATTTCGAGATCAATTTTTGTTTCAACAACAGCGTTTCCTCGATCTCGTTGTTGTCGCGTGTGTTGTCGTAAACTTTAGTACACAACTCCTTCTGAATTAGTGCGCAGCGAGTGGACCTTTTGTTTTACATGGAAAGAAATCACGAGAACGAGAACAACACCAACGACGCGAAGAAAGGAGGCGCGTGGGAACGCGGCGGGATTCACTCGCTCTCGGACGCGAAAATACAAAAACGAGAACAACGCTTTAAACGAACCACTTCAGAGGAGGAAAAGGGAAAGGCAGAGGCAGAGGATAAAAGAGAAGCGGGAGGATCCTCTCTTCTCTCGTATTTAGGCTTCTTCAACGAGAAACAGACGGACGATTCCGTGTTCCAGGAACGATTGAAACCTCGGTACCAAGCGGCTGGGTCGAGAGATTCGTGCGGATTGTTTTCGTTAGGGAGAGGGTGGCAGGAGTTGTACGCCGCGCGTGCGGGGTGCGGCGGGAGTTCGAGAGGAGGAGGAGCTTTCGAGGACGAGGAAGACGAGGAGGACGAGAATACGCGTGATAAGAACAACACGAATACTACGAAGAAAAAGAAGACGACGAAGAGTAGTTATTTCTTCAGTACGAAAACGAGTACGAAGAAAGCGAGAGAACGGTGTTAATTGATTAGACGCCGAGAAAGAGAGAGGAAGGTAAACGCGATGACGGATCGTCGTCCTCAGTTTTTTGAGGAGTTGTTGATCGAGATCAAGGATAATGGACCGAGTTGTTCTTACGCACGCGCTGTGCACGATTATCTAAAAGGAACAGACGCGACTTTTGCGTCTTTTGATCATTTAAACGCGTGCAGATGCTTGATGCGTTTGTGCGTGAAGGACGAAGCGTGCGCGAGGGAGGTGTTTGAATCGGACGAGATTTGCGAGTATTTAAGGCAAGGATTACGCGCGAGAGAGGATGTGGTGAGATGTAAAAATACCTTGTACGTGATGATCAACGCGATGCAATGCGCGACGAAGTCTGTGAAAACGCATATCGTTGAGGTAATTGTGATGGACCCGCATTTTAAGGATTTGCCGAGGACTGTGCCGGCGGTGCGCCCGGTGTTGGCAAAACTCATCGCACTGAGTATGCGTAGCGCAGAATTTGTAAATAAGCAACGCGATTACGAAGCTGAGGGTAGATGCTTACATTTAGTGAACAGCTATGATTTTGTTCAACACTTCTTCGGCGCTTTACTTCTATGGACGCGCGAATGGACTTTGGAAGAAGAGGACGAGGCGCGCGCGGACGTTGAGTGTATTTTCGAGCGCGTGGTTGATGCGGAATACTTCCCGACAATGTTTCGGAACCTGCACGAAAAACAGGAGGCAAACGCTCGAAGGAAGGAAGTGTTATTGCGAGAATACTTGTTTAAAGACTTCGGGGGGGATGCGACGGCTTGTTTTGCCAAAGTCGAAAAGATGGTACCGGTGTTGTTTTGCGACGCGCAATCGACTCTGTTGCACTTCTTGGGGAGACTTTCGGTTAAAGCACGCCGCTTTGATGGTAAAACGGTAAACGACAAACACCCGTACGTGTTTCCAGAATCCGTGATGGCGTTCCTTTTGGATACGACGAGGGAAGCTGCGAAAGCGTGCAAAAAGTATGCAAAAAACGACGATGCGGGGTTCGCCGAGCGAAACGTCTTGCGCGAGTGTTTGTTTACCTTGCGTTCGATTTCCGAGATTGAGTCTACACCGCATGTTCCGGATACGGTTGGGTTCTTAGCTGGAACTGGACTCGCTCGTCTTCTCGTTGGGATGATTATTGCGTTAGATCCGCCCTCGGGAAGCCGCCAATCGATGAAGGCGAAAGGACCAGCCAAGGCTGAAGAGATACCTAAATTCCCAATCGACGACCAAGCGTTTGGAGGTCAAAATTTCGTACGCGACAACTTTCCGACGGTGAAACCGTACAACGGATATCGCGTCGACATCATAGCCACGTTAGCGAACGCCTCCCACAGACGTCCGAGAGTGTGTGAAGACGTTCGAAAACTTGGCGGCGTTGCCGTCGTGTTATCGCACACTCGAGGCGAGGAAGGTGACGACGGCGCCATGGACGGATGCGAAGAGGAACCTTTCTTGCGCGAGTGGGCGTTGTGGGGTACGCGAAATTTGTGCGAGGCAGACGATGTGATACGGAAAGAAATCGAAGTTTTAGCGCCGGAAAAGATCCTAGAGGCTGAGGAGTTGATGAAGCGAGGGTTAAGAGCCGAGTTGAATCCGGAAACTGGGAAGCCGAGAGTGGTTTCGATAGAGAAATCGAGTAAAGTCGAGATGGAAACGGTGAGCGCGCTTGGAGGAGGTCCGATGGCGACGCGAAGGACAAAAAAAGTTCGCCACGTGGAAACGCAAAAGAATGAAGATGACAGGAAAGAAGTAAGAGCAGAAGAAGAAGAGTTTCAGATTCCAAAGAATTGGAAAGTCGCCGAGCTTTAATAGAGTGTCTACGTATTGTACATAGGTAGATTAAATTATCATCCCCTACCGGGATGGCAAGGATTTATGATTACTCGTTTCTTTCTTCTTCCGACTACTGCACACAACGAAGCGAACCAACGCGACTAACGCGACACCCCCGGCTAGAACTATCATCCGCATGTCTTTCCTCTTTCGCAACCTCTCCTCGACTCGATCGTCTTGCACCTCCCTCACCGCCGCCTCGTACTCTCTCTCCGCAACCTCTACATCGAACGTCTTTTGAATTTTCACCAAACTCGTCTTCTTTGACCCCACACTCGCGTTCGTTTCGTTCGTCACCACGACACTTTCCGCGCCGTGTTTCTCATAAAACCGAACCAACTTTTTCCTCTCCCCATCCGCAGTCGCGCTCACTTTGAAAACATTATCCTTGGCCGCGTGCAACTGTCCGTAATACATGAGCAAGGACCCGTATTTCAATCCGCGGTACTTTCTCGAGATTGCAATATTCACGCCGTACCACGAGTCCGTATATTTGCACCCTTGCGCGAACCCAATCACCGCAGACTCGACTTGTTTTTTCAACTTTGACGGCGAAAACTTCTCGGTGAGTACTCGATTTTTCTCGCTCGTCTCCGCGTTCGTCTCGTTCCGTTTTCTCTTCTTCTTTTTGTTCTTCTTCTTCGGTTCTTCCTTGACCAACAAAATCCAAAGCTGATCCGATTCTTCGTGCAGCGCGCACAACCTGTCGAAAAACTGATCGTCATCTACTTCTTCTCCTCGATAGTCTCGTTCGTCGCCGTCTCTTTTTTGTCGTCGTCTCGATCCTTCTTCTCTCGTCGCGAATCGATGTTCCTCGGGGAAACACTGCGCGTGTATCTCTTTCACGTCTCGGGAAAATTTGCGAATGGTGTTCCCGCTGCCGTCGTTGAACGGGTTGAGGACGATTAAGGAGAGAGATTGGGATATTTTCTTGGTTAACATTATTTGTGCGACGATAGAATGCGGCGATTGACGTTGAAAATGTTCTCTCTTTCTCTCTCGCGCGTCTCGAGTTAGTTGTGACGATGATGATGAGAAAAAGATACGAAAATGTGGACCAACTTGTGGTAAAAAATCGATAGTTGGCTTTTCTTGCTTTTTGTTCTGTTCTCCTAACGTGGCATGAAGATATATACACACAACACGAATACTACTCATTATGCTCTCTTTCTTTTTCTCACACATTCTCTCGCTCGCCTTTTCCTTCTCTCTTAGTTAATACGCAGCCTCGGCGGTGATGACGTCGTCGATTTTCAAAATCATCTTCACCACTTGCGTCGCGAGCGATACTTGCTGAATCTTACCAACCATAGTTTCAAACACGCCTTGTTCTTTCATGTCGCACGTGCCGGTTTCTTTGCAATCGATGCCTAAGCAAAAGTTCTTCTCTTTCAACTGTCTCGCTTTAATCGTCGCCACGGTTTCGATGGGAGGTAAACCAGAGTTTTCGGCCAACGCGTTCGGGACGGATTCCAACGCCTCTGAGAACGCACGCATGGCGTATTGTTCGACGCCTGGAATGGAATCGGCAGCCGCTTCGACCGCGATACCACAGGCAATTTCCGCGCTCCCACCACCGTAGACGATGTGGTTACTTCTGACTAAATTTCTCGCCACGCAGATGGCATCGTGCAGCGATCTTTTCGTCTCGTCAACCATCATTTTGTTCCCTCCTCGGACAAAGATGGTCACCGCTTTACTCGCTTTGCAATCTTCGACTAAAATCATGCGTTCTTTAATGGTACCGAACGCGACTTCTTTTACCGACCCAGCTTTACCTAACTTGTCCGCGGTGAGCTCTTGAAATCTAGGGACGATTCTCCCGCCCGTCGCGATGGCTAATAACTCCAACTCGACGCCGCCGACCCATCGAATAGCTGGTAAATCAGCTTGCATCAACAAGTGGTTCGCCTCGTCGTCAAAACCCCACTGGCAAACGACTAAAGTTGCCCCAGAGTCTTTACACTGTTGCACCATATCCGTAAAATATTTCGCTTCTTGCGCGCGCAACTCTTCGTACTTCTCGGGAGTATCGATGTCGATTTTATGTTTCGTTTTCGGTTTAGGCGGTTCAAACGGACACGTTAAAATGGCAATCTTCGCGTCTTCAATTTCCTTGCGCATTTGCGGGTGCGAGATGTCTTTATCCAACACGATCCCGTTCACTAAGCACGTATCTTCCAACTTCCCTCCGACTTTACCTTCCAACTTTATCAAATCTAGATTCACGTCTTTCCTCTCCAAATCCGCGACGCCCATGACAGCTTTGACGCAAATCTCCGCCATCTCTCGCTTACATCTGTTCACAATTTTCGAACTCAACGTCGTGCAACACGTTTGCACCAACGGCTCGATATTTTCGCGACTAAACTCAAACTCTTCCGAGATGCGCTCCAACTCCGTGATGGCGACTTTGGACGCCATCTCGTAGCCTTCCGCGATTCTCAACGGGTGAATCCCGCGATCTAACAACGTCTCCGCTTGCTCTAAAAGCGCGCCGGCTAAAACAACCACACCCGTCGTCCCATCCCCGATTTCGTAATCTTGTGATCTCGAAAGTTCGACCAAAAGCTTCCCGATTTGATGTTCCACTTCCATGCGTTCTAAAATCGTCGCGCCGTCGTTGGTGATGGTAATATCGCCGTCGCCGGATTGGAGAATTTTGTCCATGCCCTGTTCATGTTAATATGTTGTTATTATTATCATCACCATTGTTAGTATCAGTATCATTAGTGTGTTCGTATTCGAAAGTAGAAGAGTCGCAGAGAGCACCGCTTTAAATGGGGCGTCTTCGACAAAGTCGCTCGTCGATCGAAAAAGTCAACAACAAACGAGAGTCAACGGAAGAGGAAAAGAGGAGAAAAAAAATCATCATCCTCCGCGCTTTTATTATAATAAAAAACGAATAATCATACCTTTGGTCCGAGACTTGATCTCAGCGTCCTCGCCACGCTCTTCGCGGCGAGTATGTTCGCCTTTTGCGCCTCGATCCCCCGGAGTCTTTGTTTAGAGCTTTGTTCCTGTGCAATAATAAAGAGAGAAAAGCGATGAGATGAGACGTTTGTTTTCCGATCTCGATGCGATTCTTTCCGCCGCCGCAAAAGCACCACTCGGCAAAGAATAAAAGCGCGCGAACGAAAAAAAGAAAGAATTACGAAAAGGGAGATGAGTATAATTCGTACCTTGATGATCAAAAACGGTCGCCCGTACTCGTCGAATGCGAGGGACATGGTGAGATTTACTCCTCTTTAAAAGTTGTGTATAAAAGTGGTTGTTGTGTGTGTCTGTTTTTTAAGTGAAGGAGTTTCAAAAAATGAGCAAAAAACAACAGAGAAAAATGCGACTAATATGTAGGATAAACACGTCATACGCGCGTATAGTATACTCTATATATTTACGTATATTTAAACGATTTATATTTAAACCCCGAAGACTTTGATGCTCCCTTTCGTGTCCGCGATGGCGAACGCGTCTTTGCCGAACGGTTCTTTCGCGGAGGCGTTAAAGTGGCCCCAACAGGCGCACGAGATTGGCGAAGAAGTCGATGTGGATCCAACGTCCCACGAGGCAACGACTGCACCGGTGGACGTGTTGAAACACTGGACGCCGTTACCGATATCGCCGGTGGAAACGAGGACGTGTGCACCATCCGCGGAGGTTTCTAAGATGCCGCCGGTTTTGACGAACGACTTTGAAGCGGCGGAAGAGAACGGGGAGGAGGACGAAGGAGGAGCCATTTGGAACGGAGCCGAAACGCCGGCAAACGCCGAAGTGGCTTTAAATTCACCGGACGCTTCAAACGTTGCCGCATCGCCGTCGCACGCGATGGCAAAGATTTCATTCGCGGCGCAAAACTTTGCGTTTACCCATCTCGGTTGTTTCTCAAAGTTTGGCACGGACAAACGCGAGATTTGGCCGCCGCCGCCGCGTTCTCCCGGACTCGAGCTGCTCGAATTGACCCGCAAATCGAACGCGAAGAGACCACTGGTTGGCGCGGAAGCGAGTAAGGTCGTGTGCCCACTTTCACCGCCGCCGAGTGCAACTGAACTCACGTTCCGAGCGCCGGGCGCGTGAAACGTCAACGGCGCGGCGCCAAAATTGGCACATCTCGCATCCCACACGCGAATGGCGCTTCCTTCGCCGGCGCAGACCAAGATATTATCGTCCGTACCCGTCGTCGTCGACGTTGCCATGCACTCGATGCTTTTATTCACTCTGAGCTGTTCATAGTTTTGCACCACTGTGCCTATTTTCTCTCCAGTCGCCAAATCGATTTGCGAGACGCCGCCAAACTTCGTCGCGCAAAACGCAACGCGATCCTTCAAAGTTGTACCCACGCAGCTCAAACCTTTCTCGGTGCGCATTAACGCGAACGGTTTTCGACTGTCCGAAGCGTAAAGGCGGATAACGTCGTCCGCGGACGCCGCGAGTAACGAGGTTTGGCCGTCTAACCAAGAAGATGGGTCGAGAAACTGCATCGAAAGGACGCTTCGATGGACGTCGTACGTTTGTGAGATTTTGGAGGTGAATTTGCGAGTGGACGTGCTCGCCGACGCTCTCGACGCGTTTCGTCTGTCCTCCTCCATTTGGTTTTGTTTTGTCTCTTGTTCTTCTTTTTCGGAGTTTTTTGTCGCCGTCGTCATCGTTAGCTCTTCTTCTTCTTCTTCTTTGGCTTCCGCGGCGACGCCGCGCTCCTCCTTCGTCTTCTCCTCCGCTTTCTCTTCCCTCAAAACGTCGAAGTCGTCGCCTAACGGAGGAAGCGCTTCGAAAATGCTCGCCCCACCGAGCTCTATTGCTTTCGACGGGTCTCTTCGCAGCAATTCTCTTTGCATTTCCGCGGCTTTTGCGTACAATTTCTCCTCCTTCTCGCGAAGCGCGATCAGCGTATCTCGCAACCGTTTTCGTCGATCTTGACAATCCAAAATTTCCGTTTTGGTTCGACGAAGCTCCGCGGAGAGCTTTTCGTCCGAAGATGGCGGAAGATGATGTTTCTCTCGTTCGTTGTTGTTCGTTTTCATCATCATCGCGTCTCTGTGTTGATTATGAAGAGTATACAAATTCGTGCGAATATTGCCAACGCTTCCTCCATTTCCGCTCGCGGGCGTTCGTTGGTGTTGAAAAATCGGCGTCCTAGGTAACGGTCCTTCCCCTCTCGCAAAGTTCGCATCGTCTTCGTTAAACCCGCCTTGAAACGATGCGATGCCGTTCAAAAACGCCTCCGTGTTCATGCCTTCGTTCGTGTGCTCGTTTGGCCACGGCACCGCCGTATTCGCCAACGGCGTCGGCGGTATGCCTAAAACCGCGGAGCGCTGCTGAGCGTGCGAGTGAAATCCAGGCGTGCTCATCAACGTCCCCATCATCTGCGGCTGTTGCTGCCCAAACTCCACGACGCCGCCGTAAAACTTCGCCTGTTCCGGCTGTTTATGCCACGTCAGATTTCTCGCATTCACTCTCGCCAAAATCTCCTCCGTCGCGTCCACGTTCTCGTGCGTTTCCTTCGGGGTCCCGTCCTCGTCTTCGACCACTTCTTCCTCTTCCTCGCCGTTCAAAACCGCGTGATCATCATCCAAAAAATCCAACTTGAACCCACCCGCATCTTCACCTGTGTTACTCATGCCACGCGCAGGAGTCTCGTTTTGATGTTTAACGACAACACTCGGAGACTTATTATCGTCGTCCGTCCATCGCTTATGCGTCGACGGCGGCATGTTAAATTCTTCCTTCCTTCCTTCCCCTTTGACATCAAAATCATCATTTTCCAATGTCATCAGCGGAGAAAACGGAGGCTCTGTGAACACTTTCTCTTCTCGTTTCTTTGTCTTTTTCTTCGTCGATCGCGTTTTTGGTGTTTTCATTCTCGTCTTCTTCGCGTTGTCTGTCTCTTTGATGATATTATTCGTGTTAAACGTCATCGTCACGTCCTCTAAATTTCGCATCGACCGGAGCGGCGAATTGATGTCGTCTTGGTCTTCTTCTATCGCCTCGCGAACGAGTTGGACGTTGGAAATTTCCGTGAGATCGTTCGATTCTTCCTCCTTGACAGATGCTTCTTCTTTAGCTTTATGTCGACTGCTCCGTCGAGACGAGTGTGCTGCTGTCGCGCTCATTATTGTGTGATTTTGTATCGTTTTGCGCTGAATTTGTAACGTTTGGATTTTGAATTTTGAGGGATTTTACGACGTACAAAAAATGTGGTGAGCGCTCTTCTTACTTTACTTTTGTTATGCGTACATTGTGATTCTACCATTGATGCTGCTGATTAGATTATTATTCTTTTTAAGTTTCAGCGTCGGTTTGGGGCGGGCCGACGGCTTTCCACATGGCCAAACCACCGCCTCTTCCTCGAGCGGCGACGCACTTTTCATCCGCGTAGACGAATTTGAAGAACGGGTTCGCGCCCGGCTTGGATTTATCGTTGGATTTTGTGATTTTGCCTTGACCTTCGGTGGTTTTCTCCTCGGTCGCTTTGACCGCGTCCCATTTGCCGTCGTCGATGTCGAAGCCTTTGACGAAAGAGAAGACGCCTACGGAGCACTTCGTGAAGGTGAACTCGAGCATTTTTAAGTTTTGTCTCCAAATGAAAGGGCCGTCGAAAAAGAATTTGATTGGGCCTACGTACACGCCGTTGCGTATGCGTTCGTTTTTTATGTCGAACGATTGGACGGCTTTGATTGGGAAGTAAGTCCCGTCGCCGTTTCGGTTGACGTTGGCTTTGTTTTTGTTCGTCCCGGTGGTGTACACGAGTTCCCATTCGCCGTTGAGCATGTCGCCGGTGACGTTGAATTTACTCTTTTCGCACGCCGCGATGGCGTCGCAGACGTCTTCGACGTTTACGTTTTTCGTTTCGCACGCTTCGTGCATCACCGAGATGGCGTCAAACGGCGCTTTCGGGTCGCCCTCCAGCAACGCGAATTGCGTCAATCGTTTCGGGTCGCAGTAGCCTAAAATCCCCGGATCCACGAAGTCAAAGACAATCTCTCCTTCTTCGTCCAAGACCATCGACCCGCCTCTTTGCACCAAGAGCTGATCGTCTTCGCACACTAAATCGTCCCAGTTGTTTAAAATTTCCGTCATGTTTGCCAATCTCAAGGTCGCCATCTCAAACGGTCTCAAATACTCGGCGCCTAAAGTCGCGTCCATCAATTTCCTCACTTCCGGTACGTCCGCGTTCGAGCCTTCCACTAACACGGGCGGCTTATTCTTCGATCCAAAATACCCCGATATCACCGTCTTCAAAGTCCCCGGAGACCCGATACCGGCGCACATTACCAACAACTTCACCATCCCGGGAAGCTTCACCGGAAGCGCGTCGCCGAACCCGGGCGAATACTCCATCTTCCGATATAACTTAGAACTTGTCGTCACGATTAACTTCTCCTTGGGAAACTTCGTCCGTTCGCAAAACTGTTCCCCGGCTTGAACTGAACCTAAACCAAACGCGATCACGTTTACGTTCGCGGCTTCCAATCGCGGTAAATCGTCCACCATAAATTTCGCCTGTTCCCACGAGTCAAAATCCGCCAGTTGCGTCAGGAATAAAACAATCGTTCTTTTCCCACTTTCATGTTTACCACCGAACACCTGGTCGCTTCCGCCGGAAAGTACCTCTTTCGTGTCCACTTTAATCAACTCTTGTTTGCACTCGTCGACGAAAAGGCGAAAGTTTTTCGCGGTGTCGCGAATCTTTCGCCTGTTTGCGAGGATGACGACGTTTGGTGCGTCCGTCGTTCTCCCGACGGATGACGACGACGAATTCATCATCGCGAACGCCGCGCGACGAGTGCGACGACGAATATGTTTGGTCGTCGTCGTGGCGTTTTTCGTGGAAAGAAAAGAAGCAT
>JACLAB010005483.1_pt1 | contig 20088 bp, 14 predicted proteins | sample 8027921 | NCBI WGS metagenome assembly JACLAB01 (sample SAMN15725117, study PRJNA655200) | protist metagenome | isolation source: fluorescence activated cell sorting (FACS) single amplified genomes of... | place: USA: West Boothbay Harbor, Gulf of Maine | collected 2000-07-19
AACTCGAACCCGTCTCGACGCAACGCGCGCTCAAACCCCTCGCGCGTCAACCCGCGCGGCAGCGCTCGAACGACAATCTTCATCCCGCGCGCATCGCCGCCGTCGGCATCCCCGCCACCGTCGCCGCCCGCGCGCGCGCCTCGTCCGCGCGCATCGCCATCGCCAGCGCGCGGCATCGTTGACGCCCCGCGTCGTCGCCCACCACCGCGCGCGGCGCCACCGCGCGCGGCGCCACCGCGCGCGCGCGCACCGCGTCCGCGTCCGCGTCCGCGTCCGCCGCCCGGGGCGTCGTCGTCCCCCATCGTCGTCGACGCGACGCGAATGACGTCGCGAGCGACGGTTGCCGCGCCACGAAAAGCTTCCCAAAACCCTAACTCATCCGTTGCCTCCGTCGCGTCATTGCGCGACGCTTCGGTCTCGGCGCGCACCACGAGCTCGAACGCGCCCTTCGTCGTCGCCTCCATCGCATCGCCCGTCGCCGGTCGCGGATTCACCTCGAGCCATGGCGTCATTCGCGCTGACATCGATCGCGCACTCGGAGGATGGTTTTGGACCTAAAAGCGCCATCGCGGATGACGCGAACGACGCCAAGGTGGCGCAGATTCGGGAGATGATTTACGCGCCGTATAATAAGACGGATAAGTTTGGACGCGCGGCGGATTGGTTCGGGGACGATGGGTCGTACGGCGGCGGTGGTGGGAGATACGAGGGCGGGTCGCGAGGCGAGGGCGGGTCGCGAGGCGATCGAGCCGCGGCTGGGTCGCGTGAGCAAGGCCAACGCGATGCGAGAGGGCGTAATGGGAAGGATGGCTCTGCGGGATCTACGGCGACTGGTGGTGCGGGATCAGTCGGGGGCGTGGAGACGGTGTTCAACTTTGTCGCCAACGTCGGCGAAGAGGAGAGTTTCAGTTTGGTGGACAACGCGTCGTCGCGATCGAGCGGACGCGGTGGAGGTGGCCGAGGCGGTGGTCGGTGGCAGCAAGGTGGCGGTCGTGGGTTTGGTCGCGGGCGAACGAACGGCGACGAGGCTGGGCGCGATTTGGGTGTCGGCGCCGAGCGCGAGCGCGCGCGACAGGCGCGCATTCAGTCGCGTAAGCAACAACAATGGAACACTTGGGCGTACAACAGGCAACAACAGCAAGTGCAATACAGTGCTTCGATTGATATTCGTCCGGATTGGGAAGTTGTGGAGACGGTGATGTTCCCGGAGATTACCAAGCAGTCGTTGACGCTCGCCGAACCCGCGCCGACGGATTTAGCGACGTACGGGTCGTTGAATTGGTTTGATAAATCCTACGACCGCGTCACGCCCAAGAGCGAGGTGACGTTGCGCAGACGCGCGGATGAGCCCACGCAAAACTTGACCGCGAGTGATGATCCGGTGATGCAAAAGCTCGCCAGTGAGGGCGCCGGTAATGTCTTTGCCACCGACGCCGTCTTGGCCGCCGTCATGTGCGCCGCGCGCTCCAACTACTCTTGGGACATTGTCATCAAGAAGAAGGGTGGCAAAATCTTTTTGGATAAGCGCAAGGATGGCAACTTCGACTTACTTACGGTGTCCGAAACCGCGCAAGAAGCAATCACTGACGATCCAGAGGATATTAATGGCGTTCCGCAGCTCTCCGCTGAGGGCACACGCGTGAATAGCGCGTATTGCCAACAAACGCTCAGCGCCGACCGAGCGGCTCACAAGCTCGGTGAACCCGTGCCTTTCTTCGGTGAGAACGACACTGATTCCGTGGCGTACAAATACCGCAAATGGAATGTTGACGAAAAGACGCAACTCGTCGCGCGTTGCGAGTTGAATGGCGTGAGCGAATCCAAGGGTATGGATAAGGGTAAGCCGTTGTTGACGCTCGTCAAGGCGTTGAATGAATTCGATTCCAAGGTCACCGGCATCGACTGGCGTCTTAAGATTGAAACCCAACGCGGTGCGGTGATTGCGAACGAATTGAAGAACAACGCCAACAAGCTCGCAAAGTGGACGGCGATGGCGATGCTTTCTGGCGCCGAGCAAATCAAGCTCGGTTTCGTGTCGCGCTTGCACCCGCGAGATCCGAATTCGCACGTCATCTTGAACACGCAAACGTACAAGACGACAGACTTTGCGCAACAAATCAACTTGAAGGAATCCACAATGTGGGGCGCGTTCAAGCTCATTCTCGAGACGTGCCGCAAATTTCCGGATGGCACGTTCTTGTGCGTAAAAGACCCGAGTAAAGGGTTACTCCGATTTTACTCGTTCGAGGAAAAGGCGACGTCGATGTTCTAAGCAACATTAAAACGATTGATGCGTTGTTACATGTGTTGTCCGGCTTTTTGTCATCGTCATTACAAACAAAAAGTCAGGCGCGCTTCTCTAAATCTCTTACGACTCTAACTAGCGAATTGTGAATGAAATCGAAACAGTCAGTTACGTTTGAACTCCTGTTCGCATCTCGCTTGGTTCGTGTTCTATTGTTTTCACCTGTTCTATTGCCCTTCCACCATCCAATCGCCGTCTTGTCCTGATCCAGCGTCGTCATCGATGTCTTCTTCCATGTCTTCTTCTTCTCCAGAGGAGATGTTTTCGGCATCAGGCCCGCCGCCAGCGGCGAATTCGACGTTGCGTGTCTGCTCGAATTTATCGAGCGCTTTGGCGGCCACTGTACAATCGGGATTCACCGCCAGCGCGCGTTGGTAGTATTTCACGCTCTCCGTCGGTTGCCTGGACAGCATTAACACCTGCGCTAGACGGCAATAGAGCGACACGAGCTCATCCGGGTGTGTGGGCTGGTAATCGTCCAATTGACGCTGTAAGACCGCGCGAGCGACGTGAATTTTACCAATTTTCACATTAAGCGCCGCGATGGCTTTTACCGCGCGTAATAATCGCGGATTATATGCAAGCGCTTGCTCGTACGCTTTGATGGCGCTTTCAGTGTCGCCCGTCTTTTTCGCGTGTACATCGCCGACGAGCGACCACGCCATGCCATCTTGCGGTGCACGCTTAATCGCTTGCTTGGCGTACATCATCGCACTCGTGCCTGAACCTGTGGCGAGATAGGCGTGTACTAAGCCCTTGAACGCGTGCATGGAGAGTTTGATGGCGTTGGACTGGTTAAACGCGGCGATGCCTTCCTGATATCTTTTATTTTTCAGACACATGGATCCCAAGGTTATGAGCGCCATGTGCGAGCGACCGCCACTGAGTCGCACGGCCTTTTCCGCGGCGATGATAGACTCAGCTTTCGTACTGCCTGAGCGAGGGAACTTCCCTTCCATGGAATAGTCAGAGTAATACGCCGCGCACGTCCACGTCTGGTGACTTTCAGGCGTGAGCTCCATCATCGACGCACTTAACTCACGTAACTTTTCACCTTCTAAAGCTTCGTATAATAGTTTTGCATAGTAATCCATGTCCTCGGTGAAGTATGGATCACGAGCTCGTACCGAGGCGAATTGACGAAGGGCCGAGTCTACGTCGCGACCGCCGTACGCGTCGGCTCGTGCACTCGCGCACGTCATGTACGAATCATTCGGGAATGCACTCGCCATGTGTGACAAAGAAGAGCGTGCACTCGCAATATCATCCACCTCTAGCGCTCCGAGAACGGAAGTATAGGTTTCTAAAACCGCAAATTCTTCGCTCTCTGCCTCTTCAACCGTCGCGGCTTTGCGCAACGCGTGTCGCACGTCCACCGTCTTCACCCCAAGTTCTCCCAAAGCCACCGCCGCTTCTATCGCCCAAGGGTATTCCTTCAGCACATCCTTGTAATACGTCACCGCCACGCGGTCATTCCGCATCAACCGGTGTATATCCGCCAGTAAAAGTTTATGTTCCAACGCTCGCTCGCTTGTCGGGACGAGCGTCAAGTGCTTCAACGCCGCCTCCGTCGCTTCCGTCTCTTGCAACGCACACAACGACCGCGCAGCGTGCAAGCGCATGTCATTCACATTAACGACATCGCTTCCATCATCATCTCCCATGCGCGACGACGATTTCGAGCCCCTTTTCGTACGCGTTCGCGCGTCGTCTTCGTCGCCGCTCCGAGCCGCGTAATCAATCGCCCTCAGGTAGCTCTCCGCGCTCGCGCGATGCGAGCCCATGGCGGCTAGAATCTCCCCCTTAAGTGCGTGATCACTCGCCATCGCGCGCCACGCCGTGCGCGTCTCTCTCTCTCGCGACGACGCATCGCCCGTCGTCGATGTCGATGTCCGTTGCCAATCGCCTCGTGCGAGCGCGAGCGTTATCCATCGCAACGCGCTCTCATTCGCGCCCGCGCGCGCGGCATCGCGCGCATGTGCGCGACATCGCGCGCGCAACGCGTCCGCGCCGTCGTCCGCGGCGTCGGCGTCGGCAACACCACGCATGCGTTTGGCTTCACACTATGGCGCCAAACAAGAAGAAGTCGCAGAGCTCATCGTCTGCGGCGCCCGCGCTCGTGCGGTTACGCCCGAGCGAGATATGGTACACGTTTGGAAAGATTCGCGACACGTTTTCCGGGTGCGGGCGCGCGCTGGAGACGACGTTGAAGGAGATTCAAGCGGGTGAGCTCGCGGTGGGTGACTTGCCACCCATCGCCGTCATCACGCATGACGTCGACATCGCGCGCGGTGAAGGCGAGTCGAGCGAAAGCGAGGACGGTGGTAGACGGCACAAGGCGTCATCGAGCTCGGCGCGGCGCAATTCGGCGTCGGCAGGGACGACGACGGTTAGAAGGTACTATAGCATGAATAACCGACGGCTGTGGGTGCTCAAGGCGTGCGAAGAGAGCGGGGCGTTGGCGTCGACGGGTGGCACCGTGGGCGTGCGCATGGAGTCTCGAGAGTCATGTGCGAGATTGCTGCGCAAGGGGAGCCGAAATTTTAGATTGGATCGATGTACGCCAGGGCCGGTGAAGCTGATTAGCGCGCCCGAGCCGACGAAGACGACTCGCGACGACGTCGACGACGATGAGTCGCATAGCTAGATAGATGGAGCGATCGTTTGATTTTGTTTCGTATGTAAAATAATGACAACATAATACTCTGATAGCTGCTATTCGTCGAGACCGCCGACGCATACATACTTTGTTTCTACGTACTCGTCCATGCCGTATTTACCGCCTTCGCGCCCGACGCCGGATTCTTTCATGCCCCCAAACGGAGCTTGTGCGGTAGAAATCACACCAGTGTTCACACCGACAATACCGAAATCGAGCTGCTCACTAAATTTATACATGCGTTTGACGTTTGTCGTGTACACGTAGGACGCTAAGCCAGCTGTCGTGGAATTGGCGACGCGAATGGCGTCGTCGTCGTCGCTAAACGTCGCGATAGCCGCCACCGGACCAAACGTTTCTTCGCGCATGACTAACATATCTTGCGTACAATTCGAGAGAACGGTTGGTTCGTAAAAGTTTCCATGCGCGCGCTTGCCTCCTGTGTGACAAACGGCACCTTTAATCACGGCGTCGCGGACGTGTGAATCAACCTTGTCCACGTGCGCGGCGTTAATCAGAGGTCCTTGCGTGGCATTTTCGTTTTCTAACCCGTTCCCCATGACGAGCGCGCGCGCTGCTGCCGTGAGTTTATCCGTGAACTCTCTCGCGACGCGCTCGTGCACGATGAAACGTTGCGCGCACACGCACGTCTGCCCAGAGTTGCGAAATTTGCTCGACATCGCTCCGCGGACGGCTGAATCAATATCCGCATCGTCGCATACGATAAATGGCGCATTCCCACCCAGTTCCATGCTGATGCGCTTGACCGTATCCGCGCTTTGCCTCATCAACAACTTCCCGACGTTTGTGCTACCTGTGAATGTAATCTTACGTACCGTCGGCGACGCACACAATTTCTCACCAATCGCCTTGGCGTCGCCGGCGACGAATTGCAACACTCCCTCCGGGCACCCTGCCTCGCGTGCGAGCACGCCTAACGCAAACGCACTCAAAGGAGTCTCTTCGCTCGGTTTTATCACCATCGAACACCCCGCCGCCAGTGCCGCACCGGCTTTACGGGTTATCATCGCCAATGGAAAATTCCACGGCGTGATAGCCGCCGTCGTCCCCACCGGTTGCTTTATCGCCGTGATCCTCGACCCGACCGAACTCGCGGGCACCACGTCCCCGTACACCCGCCGAGCCTCTTCCGCATACCACTCTAAAAACGACGCCGCGTACACCACTTCCCCACGGCTCTCCGCGAGCGGCTTCCCTTGCTCCGCCGTCATGACGCGAGCCAAATCCTCCGCGTTGGCCTCCATGAGCGCGAACCACTTGCGAATGATCTTTCCGCGCGCATGCGCGGTGTAATCATTCGCCCATGATTTCTGCGCCGCGTCGGCGCGGGCGATGATGTCATCGATGTCGTCCGCGCGCGCGCCAGAGACGCGACACAACGTTTCATTCGTCGCCGGGTTGAGCACGTCAAAGTATACGCGCGCAGACGACGACGACGACGACGACGCGCTGGCGCCGTTCACGTCGGCGCAGTCGAGGCGTATCAACGCTGGATTACTCAAACCGATCGCGCGCGCGACCGCGGCGGCGTCCGCAGTGGAGGACATGGCGCGAGGAACGCCGCCGCGTCGCGAAGACACACTGTGTGCGGCGCACGCGCGCCCGAACGCGCGCGCGGCGTGCGAGGTGGACGAGGTGGACGACGTGGACGTGGACGACCAAATGTGTGTTCGTGCGCTTGCAATCGCGCGCGATCGCATGGGCGTCGTACAGTGAGGCACGTCGGGGAAGCGCTTTTCTACAATATGACTTATATTCACATGTGGCGTGCGCGCGCGATTATACACGCGCGCGCACGTCCGTCTATCATAACTCTTGTTGCGTCTGGGTGTGCTTCCGTCGCGCGCGCGGGTGCGTGCGCGGGACGCAGCGTTCTTTCGCGTCGTTCCTTGGCTGCGTCGACGCGTTATCCAACCGTCCCCAACGACTTACTCGCCAACAACACCAAAAGCCCTTGCTTGCCTAATAAAATCTCATTCATGAACGAAATACCCCCAACCCAAATAATCGGCGAGACGTCGACGCCACCCACGGGCGGCACCAACGCCCGCGTGGGCTTCAACAACGGCTCAGTCGGCGCGTACGCGATGACCCACGGAAGCTTCGTATACGGCACGCTCGGATACCACGTCATCACGATGCGCACGATGAATAAAATCGTACTCAGCGCAAACAACGGTCCGAGCACGCCGCTCACCGCGCGCGCGCCCTCGGGATCGAGCGCGACTTGCGCGAGCTCGCTCGCCGCGTACGCGTCCCCGCTCCACGTCGTCACCCACGTCAACGCCCCGAGCGCCAACGCCGACGTCGGCGGCGCGACGGCGCGTGCCTCACCCTCCGCCTCGCGCGCGTCGATCACAACCGTCGACGCCTCGCGCGCCGCGCGCGTGCGCGCACCCGAAGAGCGCGTCAGCGCCATCGTCGGCAGCGCTCGACCCTGCGGTCGCGGCTGCCTCTGTCCCTGTCTCGCGCGCACGGCGCGCGCGCGCGGCGCGACGACGCGCGGCGCGATTGTCGTGGCCATCATCCCTCGCGGTGCGTTCGTCGACGCGCGAAGAGGCGCGAGCGGCGGGCGTGTGGCGTCGTCGACGTCGACGCACCGCGACGTCGTCGTCGATGGACGCACAAAAAACACTAAACCCTAGGTGCGGCGAATGTATATAATGTGATAGATTTAAAACGATGAACTATGCGTCTGAAATTGAATTTCCTAAGCGATAGACTCACAATGCAGTACTGTAGATAATCAAAGTGCTATCTGCGTGTTATTTATGTGTCCGCGCGGCACGACGTCCGGCATCGCGGCACGGGCGTGGTCGACGCGTCAGTCGCGCGCGCGGTGGCGTGACGGGCATCGACGGACGTCACGGACGCGGAGAAATATTTTTTGTCGTCTCTGGTGCGACGGTGACGCGTCGCGGTGGTGCAAGCGGGCGTTGAGACGGCCATAACGCGATAGAACTCGAGGGTGTTCAGAGTCGCAGGAGCGAGCGCATCGGCGGCGTTATGCGCGACGACGAGCGATCGTCGAGCCCATCGTCGACGAGCGAGGAGGTGGCGACGCCTACGACCGAACGCGCGCGAGATTTTTTCGCCAACAAGCATTGGGCTGGCGAAGGGTCGAGGTATGAGTTGCAGGAGGTGATTGGGAAGGGGTCGTACGGGACGGTGTGCGCGGCGCTCGATCGGGAAACGGGGAAACGGGTTGCGATTAAAAAGGTGAAGAATGCGTTCGAACATGCGAGTGACGCGACGAGAATATTGCGAGAAGTGGCGCTGTTGAGATCGCTGAAGCATCCTGATATTGTCGAGGTTTTGAATATTTTGTTACCTCCGAATCCGCGAGACTTTAACGACGTGTTCATCGTCTTTGAGCTCATGGAAACGGATTTGCATCACGTCATCAAGGCAAACGATGACTTGACGGATGAACATCATCAGTTTTTCCTCTATCAGCTTCTTCGTGGGTTGAAATATATGCACAGCGCGAATGTTTTCCATCGCGACTTGAAACCGAAAAATATCTTAGCCAACAGCGACTGCAAGCTCAAAATTTGCGACTTTGGGCTCGCCAGGCCTGCATTCGCCAAGCAAGGGCCACAGATGATTTTTTGGACCGACTATGTCGCCACGCGCTGGTATCGCGCACCAGAGTTATGTGGTAGTTTCTTCACACAATACACTCCCGCGATTGATATTTGGGGCGTTGGGTGCATATTCGCCGAGCTATTGCGAGGCGCGCCGCTGTTTCCGGGTAAGAACGTGGTGAACCAATTAGAAATAATCACAGACGTACTTGGCACGCCCACGCCGTTGCAAATTGCAAAGGTACGAAACGAAAAGGCGCGAAGATTTTTACAAAATATGCGTATCAAACCGGCGCTGCCGCTCGCGGAAAAGTTTCCAAACGTCGCTCCAAAGGCATTAAATTTACTGTCCAAACTTTTGGCGTTCGATCCGGACGACCGACCCACGGCGGCTCAGGCGTTAGCGGATCCGTATTTCGATGGCATGGCGGATGTAACGAGAGAGCCGTCGAGGAGACCGTTGTCGAAGGAGATGTTTGAGTGGGATTCTCGCAAGCTCGCGCGCGAAGAAGTTCGCGAGCTATTGTACGAGGAAATCTTACACTACCACCCTGATGTGAAACGTGAGTGGGATAAAGGCGAGAAACAAGGGCATTTTGAATATCCGAGTGGTATCGCGGCCATGGCTGAACAATTCTCATCCATGGAGCAAGGCGGCCCGAGCTCGGCGCCGACGTTTCGCAACTCGAAATCGCTCCCAAAGCACGCAATCGACGACTACCGCAAACAAGTGTCCTTGTTCGCGTCGGGCGCTGAAAAACTCGGACGTTCGGAAAGTGTTAAGCCTGGATTAGGCGACCGGCCATCGTTCTTGGATGAGAACGCGCCAGCGACGTCCATGGAGGATGACTTGGCTGACGTCGTTCAAGCCATGTCTTTGGACGCCGACGAAGCCGCGTCGCTCGCCGAAGAGGCGAAAGCCTTGCTCGAGTCCGGCCACGAGCTCATCATGTGACCCGCGTTCTTATGTATTTGTTGAATAGCTGAATTGCCCACGTATGTGTTACTGTAGTCGTGATAATCACCTGCGCTTTTGTACTCGTGGTATCCTCACTGTCTGGCTCGCGTCATGGGTGCCCACGCTTCGCGTCCCGACATCTCCGACGTCGACGCATTCTACAACCTCCCAGCGGCGCTCGATACGAACGGTGATGCGTATGACTTTTCGCAAACCAAAGGTAAAGTCGTGCTCGTCGTCAACGTGGCGAGCCTCTGTGGCTTGACCACGGTTAACTATGCCGACCTGAAGTCTCTCCAAGACGAGTTTGGCGACGATTTGCTCATTATCGCATTTCCTTGTAACGCCTTCTTGTTCCAAGAACCCTTTGGCGCGCGAAAGACGTGCGCGTTTGCGCGTAAACGTGGTTTTACGGGCGTCGTGATGGCGAAAGTGAGCGTTAACGGGTGCTCGACGTCGCACGTGTTCAAGTACTTGAAGCGCGAGACGAATACGCGACGCATCGGTTGGAACTTTGGGAAATTTCTTGTCGGTAAGGATGGGAAAGTGCGCGGGTTTTACACGCCGCACACTCGCCCTGTGACGATGAAGGAGCAAATTACAAAACTCATCGTAGAGTAGACGCGCCGGGACGTCATAGATACGTAGATAGATATCACACCGCACCAATAGACATGCGCTCGCACGTAGCGACAGGATAAAGATGTAAGTAGATTCATTATTTTACAAAACAAAAACGCCTTGATCGGATGCACGGACGTGTACACACATCGAGTCGCGTACATCGAAAAATCAAGACGAGTGACAATCAAACGCTGAACAAGTCTATGCTTTTTCCTTCTTTTCCTTCTTAGGCTTGGATGCAGACTTTTCCTTCTTGTCTTTCTTCTCTTTTTTACCCTTGGACGGCGTCGAGGCGTCGTCTGAAGCTTTTCTCTTCGTCCCTCCGCCGACTTGCGGACCGAGCTCAGCCATGACTTCTTGCATCATCGCAATGTTCTTCCGCGGCGCCGTACCCTTGTCATAGAACGCCAATCGTTCCTCAACTTGCTCCTTGAGCTTCTCGCCAAACAAAGTGGTTTGGAAGTCGCTGAAGCAGTCGATTCTGCTGGCGATGCTACACTTGTTGGCTAAGTATCTGGAAATTCTTCCCTTGTTGCGCGCGTTCGCCTTGCCGATGAAGGAGCTGTGGAAAATCAAACCATACTTGGGAGTGTTTCCCTTGGTCTTCAACGCACGGAAGAGCGCCTTTTCGGCACCAAGAATTTGAACAGTCGACGCCGGGTACTTGGCTAAGTTGGTCAAAGAGCCGGCGTGAGAAATCAAACGCGCGGCGATGATGTCGCCGATGAGCGCGCCGAGGTTCGGCGCAACCTACGTATTTTTGGGAAACGTGATTCGTTTCGTCAGTAAACGGGTCACACAAACATTCCATGCGCCCATGATGACGCGATACACAAAAAAACATCATTTAATCAAAACCGCGCGTGTGTCAGAGTGGTGCATGAATTGTCTCAACAAGGTAATTCAGATCAGGTCTGTGATAGGTGTATCATAATCATCATGTACACGCGCGGAATTGAAATGATGTTTCGTCGACGAGAAAATAAAACAAACATAAAGGCAAACGCGAAAAAAAAACGATTGAGAATAAACCCATCGTCGTCGCCGTCGCATTGATCGCTCGCATACGTACCACGCTCATCTTGTTGTTCAAGTAGTTGTGCAAATTCGTGCGATACTCGGCGAGGGAAATCACGCGCTTGGCGAACGCCTCGATGTTAATCATATCAACTGGAGAAATATCTTGACCCATGGACGCCTTGGCAGCCTCGATGACTTCCTTAGATTTGTCTTCGTCACCCGTGATCTCGGTCAACATCGGCAACGCATCTTCTGTCAAAGTCGCCTTGTCCTTGACGACGAGGGCGATGCGCGCGTACTGGTAGTTGTCGTTGACCACCTTGACGAGTTCGGGGAAATGCCATCCATACCATTCGCGTACACGCATGATGAACGTGTTAATGTCCTTATCGAGCGTATCGATAAGCGCAATAGCTTGGATGATCATGTTATCCGAACGGTTCACGTTAAACTTCACCTTGGCGCGAGAGTACGAGTGCGCCAAACCGAGCTGCGCCTTTTCATAGTCGCCACCCTTGAAACCCTTTACAAACTTTGTAAAGTGCATGCGAATCCCGCGAATGACCTCACCGACGTGATCGTTACACACGCACGGAATCTTAGTCGATTCCACGATGGAATTCCCAAGCTTTGGATCAGCCACGCCGAGTTGAAACTTGGCCTTTTTCGCATCCTTTAACTTTGGCAAGTTTTGCTCCAAAAAGTTTTGCAAATCCTCCGACGCCACGCCCTCGGACACCGTATTAATCTGCTCCAACGCGTTCGCCGCCGACGTAAACGGCTTAAAACCATGAAGCTTAACAACCTTACTAAAACGTTCAGCGTTCTGCGTCGTCTCTTGCACCTTATCGATCGCCTGCCCGACGACATCCATGTCGAGCGTCTCAAACAACGCGAACCCCGACGCGGACTCGTACAACACAAACTGCGCCTACGCGTCGTCGTAAAACACCGCCATGGCGCGATGCGTGCACTCGTCAGTCATCATCTCGCACGCTCCGCGACGACGCGCGCGAAAACCACGCGCGAGATCGCCCCGCGACGACGCGAAAACCAGCAAACCTACACGCCGCCGGCGCGATTCGCAATTCGCGCATCGCATCCGCGCGCGCGACGCCTCCGCCTATTCGCGATGTGCGCGTGCGCGTGCGACGCGCGTGCGAATTCGACGAACGCGCATCGCGTCGTCGACGACGTACCATGATTCCCGTTCGCGCGCGCGTCGATGTGCGGCGGCGGCAACGTCCACGACGACGACCGAGCGGCGATCCGCCGCCATCGATTGGGTTCGGTGCGCATGTGTTACTTTTGGGGTCACGATTGGTCGATGTGTGGGTACATACACCGACATGTTCAGTCGTTTCTAGCGTATGTACCCACTCGTGACCAGTCATGACCAGGCATCATCGCGCGGTCGAAAATTTCCCAATTGGGAAAACGAATTGGGCGAGCCATCGCGCGCGCCATTGCGCGACGACCGCGCGATGGCGACGACGCTCTCGCGCGCCTACGTCAGCGTCGGTACGAATCGCGCGCCGTCCGCGGTGGCGTTCGCCCCGCGCGACGCGCGCGGCGACGATGTCGGTGATGATGACGACGATGCTGATGTGATTTTTTTCGCCGGCGGCAACGCGTGCGCGGTGTACGACGTGCGCCGGGCGCGGATCGCGCGCACGGTGCGCGGCGACGGGGCGTCGGCGACGACGACGAGCGCGCTGGCGACGACGGTCACGGCGGTGTGCGCGCTGGGCGGCGGTGGGGTGGTGTTCGGGGATGCCAGAGGGTGGTGCTTTTTCGCGCGGGACGACGGCTTCGCGGCGACGGTGGAGGCGTCGTGTGCGCACGCGAGTGGGCCAGTGCGCGATGCGTGTGCGGTGCGCGTGGGTGCGCGCGTGCACGTGGTGTTGACGTGTGCGGATGACGGTGCGGTGAGGGTGTGGAGAGTGGAGGATGGGGGGAGAGCGGCGACGGCGAGCGGAGCCGTGGCGTTCGACGCGGCGAGCGGGCCGTTGTGCGTCGATATCACGCGCGCACCGTCGTCGTCGTTGCATGGTGATGGTGATGCGTATAAATATATCATGGCGGTTGGGTGTGTTGACGGCCGGACGAGGATATACGTGTGCGATTTCTCCGCGTTGGCGGCGTCGAGCGCGTCGGCGGGCGCCGAGGCCACGTTTGAGACGTGCGGTACGTTGGATGGACACGCAGATTGGGTGCGTGGCGTGAAATTCTCTCCCACGCGAGGCGAAGGTGTGGTATTTTTAGCCACTGCGAGCCAAGATAAAAGTGCGCGTGTGTGGCGGATACAAACCGTCGCGCTCGACGCGGCGGATGGCGCGGAAAAGGAGTCCGCGGCGGCATTTATGCGTCTCGCGGCGCCGCCAAAACCGCCCAGCGCGTTGCTCGTCGGCCGGCGCATAAAAACATCACTCGAAAGCTTGCTCATCGGCCACGAGGATTGGGTAATGTCGGTGGCGTGGCATCCAGATTCGTCAAAAATGGTGTTGATGACGGCGAGCATGGACCGGTCGCTCATGTTATGGTCGCCGACTGGCGTGCCTTCAACGTCTGAAGAAGCCGGAAGTGAGCTTTGGATGTCCACCGCGTCGCTTGGCGAAGCCGCGGCGGTGTGTTTGGGGTATTACGGCGCATCATTCTCGCCCAAGGGTGATATGGTTTTGGCGAATTCGCACGGCGGAGCGTTGCACGTGTGGCGTCAAACCGTAAACGACGAGTGGGCGCCCGAGCCTGCGAACTCAGGGCACATGATGGAAGTCACATGCTTGCAGTGGGATGCCGCCGGCCGATGGCTGATGTCTGGTGGGCAAGATCAAACCACTCGCGTGCACGCACCCTGGAACGGCGACGCCCCAAGAGGTTGGCGGCAAGTCGCGAGACCGCAAGTGCACGGCCACGACATCGTATGCCTGGCGACGATGCGAGAAGCCGAGGCTGAAACTGGGACAATCACATACGTGAGCGGCGCTGATGAGAAGATATTGCGCGTGTTTGAAGCCCCTGGAACGTTTTTAGGGACGATTGCAAATAGTTTGGGCGACGCCGACGCAGCAGGCACGGCGGCTTTGACGACGGCGAAAGCGCTTTCTATGGAGGCGCTCGGCGCCGAACTTCCTGCGCTCGGATTATCCAACAAAGCTCTACGTGGAACTGATCAAGAGGATCTCCCGAGCGACGTGGCTGGGCTGCGAGCGCAAGCAGAGCAGCAAGATGGCTTTTTGATTGAAGAGTACAATTCACGCGGCGTCGAAGCGATTACGCCGCAAGCGCTTGTGACGCCGCCACTCGAAGAAGTCTTGGCTCAAGCCACACTTTGGCCTGAGGTTCGCAAGCTCTATGGGCATGGTAACGAGATTCGTGCTGTCGCTGCTCATTGCGGAGGTGATTTGATTGCGTCTGCGTCGGCGGCGCTGACATCCGCCGCCGCGAGCGTTTGGATATGGTCTCGTTCGCAGAGCTGGAAGCCACTCGGTCAGCTCGTTGGGGCTACGCTCACAGTGACCGCGCTTGAATTCACTCCTGAAAGTGCTGAGCGCGACTGCTTGCTCGCTGCGAGTCGTGACCGACACGTGTGCCTCTTTGCGCCAGCGTCCGCTTCGTCGGCGCGCGGTGAATTCAGCTCCGAAAGTTGGCGCCTCGTCACTCGCTTCAAAGCGCATGACCGCGAGATATTTGCCGCGTCATGGGCACCATGCGGCACGCTCTTCGCCACCGCTGGTCGCGATAAGAAGATAAAACTCTGGCGCTGGACTGGCGACACGTGCGCTCTAGAAATTGAGTTGCCCAAATTCGACGCGGCGCCCACTGCCGTGGCGTTCGCCCCCGCAGACTTGGGTCATACGCTCGCCATTGGATTCGACGACGGCGCAATTAATGTTTTCACTTGCGGTCAGCACACGACGTCAGCGTGGACGCTCGTAGCACGAACGGCGCCGAATGAGCGACACGGAGCCGCCATCCGAGACGTCAAATGGCAACCTCGCGCGCCGTACGCGTTGGCCTCGTGCGCCAACGATCACGCCGTGCACGTGTACGACTACACAGCCTAGAAGTAAACACTCTCACACACCATAGCGTCACTCATTTGTCATAGCACGATCGCACTAGGCGAAGACGTATCCAACAAGCGATGTCACCTCACTTCTCGACATGTTTCGAGCTCCCGCGTCCGCGCGCGCCGCACGCGCCTTCGCTCGCCACGCCTCCACATCCGCGCCATCGCCCGAACCCGCGCGCACATCATCCCTCGTCATCGCCCTGCGGACTTTCGTCGCCGGTATCACGCTCGCTGCGCTAGATTCCGCCGTCGACGACGTCGTGCTCTTGTCCCACGCCAAACACTTGGCGCGAGCGCACAGCACGATTGACGACGACCAGCGCCTGAAAGACGCCCTGGGTGAGCCTTACGGCGATGACCATGCGTGGTGGAACGCATCGGTGTCACGCGCAGGCGGCGGACGCGTCGTTCGCGCGACGTATAGGCTGCAAGGTGAACGCGCGGCGTGCGACGTCTCGGTGACGCTCGCGAAGAAACGGGACGCGGCGCTTCCACGTGCACCGCGCGATGCCGACGTCGCCGAGGCGCAGGCAACGCCGTCACAGCCATTTGACATGTACGCGTACGTCCCGCGATCGATCGCACACGCCGTGCAAGGCGCTGACGTGTTTAGCGCGCTCGGCGTCGACTGTTCGCTTCCGGCGACTCGGGGCGGCGGTCGGGCGGGTTTAGTATCGCTCATGCGCGATGACGACGGCGCACGAGGCGACCGCGGGCGTAAAACAAAGTAAACGGATGCGTAGTATTTGTAGCAGTAGCGGGCGAGACGCACATCGCGCGAGGCGCGAGGCATTGTATTAGAACAACGTATGTATTACAACTCGACTCGGCTCGGCTCGAGCGCGCCGGCTCGATGCGCGCCGGCTCAACGCATCACGCGTCCGCATCGTCATCGATCAAATAATGCTCTGCAAACGCCGCCAAGGCATCGTACGTCACCGCGCGCTTATACTCGCCACCAAATTCACCGTTTTCGCCGTCAAAGTACTTTATCGTGGGATACGACGTCACGCCGTGCCAGTCGCAGATATCTTTCGACACCACGCAGTTTACATCAGCGACGCGAACGAGCCTCTTCTCCGTCCAAAATTCACGCTCGAACGATGCCCAGTGCGGCTTGGCCGCGCGACAGTGCCCGCACGTCGGCGTTCCAAAAAGCACCATCGCCGGTTCATCGCTGAGTGCGATGGCATCGGTGAACTCGTCGATGGATGTCACCTCGAACGCGCGCGCGCCGCTCAAAACACTCGCACACACCGCCACCATCGCCGTCGCAGCGGCGACGATGCGCGCGCGCGAGCGCATCGCGCGTCGAATGCGATGGAGCTCGGAGCTCAACCGTCAAGTTGTGCCGCAGAGCTCACCTCGCATCGTCGACGACGCGACGTCGCGCCCGACGAGCGTCGCATCGCGTCGTTGCGTCGCATCGCGTCGCTGCGTCGCATCGCGAGCGTTGACCGCGCGCGACGGCGTGAGACGTGGCGGCGAGACGCACGATGGATTACTCTGCAACGAGTCATCAACATCAGCATCAGCAACGCGCGGGCGTGACGGCGTCATCGCCGCTCGTGACGCCGACGACGCACGATGGCGCGCATGCGTCGTTACACGAGCACGTGGGCGTGCGTCGACGCGCGGCGGCGTCGATGTTGGCGCCTGGAGCGTCGTTCGAGGATGGTCCTCCGTTGCTCGCGGAGGCGGCGCGAGGCGACGTTCGCGCGGTGCTCGCGCGCCTCGATACCGGCGGTGACCCGTACGCGGTGCACGCGTGTGATAGTCCAGGACAGCGAGCGTTGCATCACGCGTGCGCGAGAGGACACGTGGGGGTGGTTGAGGCGTTGTTGTCGCGAGGCGCCGAGTGCGAGGCGCGGGACAGACGAGGACGCGCGGCGTTACACGAAGCGAGCGCGAATGGACACGCGGCGTGCGTTCGAGCGTTACTAGATGCGTTTAAAACGTACGCAGCGTATTACGGCGGCGGTGGTTCGGCGATGGCGGCGCGGAAAGTGGATGTGAATGTTCGAGACGCGACGGGCGCGACGGCGCTGCACTGCGCGACGGAACGCAAAGTGATTGAAATGTTGCTTCGTGAAGGTGCGGATGGGTCGATGCGTCGCGGAGATGGATCGAACGCGTTGCATTTAGCGTGTGACCGTGGATGCGGGTGGACGTGTGAGGCGTTGCTGGGGTGTGGAACGGATTGCGACGCGCGGGACGGTGTCGGTCGGACGGCGTTGCATCGAGCGAGAGACGCACGATGCGTGCGCGCGTTGTGCGCGTCTGGCGCCGATGTCGACGCTGTGAGCGATGATGGATACGTTCCGCTACATGTTGCAGCGATGGAGGGTAAGCCCGAGTGCGTGACGCCGTTAGTAGATGCTGGAGCGAACATACGAGCGAGGACTCGAAAGCGCGGGCAGCTCCTCCCGGGTGCCACCGCCGCCGATTTAGCCGCCAAGTTTGGCCACGACGATGTGGTTCGGCTCTTAGAAAACGCGAAACAAATATCTCGAGTGAACTTTCTGTCGACGTGTGCGATTAACCACAACGAAGAGCGGTATGTGAAGCAAATGAAGCGCGCGAGTGAAAAGAGATACGCCGTCGTCTGGGGCGCGCTTGTCGCCATCGCAGTGGTTCTCATCGGACTCTTGTGTGCACAGTTTTGGTTTGCTGGTGCGAAACATGAATTAGAAGAGTGGCGTAAACTTCGTGCGAAGAAGGAGCAAATCAAGCTCGAGAAGGCGAGGTTGAAAGAAAACGCCGCCAAGGCGGAGCTCAAGCGCAAAGCCGAAAGCGAAGCCGCGGCGCGCGCCTGGAAGGACAAAGCCACGTCGCAAATTGAACGCATTCTCCGATGCGGCGTGCAGGGCACGGTAAAAGATGGCGTGAAAAAAGGTGGCGTGCATCGCTGCGTACTTTTCGGCGCGGACGGCAAGGGTGTTTTAAGTGAAGCTGGAGCTTCGGCGTGCGCCGCGTGCGTAGATTTTTTACAAGAACTTCGCGAGCGCCTTGCCAAGGGAAGCACCGATGCCGCCATAGATGCTGAGCTCACGTCTGCGTGTGAACGCGCTCAAGGACGAACAGTAAAAGTATGTGACGCTCTGCTCGCGCAGCGACGGGATGTGACGCGGCAAATGTCGTTCGTCGTCGAGCCGGCTAAAATTTGCGAGCGCGTCGGTAAAAAGGATCCAGAGCTATGCGCGGTGAAACCACCCGTCGAGGGCGAGTTATCGAGCGATGGCAAGGGAGACGCCGCGGCGCGCGACGCGTTTCGACGCCTATCGGTATTCGTGCATCCAGACAAGCATGAGAATTCCGCGCACGCCACGGAATCGTTCAAGTTGTTGAACACGGCTCGGAAATACATGGACGCCAAGGCGACGCTCAAGGCGAAAAAATCCGCCACCGTACGGTAGGTACGTTTACGTACATCCATACAAAGTACTTGTACAATACAATTTGCTGCTAAAATATTAATACTGTTGCTAACACACATTTCTGCTTCTGCTAACGTTTGGTGGTACCCGTCGAAGTCGGTGGCGCGCGGGCACCGATGGCTGGCGGCGGTTGGTTGCGCTGAGTCCACATACTTTGAACCGCGGATTGCCCGCGTCGTTCTTTAAACTTCGCCACCTGAACCAAAGATTTTTGCGACGTTTCGAGCATTTGCACTTGCGGTCTCTTTGCCGTCGCCGTTCTCGCTGCTCCTTGTTCGACATCCTTAGCGTTCGCTCGGTTGAGGCGCGCGGCCCACGAGGCGCGCGGCTTTGTCGCCTTGCCGTGCGGCGTCGACTGTTTGTGCTTGTAATGTCGAATACCACCACCACTTCTACTGCCACTCTTTTTCTTTTGCTGCTGATACGCCAAGTCAGCCTCAATGAACGCCACTTCGCGTTGTATGCGCCATCGGCGATGCATGACGTACGCCACGCTAAACGCCACGCCGCTCAAAATGATGGCGACGACAATCACCGCGACGTTCACCGAGCCGAACACGTTGGGCACCTCGCGCGGCGGCGTGGGTAATTTATCGATCATCAGCCCGTCATCGGCGCTCACAAAGGCGTGACCGAGCACCACGCCTCCGATGCCCATCGAGACGGTGGTAAAAAGCGCGATTGGATCGTCCCGCAGCGCCGCCACGACGGCTTTCGCTCGCCTCTTTGTGTCTTCGATGGCGTTGACGTTGCCTTGGTAATCGCGCACGACGCCGTAATTCGGCACCGTCGTCGCTTGCATCGTCACCGAAATTATAGCTGCACCCACACACGAGTCTGCGGCGTAACATGTCACCGTCACACCGCTACTTTCGTCGCCTTCTTGCAGCAACGCTCGGCGAAACCGTCGCCGTCGGCGTCGAAATTGCGTGTCGGCGCTCGAGCCGACATCGACAATGTCAACCATCATCGCGCTTCGCGTAACGTTGAACGCTTTGGCGACGTCGATTTCAAGCGCGCGCGCGAACGCATCGTTGTCGCTCGCGTCGAGCCCGACGTTGGGCGCAAAACCGGATAAGGATCCGCTCATTTGATGAAACGAAATGCCAAACGCAACGTCGACGTAGTATACGTCGGGATTCTCCTTGGGCACGGCTGCCGTCTTGACGTCGCACCACGACGAGCCAATCGCGCTCGTCGTAACATTTGACCCGCACGGGACGCACAATCGCGCACCACTGACGTTGGCGTAGGAATCCATCGGACATTTCGCGCATTGCACGCCGCCGGTGACGTGCATGTACTCCCCCGGCGAACATTCCGCGCACGCGTCGCTCAACGGCGCGGAAGCAAACCTTCCAATGGCGCACAGCGTGCATTCAAGGGCGTTCGTGATGGATGA
>JACLAB010010644.1_pt1 | contig 20084 bp, 5 predicted proteins | sample 8027921 | NCBI WGS metagenome assembly JACLAB01 (sample SAMN15725117, study PRJNA655200) | protist metagenome | isolation source: fluorescence activated cell sorting (FACS) single amplified genomes of... | place: USA: West Boothbay Harbor, Gulf of Maine | collected 2000-07-19
AGTCCTCGTATGGGTGGAAGGATGCGTATGATGAGGAAGGAAATTTGTACCTTTTCAACCCAGAAACGGAGGAAACGAAATGGCCGAGCCCATCCAAGTCTCAAAGAAGCGCTGGGGACCTCAAGCAGAATGCTGATCAAGGGGCGTGGCAAACGTATCAAGATGAAGACGGCAATGTATATTACTACAACCAGGGAACTGGAGAAGTAACGTGGGAAAATCCATATGTCGAATCAGCAACGATTGATGCAATATCTCCAATTGCTACTCATTTAAAGCAACAAGGATGGGAAGTGGCTTTAGACGAAGATACTCAGACGAAGTATTATTACAACGAGGTAAGTCATGAGAGTCAGTGGAACACTCCTAAACGAGCAGATGGAAAACCACAAAGTAGTGCCACAAAACCAACTCCTTCTAGCAGTGCGAAGAAAAAAGAAATTCCCCATGGTTATAAAGTTGCTGTGGATGAAGAAACGAGTTACAAGTATTATTATAATGTGCAAAGTGGCGAAACTCAATGGAACACACCACAGAAGGATGTTACTCCCGCAAAATCACCACATCGCAGTAATGTACCAGTGGCAGGATGGGAAATGGCAATTGATCCTGATACAAATCATAAGTACTACTATAATCCAGAGACAAATGCTAGTCAATGGGGCACACCTCAGAATAAAACGCCTTTGAGATCAGCAACAAAACCTTTATCAACTATACGGGAACCATCTAGAGATGCCCCAGGGTCACCCTACGTTGATTCAAGACATTCAGATAACAAACCGTACACAAATGATTGCGGTAAACAACAAGAAATGCTATCCGAAGTGCAATTAAAAGTCATAAAGTTTGAAAAAATGAAAAGAAATGGTAAAATATTAGAAGAGCGTGGTGATTTAAAAGATCAAAATGTTGTTTGGATCATGTGGCAAGGGGATGATGATGGACCTGTATTCTATAGCGTCAAAGATTCTCATGGTGGGCAGTGGAAACCTCCTTCAGCATTTAGTAGTGATCGAAAGATAAAGAAGAATCACCAATCTCATTTCCAGCCCTTAGCAGGCAGAGGGGGACATGCTCAAAACGATTGGCGCAGTAAAATAAAGAATATGGGAAAGTTTAATGACCCAGCAAATGTCATATGGGATTCTGGATTTGGTATCACGAATAAAGCAATTTCGTCCGAACAGCACCATAGACGTTTTGATGAGGAAACTGCGCAAGGAATGGTTGCGAATGATATGAAGTTTGGAGAAAGCAAATCAAACCATACCCCACAGCAAAAAGTAATATCAAAGTCTTCAGTTTCAAATAGACATACCAGACCTGCTGATTTGTTAAGTGAAGAGGAATTAGAAAACCCAGAAAATTTTGTCAATGAGAATGATGATGATGATGATGATGATGATGATGATGAGGAGGAGGAGGATGAAGTAAAAATGCAATTTTATCGTACTCAGTATCCTATGGCCGACAGCGATGACTCTGATTTTGATGAAAACGAAGGAGCTGATGCCAGACGGATTCTATCCAGTACCATGCCAACCGCTCGAAAAGACTCTCCTCGTCGCTCCAAAGCTGCAAAGGAAGACATGGCATCAGCCCCACCATCGAATCCAGATTTTGATACTATGTACGCTACAGCGATAGTAGTAAAACAACGGTGGCCATGGACGTGTCTCGTCGATGTCGAAAGCGACAAGCGTTTTTATCGCAACGAGAGTGAGGAGTCTTTCCAATGGCAGGCTCCTCCAGAATTTCACAGCAACGAGCGACCAGGTCTTACACTTGAAAAAGGTGAAGTAGATGAAGCTTACGAGGACTTTGTCGACACAAGAAATGATTACATTCTCGAACGAAACAACAAAGGTAATTATACAACGAATAAAAAGTTGAAGAAGGGCAACAAAAAATCCATGTCCTATAATGATAGCGCTGCGGTATTGGGAATGATACAGCCAGGAGAGTTTGTATTGATATTCCGTTGTCTATTCTACATGGTATTGAAGGTATTACTGAGGATAAGATTGTCTACGCTGGTGGTCGTGATGGCTGTCATCGTGATTTCCCCTCAAAAGGAGGCAAATGGCAAGATTCACCTCCTTACTGGCATTTGCCTGGTTGCCCTAACCAAGGGTTTTCAGCCAATTCTACAGAGCATTGTCTGAAAAATCGCACTGTATATGTGATTGGTAACAGTGTTGCAAGACAGGCTTTATTTGGAATAGTTGACATGCTTGGTGGACGTGAGGTAAATCGACAAGAGCAGAAAGCTAAATGTCCCAAACAAGCAACAACATGGAGTGATTCGTGCCATCAGACGTTCAAAGGCGTCAAGCTTAAGTATCTTTTTCTTATATTTATGGATGGTTATGATTACGAAGATAGGCAAGGATTTCCTTTCTACAAATGGAAAGAAGTGGATGCAACAACGGGTGAAGAAAGGTGGATCACAGGGAAAGTGCCGGGTGGAAATACACCCGATTTTGCGGCAAATAACCCCAATATTGCGGACTGGTGGGATGATGACAACTGTATTTACTCGAAGACAAGAACTTGTTTTGAGAGCTTCTTTGAAGGAAGCAAAGAAAATGACATATTGATTTTCAACTTAGGCTTGCATTACGCCCATCCTACCCTTGAGCAAGAAGCAAGTGAACCTCCTGTGCGTATGGGAGCATCGCACAACGCATCATTGTCTCTAAATTATAGAGAATGGTTGCTGTCATCAGCTATTAACGTAAAATCACATATTGCAAGTACATTCAAGGGCCAAGTCTTTCGTACCACAATGTCCCGTTTTAATAATCAAGGCACTATTAGCTTTGGAGGGAGTACCGGTAATATGAGAAAAAATTACTATCTACAAAATGTGAACGACGTGCTATGGGAGGCTTGGAAACCAGGAAGTGAGGCAAAGCCCTGGTACACAATCGACCAATGGGCTATCAACAAAGACCGAGAGGCCACATTTTACCAGGACCACATTCATTTCATGGGACCGCTTACCTTTGCTATGCTTCACCAAGTGCTCAACGAGTTGTGTCCGGGTCAGGGGGATGAATCCCCTCTGCCACAACGGTCCCATCATCTGCGACATAAGAAGAAAAGAAGAATGTAAACTTGTAGACATGTAAATAGTACTAACGGCCAGCAGAAGGTGGGGCGGGGCGTCCGAACGTGAGGTGTGGGCTTCTATAATAGCTGAATATGAAAGTCAATGATGTAAATTTACGCTAATTATGATTGATTATGAACACACATTTCATCTGGAATAATTATTCCTATCATTAACATTTAATGTCTTAGTGCAGCTCTTTTCGAAGCCCACACCTCAAGCTGGAGCAAGATTCGGAATCTTTCCCCGCTCGTCATTGAACACCATATCATCCACGGCGTATTGTATGTGTCCCAGTACTACTAGTATTGTATTAGAAGAGAAGACACTGAAATTTGCTGTGAAAAATGAAATCCTGGCGCATACCAAATTCCCAAAAAAAAATATTTTCAAAAAGTTTTCTGTTAGCGAAAGACATCGTTAAAAATTTGGGCACGATAAGCGCAATAGAGAAGCTATTAACCATATCTGGGAGGGCTTCCAACAAAGACTCGGCAGATATGGAAGCAGGAACAGAAGATTTTGGAGTTGACGAAAGAGAGCATGCGAAAGGGTACAATATTGGCAGCCTGATCGACACCGGGAGTGTAGGCAAGATAGGCACTTACGCCAGCTTCTTCCTGTTGGTAACTGGGATGGTGACGAGTATAGTATTGCAAGCGTACACTCCAGAAGATGGCACATATTTAGGTGGTCTGTGGAGCGATGATTGTGCCGCTGGCTATGAGGATTCTTGCCGAGCGAACCAAGCTGTCTTGAGAGTTTCGTTCGCTTTAGTTTGTTTGTTTGCTACCAATTTTATTCTGACGGGTATAAATACTACATATTTTGATAACTTCTGGGGGTATAAAATATTAATGCTATGTGGGCTTATGTGCGGGTTCATGTACATAAATCCAGAAGTTTTTGACGAGAATGGGTATGCATGGTTTGCAAGAATAGGTGGATTCTTTTATATTATTTTACAGCAGTTGATAATCATGGACTTCTCTTTAAGTTGGAATGAGCAGTGGATGAAAAACTCTGAGGATGAACGATCAGCTTTGACAGAAGGCCTTGACCGTTGGCAAATAGCAGTGCTTTGTACAGGACTTTCATTTATTACTTTGTCTATTGTCGGAAATGGTCTGATGTTGCATTATTTTTCGGGTTGTGAGAGTAATAACGTCATCATTTCTTTGTCCCTTGTGATGGGAGTGCTTGGTCTTTTGTATCAACTTTTCTTCACACACATTGGATCTGTGTTGACATCAGGAGTTATGGCAATTTATTATTGCTATATTGCATTTGCATCTGTAACATTGCAGCCTGATTACAGTTGTAACCCAACTATTTCAGATTCCCCGCAAAAAATTGTTACTGCTCTTGGTTTAGTCATTACTGTGCTAAGTCTATCTTGGACTGTTTATTCCACTATCAAAACTCTACCTTCGTTGAATACCAAGGAGAGTTTACATTCAGAACATTCTTATCAGACTCCAGGAATTACATACCTATTATTGTCCGTCAGTGCAATCTTCATCCTTGGAAGTTGTTACTATGCCATGGTACTCACGAATTGGGTAACATTACAACAGAATTTCAATATGGATAGCGCTCGTGTAGGAAAAACCAGCATGTGGTTAAACGCAAGTGCAAGTTGGGTTTCATTCATCCTTTATATTTGGGCACTTACAGCACCAGTTTTGTTTCCAGAAAGATTTTAATTGTACCTTCTTAAATAATTTATAAGTGATTTGGAATCATGTTTCCACTGTTCTCATCATTACTTGCCAGTACTATTGTTGGAGTGATCCTCTTCTTTTTCTTCTGGATGGCATCATTGCTGGGAGGAGCAAATGGTGCAACTCCACTTGCAGATGGAGAAGATGAAATTGCATTTAGAATGCTTTCACATGATCTTGATCCATCATTATTCGATTCAGATAAATTAGAACTATTTGATACACTTCCTGCTAATCCTGCCAAGTTCGGTGTTATTCTCTTACGCTTAGATACGGAAAATTTTTCGGCTATCTCTTTTGAAGATTCAATAGCAGATGATATTGCAAGAACAGGAGATAACATCACATTTTCACTTGCCATGTAATCGGTATTTGCTTCATTGCTTTTAGATTCTTTGTTACCTGGAGACACAACTTTTGGGGGGGGTTCTACCTTAACAGAAGGTAGTGGTGTAAAATTATATAAACACGGAAGAGCTGTTTTTACAGATACTGGAACTTGAGAAATCTCCAACTCATCTCCCAAAGAATTTTCAGCAAAACGAACGAAAGATAGGTAACCATCACTTGAGCAGATAACCAACATTTTTCCATCACTACACCAAGCAACGTCATTTATACAAGCATGGTGCAATCCTCCTAATCTCGCTAATGGATGGGGATGTTGTGTATCATATATGTAAACAGCGCTCACTGTGACAACTGCGAATATCATTCTGTAATCTCCTTTAATCACCGACGAAGGATTTGCTTCGCTTTCTTCGGATTTCACTAATTTATACAAGATTGGAGAACATCGCACACTTACTGACGGATCTTCTAATCCAATCAATGATACTATAGGACTTACTAAATGATCACGAGAATAAATGTGGGTACAAAAAGAATTACTCAGTGCAGGATTTCTCGCATTACTTTCGCTTGTTCCACTAGCTTTAGTATCATCCAAGGGATGAGAAATACTACGATGAATACCCGTAGGCGTAATTAAGATGTTTCCATCTGGAGAAAAGCATGGTCTTCGGAAAAAACTAGGTACAGTTGAATCAGCATACAGATTTTTACTCTTTGGAACTGATGATTTATATTTAGAGTTTCCTTCCGTGTTGTCATTGTTCATGCCAAAATCGGCAGCGCTCAATGTTGGGGCTTCGCTACCTTCAGGTACATCATACCCTAAATGCATCTTAGCAATACTGTGTCCGCGAGGAGCAAGTTTTGCCATCGCTCCTTGCTTATATTTCAACTTATGCATCTTTACACTTCGGTCTGCACTTTGGGTTACAACCATAGTGTTTAGAGGGTCCCAGGCAACTCCTTGAACCTTAAAGCAAAATATGAAAATGGAATATGTTAATGATGTTGTGATACACAGTTCCATAGATGGAGAATCAAAAATAGGTAGACCTCTCATGGTTTTTGAAAGGGTGGAAATACAACTTACATAATTCTTGTGTCCATGAATTAGCAAAGAATCTCTAGTTTCTACTCGAAGTATTTCAGCTTTGTTATCGATAGAACCAGCGATGATAAATAAACTATCTGGGGACCACTGTAAATCTCTGATTTCATCCAAAGAAGGACGCAGCCAAGTTCTTTCTAAATCACGAACATCTGACATTTTCTCCCAATCAGAAGGTGATTTCGCTGAATATACAACTATTTGTCTATCAGATGCAGAAGCTAACATCAACCCATTGGGAGAAAAACGACAGACATTTACTGCCGTCTGATGATCACTAAGGTCCAACAAAAAATTGTCCTTTACATTCTTCATGCTGCTAGAATCAACCTTCCACAGTCTCACGCTTCCTTTAGGAGGAACATTTTCATCTATTCCAGCAGTTGCAAGAACTCCTGTGGGGTGAAAATCTACTGCGAAAACAGGATCCGGTTTGCCTGCCTCATTGCCTCCACCGTGCCACAAGATTTCAGGCGAGTACACTTCAATTCCGTCCATAGCCACAGATTTATGACTTACTCCACGTGCAGCAACAACAAATGCAGAAGAGGCCATGAAAAATCTTCCTCGCGAATTTGAAATTGATTCAAATCAGACATTCCAATCTTCCGCACGTTTATCTTTTCGGAATGTCGTTCTCCACCCTAACCGCCTCCGCAAGACCTTAATTTTGAGACGGGTTAGACACCATTCGCTTTGATCGTTCGCCCTTACGCCTAAGAGATGCCTTACTTTGTAGAAAACTCTAGGTCAAAACCTCTGCACGTTGCGGGGGGAGAACGAAAGCAATGAGCGGATATGTTAAAGTGGCAGGCAACACGGATAAAATTAATATCCGATGTCCAGGATGCAGCAGTCTAATTTGTTGTTAGTTTATCTAATGTTTGTTTTATCTCCAGTTTTTTCTTTTAAGATTCATGAATTCCTGTGTCGAAGTGCAATGCGAAAACTGTGTTTTTTTTCTAGTCCTGCATTGTCGGATTGTTCGCCGCTGAGGTGTTCCAATGACTACAGTGATCCTGTGAAAGGAACAGTACGCTTGCTTGAAGATGTGGAAAATGCTGTTGAGCAAGCAATCGCTGAGAGATTCAATTCTATGAATGATGCCGCAGAAACTCTAAGTGAGAGGCCTGGGTATGCTTTCGGTCTTGGTTGCCACAAATGGAGATCCTGTGGATACAATGGCACTATAAAGAGTTGGAACTCGCCCAAGCTCATAAGTTGGCTGTCGTCGAGTTTAATGCAATTGGATCCTTCATCTATTGACTTTGCGCTAAGATTAAGCAAAAATGATGATGATCTTGGTGCTCCAACATTAAGTATTGCAATGCTGAACATCGCCTTATTTTCTGGAAGTTCTATCGATGTGCCTCATTTAAAAATGAGTGTCGAAAAAGTGCAAGAATCGAAATCTGGGAATAGAAGTTTTAGAATAAACACTGATTATATACCAAGAGTTGATATCATGGCAAACCTTGCGTATTATGATAAATACTTCAGCCATTATGATACAAATGGTATTATAAGTCAAGTAAAGGGGCTGAGAATGCCAGCCTCGTCATCTGTTCTTAGTAGGATATTGACTAGTCCATTTGCAATAGATATAGAATTGCCTAAAAATGATAGTAATGCTCAATCAGTGATCCAAACTTTTTGTTTGAATCATATAAACCAATGGTTGGATTGGGTCGATAATGATGGCTCTACTGTTACTAGCGAAAAGTCTGTAAGTGATAGTATTGACATAAATATTGTAGATATATCCCGTGATGAAAGTATCCAACAACTATTGCACAAGGACCACAAATTCATGTTAGCTGTTAGGTTTGGAGCAGACTTTGCACCCTTAGCTGAAGAAATTGCCTTGGCTCATCGTGGGCCGATGTAGATCGTTGATGATATCGTGTTTAAGTGAAATGAAAAAAAAAATGAATCAAATTACGCAAGCTGCTCTTCTAGATCTATCCAGTCAGTAAAGGCATTCACAAATTCAGCTAAATCAATAGTTCCATCCGAATCCCAATCCAATTCTTGCCATCTTGCATGAGAAAGCATAGCATTATTTCCGGCTTTATGACCCGATTCCTCCAATAACTTCTCAACAGCATCTTCATGTATCATACCTTCACCTTTCGCATCAAACAATAAATATGCGGACACAATTAAAGACAACATGTCATAAATTTCCTTAGGATGCCCAAAGAATGAAGAAATACTCGCGCGTCGAGGGGACGGTGTCAATTTGACCTTGTCTACACCAAAATCAATACTTTCGAGCACAACCCCCAAAGTTAATGCTACAACAAATTCTTTCAAGTTGATTCTAACATTTTCAGTCAAGTCAGAGAAATTAAATATTTCCTTCACCTCTTCTTCAGTCGCACTAGAACCTTTCAATTTTTTCATTACTTGAAGTAGACCGTCGAAATCAATTGAACTTTCACCAGAGGAAACCTCTACAAAAATGTCTTTTACATACCCCAAAACGTCCTGCATTTTATCAAACTTTAGCAATATACGCTCCAACGTCATAGGGTGCTCTAACTTTGCTTGCTCTTTCACTTTTTTGGCAAGTGCTATGGTGATCTTCCTTTGGAGGGTATCATTTGTGCTCCTAGCCTTGCGCAAAGACCCACGCTTGCGCCCAAAACTGGCCGTAGATTGTATACAGCCCATTTTTGCTTCCTTTCCTTAACAAAAATGTCTTTAAATCTAATTGATTTGGAACACTCAATCACACATTCTTCTTTTTTTAAAGCATTTTATCGCTTGATTTCAGCGCTCAGTTTGGCTATTTGATTGAATACCAGGTAAGATAATATGTAGAGAAACTGATTTTACTATCACGTGTATCCATGTGTGCACCTCTTGCCTATGATGAATCACAAAACACGCCGTTTACCCAACATAAACAATTTGATGATAAAGTGATTGAGGTGGAGAGTAGCATGCCTATCCATATATATGAGGAGTGATGACAGCTTCCTGATATCGCGATTCATTTGGAACGTGAGTGGATCAATAATTAAACAGTCGTCTGATCTTGTTTATATGCAAATGGACTCGTAATTTTTATGTCTCATTTCGTATAGTTGTATTTTGCGTGGTTTGTGTGCTTTCTATCTTCAGGCAGTGATGAAACGAATCGGTTTAGACTAGAGTCTCTGATTTACTATGCTGAGAAACCCCTTGGCTGACTGAGCTTGAAGATAGTGGTGTGCTGTCCTATTTCATTATCATTACAATTTTCAGATCTTACTTAATTTGGCACCTTCTCTATCCCTCAGATTCACAGCCAGCGTTCAAACTATGATCACGTAAGTAGTAATATTTGGTTTCTTTTTTTATTTTATAGAGTATTTCCGTGCGAAACAAAAGGAAATGAAGCTATGCATGTCCCAGTGAGGGTAATGCTACAGTCAATTGTATTAGCTCTATCTTATCAGATTCTGGTGAAAACAGCAACTTGAGGGATTTGGCTGTTTCTGTTTCCTTTTGTTTTGCTCTGGACTGCGTTGGTTATTGTTTTATTGCATTTCTATAATAAATGTATGCGTGAAGACGTTCCATTAATTTGTAAATGACGATTATTTGTTGCCGCCCCAGTCATATTCTATACATGATGATTGGATTTAGTTATTGTTTTTACCGATACAAATTGGAGCCATCTGCACGTATTCTTATATTGTGTGTGTGCTTTCGTGCATGGTGTGAAGTATATTAGTACAACAGTCTAATCTGATGACGAATCTCTGGATTCCCCTTCAAGATTAGTACTGGGTTTTACAAGACCCAGTACGGCATGATCGATTAGTCCTCTCTGAAGATTCAGATTCGAATTTCTTGCGTTATTGCTTTACAATCAATCTAATTTGATTCCCTTTTATTTAAGCACAGCCCTCAATAACAGTAATTATGGTATATATTGGATGAAAGCATAACCAAGTAAGTGAATCATATGCGCTCTGTAGTGCATTATATATACATATTGAATGCATAGAATGGCGACACAAACTACAGAATTTCTGTGTGTTGATTTATAATTGTCTCCGATCTTTTAATTTGGATATTGAGCGTCTATGATTACAACGAAAAACCATTAGAGTACAATGCTTGTGGTTATCACTTGCATCTCGATGATGGGATATTATGTCATAGTTACACTGAGACGCAGAACATGTGCACTTCGCGGCACCTTTAATCACGTCACACTCACTATCCTTCTCTCCCGTGTCTGATAGAGATGCACGTAGTTTTACATCTGCAACTAGAGATTACTAAGTATATGTTTTTGTATTTTAAATCCCACTTAATGACTGTTTACAATGTGACTTTTTAATTACATTATGCACACTATTGATTGTTATTCCATTCCTTTTCCTAAAAATGAAGTTATGTTGCAGCCATTTGAGTGAGCTGCTCTACTTGTATCTGCCCATTATCTTCGGAGAAACACATATAGACAACATCATCGTTCTTGATTTCCTGATCGGACACTGTTGCAAGGTCTACCAGTTCACGTTTCTGATAACGAGAAGGAAAGAAGAAAGGGATGGCGAATAAGTAAATGACGTGAATAATAGAGGAAATTGAGATAACCATCTAAAAGTCAGTTGCCCCAATTTAATAACGAAGTTGCATACCTTGTCATCTGCCATTAACATAATTTTCTCCGGCTGTATATCAAAATTCTCTCCGAGGCGAACCTTGATCTGACCAAAAGTACTGCTGGGTTCCACGTGTAGAAAGACCGTTTGGTTCTTCCTCTTGAGACGAATATACATAGACATGATTACAAGACTAATTCGATTAAACTTCGGAAGGTCTCGCGGTTGTTATTGCAAACAGGGCATCCAAAAAACAGAAACTTAAAAAACGTGCGCGCATAAAACGTGCTTATTCCTAGAAACTGCTTTTTCTCGTTTATAAATTTTGCACCATTGTGTCCTTGTGAAAAAAACAAGGAGCTTTCTGGAATAAAACCGACTGGATTAAGCCACTTTAAATCAACTTACCCTAGATTTAAAGCAAATAATCAGCATGGGCGACGACGATGCGCGTGTAGACTATGTTTACAGGCAGGTTGTTAGTGCCTTCCGTACAGTTCCAATTGAGCGTTTGAATGAGTACTGGGCTACTGATAATGTCAGCCGCATTCTATATGATTTTCTCGATAACCCGGATACGGAGGCTATCTTCGTTAAAGAGAGTGGGAAGGCTATTGAAATCTCGTTGATTCCTGTCAAACCACCTCGAGGAGCACTGTTTTACATGGTGAAGTTGAATAAGTCCGGGTTATCTGACAATATTGGGAGTGAAGTTATTTTTGGTGATATTGCAGCGGACCCTCTAGAGCATATGGCCACACTATCTCAAAGAGTTTATCATCCTATTGTTAGTAGCAAGGATTGTGCGCAGGCATGGACTGAAACAATTGCAAAAGAAGTTCGAGATAACTTTGAAACTTTTGTTGCTAATGTGCAAATTACACAAGGGCATGTTCGGGGAGTGACATGTTTACCTCTGCCTAGTTCAGGTGGTACAAAACAAGAAGAACTGTCAATGGATGCTGAAAAGTCTGGTAACGCTGGAGATACCGAAGAAAAGGAGGAAAATTATCAACAAATTCATGCTTTAGAGGGTGCAATTATCACGTGGACAAAACAGATCAAAAATGTATTGAAAAAGGATTCCGAAAGTGTATTCCAAGCCCATCAAGACCCTGGGCCGACAGCTGAAGTTGAATTTTGGGTTTCAAAGGCAAGCAATTTGAATGGTATTTTTGATCAACTGCAAAGTCCTCGCGTTCGAAGGGTCTTGAAAATATTGGATCGCAGCAAGTCTACTTATAATGCACCATTTGCAAAATTATGTAAAGAAGTTTTTCATGCAAGAGCAGAAGCAAATAACATAGTCAAATATCTGCGTCCATTGGTAGCTTGGTTTAATGGTTTGGAGAATGAAGGTGAGTTTGAGAAGCTTGTCAATCATTTTCGTCCTATTTTGCATTTGGTTTTGCTAGTATGGAAATCCTCTGCCTATTACAACACTACATCAAGATTAGTCATCTTGATGCGTGAAATTTGTAATACAATCATTCGACAAGCTAGTGCTTTCCTAAATGGTGACTCTATCTTTGAGCTTATTGAAGCAGGAGAAACAATCACTGCTGTAAAAATGTTGCAAACACTTTTGCGCGTATTAGGAAGATTTAAGACTGCCTATTTTGAATACAAAACAAAGGCTAGTCAGGAGTGTCCTGATAACCCGTGGAGAGTTCAGAATAATGCTGTTTTCATTCGCTTAGATAGTTTCTTGGAAAGATGCCATGATATTCTTGACCTTGCTCAAACAATCTTGCAATTTAGTAAACTGGCCAAGATTGAAGTGGGTGGAACAAAAGGTAAAACCCTCAGTACTTCCGTAGCTCAAATTCACTTTGATTTTGTCCAAGCTATTGAAACTGTAAAATCAGTTGGTAAAGGTATTCTAGATTTAGACAATAAAGAATTTGACGATGCATTTTATGAATTCCGATCTCGAATGAAGGAGTTAGATCGCCGCCTTGCTAGTGTTATTGTTCAAGGCTTTGATGATGCTATTACTGTCTCTGGTCGATTCCGTCTGTTTGACACCTTTGATAGTCTAATCGCCAGACCTATAATTGCGGACGAGCTTGAGAAAAAGTATGCACCATTAATTGAATCCGTAAGGACTGATATCGAGGAAGTACAGGCTATATTTCTAGAGCACAAAGATGATCCATTAATTGCCAGCAACTTACCACCAATTGCAGGCGCTCTTTCCTGGTGCCGTGGTCTTCAAGATCGTGTTCAATACCCGATTGAAAAATTGAAATCTTTGGATAAGAAAGTTCTAGAAAGAGAAGATACTAGAGAAATGCTTAAACTTTACACGGCTATCTTGGGGCAAATGGCTGATTTTGATAGAGAGCGGGTAGAAGCCTGGGGTAGCAGTATTGAAGATAGCTCTCAAGCAAAATTGAAAAACCCCCTACTCCGCAGGGAATTTACTCCTGAGAGTATTCATCCTCGACTTCTTGTTCACTTCGACCCAGTATTGATCAAGTTGCTGAGAGAAGTTAAGTACTTTTTGTTGCTTGGCCTAGATGTACCAGGTAGCGCAATGGAAATCTTTCAAAAAGCTGAAATTTTCCGTCGTCACACAGGAAATTTGGATCTTATCGTCAACATGTACAATGATATCCAGGCATCCTTACTTCCTGTTGAAAGACCATTGGTTAAAAGTCAATTAGAAAAAATGGATAGAACTTTAGCACAAGGTGTTGGAGAAGGAAAAAAGGCGAAATCTTTAAACTGGAAATCGAATGGCATTGATTTGTTTATCGAAGAAGCGATGACGGAAGCAAAGGAAGTTAGTGAACTGCTGCAAATGTTAAAGGGTGGCTTGAAGCATATTGAATCAACGACTGATGCATGGGCTAAAGATCCACTCTTTGATAGAGCCGGCAAAACAGCTAGTCTTGATGATTTCATTGCTCTGCAAAAGAAAACTCGTGCCGTAAAATTGACGACCGTGAAAGAAAATGGCCAGGATATTCAAAGACTGTTAAAAGACGTGAACAAAAAACTGAAGGTTTCACAGGGTCTTCCTGACTGGAAAGCTTACGTTGATTTTATCAATAACATAACTGTCTATGGCTTGATCGATGCAACTGCATCTTCTCTTAAGTCGATGTCTAGTCAACTGAATCCTAATTTTCTAATAGCAAATTCTTTACCGCCACTTCTAGAAATTCAATTGGACTTGATTGATAAAAAGATTGTCTATAATCCTGAAGTTGGCTCTATAGAATCAAATGGTACTGGTACAAAAAATAGTAGAACTGGAATCAAGAATATTACATCTGATTTAATAAATGGCATGTTAGGACTTTCGGGGGCATTCAAGCGATTAGATACAAGTGAAGGTACCTACATGAGAGAATTGTCAGAAGCTCCTGAAGTAAAAATGCAGCGCTCCAAAGTCACTAGACTTTTGAATAATACAGAAGTGAATGCAAATAAACTTCGCACATCAATGCGTAAATTTGAACATCTCTGGTTATCTGATGTTGGAAAACAATTCAGTGATTGGGTTGCTGAAGCAGTAAAAATTGAATTAGTCCCATTTGAAGTTGTAGACCCCAACGCGACAACTACTGATGCAAGTGCGGCTGTTCATAAAGAGAAAGAACCTGTGCCTCTTGATGACTTGAATAGCTGGAAAAAGACCAACATTAATTTGAACTTGTTTGGTGAAAGTATTCAGAAGTTTCTAGATATTCAAAGTGAAATATCAGATATTAAAGTAGTCCACGAGATAGATTATCTCAAAGTCAATGCACAACCTATTAAGCAGGCGATATTATCATGGGTAACAAAATGGTTGTATACTTATACTCAATATCTGCAAACATACGTGACAAAAGAGTTGACTGGACTTTATGAATTCAATAAGCGCGTTAATATTGGCTTAGATCAAACAGTCCAAGCGCGTGATAGAGAAGGATTGACGAGAGTCATGACTATTATTAGAGATGTGCGTAAAAGGTTGCCAGAAATTGCTGCTTTGTTTGAGCCATTGAAGAATATCGTCTCGTTATTGAAATCTAAATCAATTCCTATTGATCTACCCCCAATTGATGGACAATCTGCTATAGATTACCTTGAGCAAGCAAAGATGTTTTGGGATAATACAGTGAACAAAACTTTCCGAGTTAAGGAAGCTATTCAACCCCTTCAAAACAGCATGTTGGATGGAATAAGAAAAGAAATCAAATCTTTTGATGCTAATTTCGCCAAGTTTGTCAAAGAATTTAGAGCACAGGGACCATTTACGTGGCTAGAAACTAAACAGCGTGATGCGTATACAAGCATGGATCGATACCAGAAGCAATTGTCTGTTCTTGTTGAAAAGAGCAAAGCCATTAATGAATTGGAAGACCTATTTGAATTGCCACTTTCCAAACATACACATGTGCACGAAGTTAGTGAAGATCTATTAATCCTTAAAGGGCTTTGGGATGTCATACTTTTGGTTGATGCCAACTTTAATTCTTGGAAAAATACTCTGTGGGCTGATATTAAAACAGACGATTTGATGGAAGAGGTAAAACGTCTGCAAAATCAATTGAAACTTCAACCGAAAAAGCCAAGAGGATGGCAAGTCTTTAAAACATTGGAGCAACAAGTCAAAAACTTAGGAGTCACTTTGCCCTTAATTCATGATTTGCATAGTCCTGCAATGAGAGAAAGGCATTGGAAACAGCTCATGTCAATTACAGGAATTGCTATTGATAGAGGGCCGAGCTTTTGCCTTGACGACTTACTTCGCCTTAACCTTCATCTTCACGCAGATGATGTCTCTGAAATTGTCGAAGTAGCCCAAAAAGAATTGAAAATTGAAGCTAGAATTAATAATATAGAAGATAGCTGGGCTTCTTTGTCTCTTCAATTTGACAGGCATAGAGACACGGAAGTGTTCGTTGTATCTCCTCCTGATGAGATTTTGGAAACTCTCGAAGAGCACTCCTTGCATCTCCAAGGAATGGCTGGAATGGGCAAATTTGTTGAATTTTTTAAGTCAAGAGTGCTACAATGGCAAGCAACTTTAGGTGAAGTAGAAACGACTCTCAAAATGATTATAACAGTTGAGAGACAATGGGGTGCGTTAGAAAGCATCTTCTTAGGCTCAGCAGATATTCGAGCGCAATTACCCGATGATACGAAGCGTTTTGAGGCAGTAGATTCTGATTTCAAAGAACAGATGGCACTGATTCAGAACAGACCGTCTGTTATATCCTGTTGCACAGCGGATGGTCGTGAACAACAATTGCGTGCAATGAACAAAGAGCTGGAGAAGTGTGAAAAGGCTTTGAACGAATACTTGGAAATCAAGAAGAGTATATTTCCCAGATTTTACTTCGTTTCAAACGCGGCTTTGTTGGATATTCTTTCTAATGGTAATAATTTACCTAAGATCATGCCCCACATTGGTTCTGTCTTCGATGGTGTTGGTGAATTGGAGCTATGTCTAAGTAAAGCTCAGGAGGACACCGTTAGACAAGAAGAAGTTGGCTACAACCCGGGCCCTATGGAAGCAGCTAAATCCATGATATCGAAGGACAAAGAAAAGGTGCCATTCCCTGCTCTTTTCGAAATGAATGGTGCTGTAGAAAATTGGCTAAATGATCTTGTCGAATTCATGCAGACGACTCTTCGTGAGGTCTTGGTCGTCGGTATAGCTGATGCAGGAGCTTGGGAACTGGATCACCCTCGTGAAGAATGGGTTTTCCAGGTACCCGCACAAATAGCTTTGGTGACGAGTCAGATAATTTGGACTGAAGAAGTAGAAGCAGCACTAGAAGACCTTGAATCTGGTGCTGAAGATGCTGTAAAGAAATACGTTGAAACATGTACCAGCAGATTAGAAGGACTCATTCGTCTTGTGCAAGGTGAACTATTACCAATGGATCGAGTCAAAATTATCACAATTATCACAATTGATGTGCATAATCGTGATGTTGTACAAGCTCTAGTATCTAAGAAGGTAGAAACCAATGTTGACTTTAAATGGCAGTCTCAATTGCGTTTCTATTGGATTCCTGAGGAGAAGAATGTCAATATCAGAATTTGTGACTTTGCGACTGTATATTCTTTTGAATATGTTGGTAACTGCGGTCGACTAGTGATCACTCCTCTTACTGATAGATGTTATGTTACATTGACAGTAGCACTTCGATTGATGCTTGGAGGAGCCCCTGCAGGACCTGCGGGTACCGGAAAAACAGAGACAACAAAGGATTTAGCAAGAGGTCTTGGTCTTCCTTGTTACGTTTTCAACTGTTCTGATCAAATGAATTATCAGACTATGGGTGATATCTTCAAAGGTCTTACTCAAGTTGGAGCGTGGGGTTGTTTCGATGAGTTCAATCGTATTGAAATTGAAGTACTTTCTGTTGTTGCATCTCAAGTTAAGACTGTACTTGAATCTGTTGCTCTCCTCACCTATCCCGCAAATCGACCACCTGAATTCCAGAAGCTTCCTGCGGGCACCCCTCCTGTAAAGGTAGGATATATGAATTTCTTTGGTGATCAAATTGCCGTGATTCCAACTGTGGGCTTATTTATTACTATGAACCCCGGTTATGCTGGTAGAACTGAATTACCAGAAAATTTGAAAGCTTTATTTAGATCTTGTGCGATGATTTCTCCCGATTTCTTACCCATTTCAGAAAATATGCTTATGGCGGAAGGGTTTGTTCGTGCTAGACCTCTATCAGTGAAATTTGTCACTTTGTATAAACTATGTAGCGAGTTGCTTTCCAAACAGCATCACTACGATTGGGGTCTCCGTGCCATCAAATCTGTACTGCGCGTAGCTGGTATCTTAAAGAGAGCAGATCCTGAATTTGAAGAGGAGGCTATTCTAATGAGGGCATTGCGAGATTTCAATACTCCAAAGATTCCTTCGAATGATATTCCTATCTTCTTAAGATTGATTTCTGATTTATTTCCAGGACTAGATCTCGTTCCAAAAACGAACAAAGCTCTCGTAGACACCGCCAAGAATGTTTGTAAGGAGTCTGGTCTCATTCCTGAAGACGTCTTCCTCACGAAAGTTGCTCAGTTTGATGAGCTTCTTGATGTAAGACATTCAGTAATGCTCTTAGGTCCTGCCGGGTGTGGTAAGACTTGTGTTTGGAAAACTCTTCTTGCATGCCGTAATCACGGTAAACCTAAACCTGTTGCCACTTGTGAGACAGTTAATCCCAAATCTGTTAACACAGATGAATTATATGGATACATGACACTGGCAAAAGATTGGCGTGACGGTGTTTTGTCCATTATTATGAGAAATATGGCCAAGAACATTAGTCCTTATCATATCTCACAAACGACGAAATGGGTAGTACTTGATGGTGACATTGATGCCGTGTGGATTGAATCCATGAACACCGTGATGGATGATAATAAAGTGTTGACTTTGGTATCTAATGAGCGTATACCTCTATCTGATGCTATGCGTATGGTTTTCGAGATTCATACCTTGAAAAACGCTACGCCAGCTACTGTATCTCGTGCGGGTATATTATTTATTAACGATACCGATGTTGGTTACGAACCGTATGTCCAATCGTGGCTCAAGATGCGAGTCAATGACTTAGAAAAATCAGCTCTACCTGATTTATTCGAGCGTTATCTATCGAAAATCGTTGAATACTATATGGCTATGAAAATGGAAACTATTATTCCTTTGCCTCTCATCAATATTGTTCAATCAGCATGTTACATGATGGATGGAATACTAAAGTCGAATATCGGAGAGAGGAATGCCTTGTCAATTGAACGAGTTTTTTTATTCTCATGTATGTGGGCGTTTGGTGGCGCTTTGGCAGCGGACAAACAGATCGATTACCGCAAGCAATTCACAACATTCTTCAAGTCTATTGCAAAGTGCTTGAAATTTCCTGCTAGTAGTGGTGATAGTAGCGCAAGTGTATTGGATAGTTTTTTTGACTTCAGTACAGGAGAAGCTGTCTCTTGGCAGAGTAAAGTTGCTAGCTTTTCTTCTAGCTCAACAGATATGGGTACTGTAGTTGTCCCAACAGCTGATACCGTACGATTGACTTATTTGATGGATAAACTAGTGAAAGTGAGTGCACCTGTGATGTTTGTTGGCTCTGCTGGTACTGGTAAGACAGTTCTGGTAAGTGACTTCTTATCTTCGTTGTCTGTCACAGATGAATCCTATAAATTTTCTACTATCAATATGAATTTTTACACGGACTCTTTTGCTTTGCAGCAACAGCTCGAGCAGAGTATTGACAAGCGCTCTGGTAAAACATATGGACCACCAGGAGGTTCAAAATTAGTCTACTTCATTGATGACCTTAACTTGCCCTTTGTGGAAACATACGGAACGCAAACTCCTATTGCTTTGATGAGACAGCACATTGATCATGGATCATGGTTCGATAGATCTGATATGTCTTTAAAGAAGCAAATTGTGGACTCGCAATATATTTGCTGTATGAATCACAAGAGTGGAAGCTTCTTTGTGGACCCTCGACTACAACGACACTTCGTAACATTTGCGTGCCAAATGCCAGGTGATACTGATTTGAGCACTATCTTTGGAACTATTCTGTCAGGTCATATGTACAGTTGGGACAAAAAACTGACGCCGATGATTAAAAAGCTTACCGACGCAACGATTACTTTGCACAAGGAAATTACATCTAAGTTCTTGCCGTCAGCAGTCAAGTTTCACTATAACTTCACTATGCGTGATCTGTCTGCTGTCTTCAAAGGTTTGCTAAATAGTCGTTCTCGTGATTTCAAAACTACATTACTATTAAGTAGACTATGGTATCATGAAGTGACTCGTGTATATTCTGATAGACTCATGACAGATACTGAAGTTATGAGGTGCAAAGATATGATTGTTAATGTCGGCAAAAGATTCATGGAGGATGACCCGGAAAAAGCTTACGCCGACCCAGTTACCTTTACACATTTCCATACAAACCCAGAGATGTTGGGTAACTACACTACATGTGAAGATAGTGCCAAACTCAAACTTGTACTAGAAAAAAGATTAGATGCATACAATGAGGGTCATGCCATTATGAGCTTAGTACTGTTTGACCAAGCTATTCGCCACATTTCAAGAATTGCAAGAATCATCATGTTCCCTGGAGGCAATGCTTTGTTGATTGGCGTAGGAGGCAGCGGAAAGCAAAGTCTGAGTAAAT
>JACLAB010010782.1_pt1 | contig 20071 bp, 7 predicted proteins | sample 8027921 | NCBI WGS metagenome assembly JACLAB01 (sample SAMN15725117, study PRJNA655200) | protist metagenome | isolation source: fluorescence activated cell sorting (FACS) single amplified genomes of... | place: USA: West Boothbay Harbor, Gulf of Maine | collected 2000-07-19
GAAGACCGCGTCGGGGTTCGGGATTGGATACACAAGTCCATCGGGTTCGTCGACGCGTGCGCGACGTCGACGTGGACGCCGTCTAGGTGGATGTGCGCGTCGAAGGAGGGGATCTCGGCGACGTCGACGACAAACGGCGCGACGCGTTGGAGACGCGTCGAGACGGATGAAAACGCCGAAACAGCCTTCGTAGCCTTTGACGTTGCCGTGGGGAAAGCGGCGTCTTCGAGACAGAGGATCGCGATCGTTGGCTCTGGGATCGGTGGGAAGACGCTTCGGGCGTACGATTTGATGTCTGGGGAGTTGGCGTGGGAGGACGCGGCGTACGGCGACGCGGCGCCGAGCGAAGACGTCGCCGCGGAAATGGCGGCGCATAGGGACATTAAAGGTGATATCGATCTTCTCGTCGTCGCGGGCGATGGCGAGTCGGATAAAATGGTGACGCTGACGCGCGGGGAGGTGGTGATGCGGTCGAAAACAACCGGGGAGACGGATTGGAGGGCGACGATTCGAGAAGAAGCGCTCAACGCGAAATGGACGCGCGTCTTCTTTGGAAGCGACGGCGTCGTCGTCTACGCGCTCGGTAGGGATCGGGAGTCCAACTCTCCGTGTGCGGCGTCGATTCGCGGCGAGGATGGGGTCATCATCGGTGCGAAGTGCGCGAGCTCAAAGTACGGAGACGTCGTGGATGATTTCGCGGTGCGCGTCGGAGCGTCGGGTAAGCCAATCGCCGCTACGGCGACGACGACGGGCAAGTTTGTCATCATCGACATCGAGGCGTTGACGAAGGGTAAAGGGGTCTCGATGTCCGCCGCGCCGGCGCATTTACTTCCGCCCGGGGCGGATGCGCGGGTGATTGAGTTTCACGCGTTGCGAGGAGGCGACTCGAGCGCGGAAGCCGCGGCGAAGAGCGCGGGCGTCTTTGTGTTGAAATCAAACCGCGGATGCGCGCTCGGTAAATTGAATGCCGAAAAAGCTATCGCAGAGGCGGTGAAAATTTTCGACGGCGGTGCGTGTCCCATCATGTCCACTGTGTCGCTTTTCGGCGAGGATGCGTCGACAGCCGTCGTCGGGGCTGTGTTCGCCGAGCGCGTCGCCGGAAGCGAGGGCGAAATGGAGTACATCGGAAGCGCGATTTCAATCCTCGACGGTGCGTCCACACCGCTCGGTAAAACGCGTCGAGGCGATCGATTCAAGCGCGCCGCACCGCTCCTTCGCGCCTTTGCCGCCAGGGATGGTTTCATCACCGTTGACGAGGACGCGACGGTGAGTTTTCATTCGTCGCGAGGCGACGTCGCGTGGACGCGCGAGGAAGCGTCTTCGCAAGCAACCGAAGTCATGTTTGGTCGCTTACCCGAACGTTCCATCGAGGGCATGGACGACGCGGGCGATGTCGCCAAACTCTCCCTGTACGACCGCGCCGAGATGCAGGTGTTATCCATCAAGGCGAGGTTCAAGCGCGCCGGTCGCGGGGAAATGGCGCGACTGGTCAAGTTGCGTTCCTCGGATAAAAGCAAACTTTTAGCCAAGCGCGACGCCAACGGGTTTCGTCGATCAATCTTAATGCTCTCCAAGCGTGGATCTCTCGTCGCGCTGCACAACGGTGACGGAAGAACGCTCTGGAAGAGGTTTTTTGGTCGTCGCAGCGTCGAATTCGTTGGATTGATGGAGTGGACCCCCATCGGCGGCGATCCGAGCGTCGATTACGCCCTCGCGCTCGCCGACGATCCGGAAGCGTCGTCGACGATTTTGATTGTCGTCAATCAATTCACGGGTGAAACCTTTGGTCCAATTCGCGAGATGCCGATTCGCGCCGCGCACGTGCTTCCGTTTTCGACACCAAGCGGGGAGAGCGGTCTCGTGCTCGTCGATTCTGAAGGCGTCGCCGTGGCGTATCCGAATGACGAAGAAGCCGCGCGCTTCGCCGCCAAGGATGCCATAAAACGCATGTCGTACTACAAGGTGGATCAAGAATCGAACGAAGTGCGCGGGTACAGACTCTTTGCGTCGTCTGAAGACGATGCTTCGTCGAGATTTGAGTCGCAACACGCGTGGACGGTGAGCTTTCCGCCAGAGCGGGGCGAAATCGTCGGTTTCGCGTCCAAGCCAATGAGAGGCGAGACTACTCACTCCTGGGTCCACGTGCCGGGCGATCGATCGACGCTCTTCAAGTACTTGAATCCAAACACTATTTTCATCGCCACGAGCGACTCAACCGCGCTCTTTGTCAGCCTCATCGACGGCGTCACTGGGAGAATTTTGTACCGCGTCAGGCACGGCGACGCTCGCGGTCCGGCGCGCGCCGTCGTCTATGAAAACTGGGTCGCCTATCATTACTTTAACACCCGCGCCCAAAGGTACGCGATGAGTGTTTTAGAAATGTTTGACGACGGCGAAGACCGACGCGGGCTCGCGGTGGGAAGTTTAGTGTACAAGTCTATATTCGGCGCGCCGCAAAACGAGACGGCGTCCTCGCTCTCTCCGCCCGCGCTGCGCGTCATCGGCCAGAGCTATTACATCCGCCCCGAGGCCAAGTTCCTCGCCGTCACCCGCTCCAAGCGCGGGATCACCGAACCCGCCGTGCTCATCGCCACCGCCAACGACCAAGTCACCGCCATAGACAAGAGATTTCTCGATCCTCGTCGTCCGACCAAGCCGACGCCCGCCGATCGAGAGGAGGGCCTCGTTCCGTATTCCGAAGTCATCCCCGTCTTCCCGTCTTCTTGGGTCACCCACCGCCACACCGTCGTCCGTCTCCGGGGCATCATCACCGCCCCCGCCGAGCTCGAATCCAACGTCCACTTCCTCGCGCACGGTTTGGACGTCTTCTGTACTCGCGTGGCGCCCTCCGCGTCTTTCGACGCCTTGGACGACGATTTCTCCCACGTCCTCCTCGTCGCCACTTTAATCGCCCTCGTCGTCGCCGTTCGCGTCGTCGAGCGCCTCGCCGACGACGCAGAGGACGATCGCGCGTGGAGATGACGCGCGCGCCATCTCGCAGTCGTCGTTGTACATTCATATTACCCGCATCGTTCCACCGCGTTTGTCTCTTTGTCTTCTTTGTCCACTTCTCACAACCCTAAGCCTCTGAGCCCTCGAATGGATGTCCCCATGCATGCATGCATGCGTTCCCTCACACCGTCGCGCTCGCCGTGCGTCCGCGGTGCGAGTCAGCGTCGCACCCTCGACTCGGTCGTCGTCGTCGGAAGAAACCGCGAACGGACGGGACGCGCAAAGGAAAGGATCGCGAGATCGATCGATCGATCGATCGGACACCACGCCGAGGGTTGGAGCAGAGATCCGAAGATCCGATCTCGATCGTAATCTTCAAACGCCCGTTCACGTCGGAAGCGTCGTCGCGTTACGAGTCGACTGGACGACGAGATGGTTGAAGACGAAGACCGCGAGGACGGCGTCGAGGCGAACGGCGGGGACGCGGTGACGACGACGACGACGACGGATGGTGGACCGACGACGACTACGGATGATGGTGGCGAGCCGACGACTTTGGAAGCCGTCGGGACGGAAACCGCGAAGGATGTCGACGCCGGCGCGGAGGATATCGCGAACGGGGATGATGTCGCGAACGGGGGTGATGTCGCGCCGAGCGCGGGCGGTGGTGGTGCCGATGACGACGAGGTGGGTAAGGAGGATGAGGATGAAGACGACGAAGAGGCGGGCATTCGAAGACGCCGTCGCAAACGCGCCATGCGACTCGACGAAGAGGATTACGAATTGCTCGAGGATAACCAGGTGACCGGGTTTAAGCGGAAGGAAAAGAAGAAACGTTTGCAGACGGCGGCTGAGCGTGAGGGTGCGGCGGCGGGTGCGGCGGCAAAGGCTCCGGGGACGATTGAGGATCTCGAGCGAGGTTTGTTTGGAGACGACGACGACGAAGAAGCAGAAGCAGAAAAAGGGCAGGCTGAAGGCGACGACGTCACCCCGAAAGAGCCCGAACAAACGACAACAGCGGTGGAGTCAGCGCAGCGACAGCGCCAAGTGACCGGGTACAGCGATTCCGAGGATGAGATGGATGATTTCATCGTTCGCGACGAAACTGACGGCCCCCGCGAAACCAAGGAGGAACGCGCGAGACGGTACAAATCGTCCATTCCGGGTTTGAGACGGGATCAGATTCAAGACGCGGCGGATATTTTCGGTGATACCGAAGACTTGCATCGTATGTTTGCCCGTCGCGCGCGTGGACAGTCGCAACAGCAAGAGAGCACGCCCGAGGAGTTGAGCGGCGACGAGAGCAGCGACGCCGAGGAGGACGCCATGGATGACTTTATTGAAAACGACAACGCCACCCAAGAAGATCTCGAGCGCGCGCGCGAGGCGAGAGATGCGCGTAAAGCTGCCAAGGCTGCCAAGGCGGAACGTAGAAAATCCAAGAGCGGTGTCGTCGGCGATGGCTGGGCGACGCACGCCTTTGAACCCTCTGTGGTCAAGGAGCAGATGCTCACGCAAAGAGACGATGCGATTCGCAAGTCCGATTTGCCCGAGCGTCAGCAGCTTAACCCCCGTCCCGAGGATGCGCCAACGGACTGGAACGCCGAAGCGGGGTGGATTTTCGATCGCATGATGGGTAGAGATTCGATTCAGCAAAAGCCTACGCCAGAGGGTTACCTTTTGCTGTATGGATGGGCGGATTACGAGTCTGAGAACGCGCACGCCGAACGGGAAGCTTCCGTTCAGGCGCTCAACGACGCGCTCACGATTGAAGAAGAAACTGAAGTCGTCGGTTGCATCGCGCTCTTCTTGAAGCTCACGTTTGAAGACCACCTCGAAGTGCCGTACATTGTGTCGCAGCGCAGAGACGACATGCTTCCGTTGCTTCGCGGGCGAGGTGAGGAGGCGCGACCGGAGATGACGGCGGAGGGTGAAAATTACAAGCGTCTCTTGAGACGTTTCGACATTCTCAACGCAGTCATCGACTGGGATAGACGCTATGTCAAGCTCGAGCAGCGCAAGTCTAGAGTGATGAGCACGCTTGAGGCGATTGTCGCGGCAAAGGGTGAACGTGTCGAAGGACTCGTCGCTCGCCAATGCTCCGACTTGGTTAGTAGAGCGTACCTCGAAAGGCACATCGACGACGCCGAAGCGAAAGCCCTCTTGTTCGCCGATAACTCTGCTGATGGCAACAAAAGACGCCCCGGTCGCCGAACCGCGTATGATACGCACGTGAAGAAGGGATTGCGCGACCTCATCCAGCACTCTGGTCCGACGGCGGCGACCTTTGGTGAGGACCTCGCGAACGAGACGCCGAGCGAAATCTTGGCTTCTCTCACGCCTGAAGAGTCCGCCAAGGTTTACTTGAGCGAAGGGTACAGCACTACCGACGAGGTGATTGCAGCGTTTGTCAACGTCGCTGCGACTGAAATCGCCGCTGAGCCGGCTGTTCGCAGTTGGTTCCGCGAGCAATTCTTGGGTCACGCCACCATCAGCACGCAGCCGACTCCCGAGGGCACGGATATCATCGACCCCTGGCATCAGCTTGCCTCTGTCAAGCGTCTCGCGCACATCCCAGTGTACGTTTTGACTGGTGAACAGTTTGCGTACATTTTGGAGGGCAAGCGCAGAGGTTTGCTCAAGGTTGAAATCGGTTTGTCTGACGAGCATCGCAAGGCCGTCGTCGAAAAGATGGAAAAATCATACCTCAGCGAAAACGTGAGCGAACTCGGTGAAGCTTGGAACGACGTGCGCCGCAAGGTGATCCAGTCCGCCTTGGATGAACACTTGCTCCCGGCGCTCACCCGCGAGACGGGCCGTTCGCTCGGCTTGGACGCGAGAGACGCGATCGCGCGCTATTGTGCTGAAGGCGCCTGGAACTTTATCAACTCTGCTCCCTGGCGCCCGGCGAACATGGAGGCCAACGATATTGAAGTTCGCGTCATCGCAGCCGTTTCGGGTTCGCCGGCGACGTTTGTTGCCCTCGATTCAACTGGTGAGCTCATGGATTTCATTCAGTGCCACACCATCGGTCGCAGCTTGGGCGGTCCACGCGCAGGTGGCGGACAACAAATGATGAACCAGCAGGATGAGATTCAAGCGTTGATGGACTTTGTAGTTCATCATCGCCCGCACGTGTGCGTCGTCGGCGGTAGCGGCATGGACTCGAAGCGCGTCAAGGAAACGATGAACCTCGTCGTCGGTCGCATTCTCGAAGAACAACCGCGCGCCATTCCGGAGGAAGTCTCTGAGATTGCCGTGCACTTTGTTGACGACGCCGTCGCCAAACTCTGCGAGCAGGCCACGGCAATCAAGGCCGAGATGCCCGAACAACAGCCCTCTGTTTTGAGAGCTGTCGCGTTGGGTCGCACTGTTCAAAACCCGGCGGCTGTGGTTGCTTCGCTCGTGAGCGGCGGCGAAATCGCCGCGCTTCCGATGTGCCCCATGCAAGAGTCTGTTTTGAGCAAGGATGACCGCATCGCCATTGTCGAGCAACAGCTCGTCACTTTGGTGAACCAAGTTGGTGTCGACATCAACATGGTGAGCGCCCATCCGTGGTGCCATGTTCTCGTCCGATACATTGGCGGTTTGGGTCCACGCAAGGCGACCAACGTGCTCAACGCGGTTCGAGCCAACGACGGTGGAGTGGTTGATTCTCGAGCCGACTTGAAGGGTGTTATGGGTGACATTGTCTTCAAAAACGCGGCTGCGTCCATTCGCATCACCGACGCTGATATGTTGGATTCCATTCGTTGCCACCCGGAGAATTACGATCACGCCATTGCGATTGTCGTCAATGCGCTCGATATTCAAGAACAAATGATGGAGATGGAAAAGTACGAGCGTGAGAAGATTCTCTCCAAGGTTTTCGAACCGAAAACGTGGGAACTCAAGGTTGCGCCTCTCATTCTGGAAGAGTACGCCGACTACTTGCAAAGTGTTGGTGCGGGCAAGCTTTTGGAGGTGCTTCGGGAGATTCGCGTCGAGTTCAGATATCCGTTTGAGGAGTTGCGTCAGCCGTGGCGCGCGCTGAGCGCCGAGGAAGAGTTTGCGTTGCTCAGCGGTGAGTCGACGCAAACGCTCAGCGCGGGTAAATTGATCCAGTGCACCGTCAAGAAGGTTGAAGGGCCGAGAGATGGAAGAGGCGCACGCGCTGTCTGTACTCTTGACAGTGGTCTCGTCGGTTACGTCGACAAGTACGACATTAGCGACGACACGCAATTCGACCGAATCGAAGAAAAGGTTGCCCCAGGTCAAGTCATCACCGCTCGCATCAAGCCGGACGGTATCGACGTTTACAACTTTACCGTTCAGCTTTCTTGCAAGGGTTCTGTGTTGAGCGAGCAGGAGACGCGCGCGTGGGAGCAACACCTGCACGCCACCGAGACGAACGCCTACTACTCGATGGATGTTCAGCCGGGCGAAGTTCGCGAAAAGAAGAAGAAGAAGAAGGACAAGCGTCCGGAGTTCATTCCGCGCAACATTGACCACCCGAACTTTGAGAACATTGGATTCCTCTCCGCCAAGGAAAAGCTCGAAACTGCTGAAATCGGAGACTTTATCATTCGTCCGAGTGGCAAGGGCACCAAGAATTTGTCGTGCACAATGAAGGTGTACGACGAGGTGTGCAGACACATTGACATCAAAGAGACAAAGACTGGTAGCGTCAACAACCTCGCGCTCGGTACTCCGCTCATCATCGACGGTGAAGAGTACGAAGACTTGGATGAAGTCGTCGCTAGATACATTGAACCGATGATTTCTCACATCAGGCACATGCTGAGACACAGAAAGTTCATGCGCGGCCGCAAGGATGAAATCGACGCCGCCCTCCAGCAACAGCTCGCTCGTCAACCCAACGTGCGACCTTACGCCCTGGGAGTCTCGCACGATAACCCTGGTTTGTTCTGCATCTCTTTCATCCTCAGCTCGAGCGGAAACGTGCACCACGAGTACATTCAAATCAACCCCGCCGGTTTTAGATTTCGAAAGATGGAATTCCCGTCGGTGGATAGAATGCTCGCGTACTTCAAGGTCAACTGCGCCAAACCACCACCTGGATACGACGCTTTGGTGCGCGACAACGGTGGATGGAATTAACAAAAACAAACACAAACGCGACGACATCAACGTACCAACAGCCACATTACAAAACATAAACTTAGAAAAAAGAAAAGAATTGAAATATTTTAGCCGAGCGACAAACATCGCAAACACGCAAAATAATTTCTCATCCTTCACTCACAGACGCCCGTGGAAACTCGCCGACAATTCTTTACGAATCACCGCGACATTCCATGTCGTCCTCACACCGAGACGCCTTGTTGTTTCACCCTTTCGAGGAAGATGAAGCACCGATCGGCGACGACGACGCCGTCGCGCAGTCGTTCGCCGAGCTCGAATGTGATGCAATCTCGGCACCGTTTGATAATCTCTTCAGCGCGCAAACGGAAACGCGCCGTCGCGCTCTGCAGCGCATGGAATTGCTCGCGTGTAAATTCGTCTCTGACGTCGAGGCGGCGTCGCACACGACGGAACTTCCGCCAAAGATTTATTGCGCAAAGGGAGCGCTCTCGGGAACCGATATCGACGCACAGCGAGCGGGACAGCGAGCCGAGGACGCGGCAATTCCAATGAGCGATGTCGATGCCGATTCGGTCGTGGACAGAAGTGAACGATTCGAATCGATCGATACGTACGACGTCGCGTGTCGTTACCGGGGAGACGGTGAGGCGTACGAACGTTTTTGGGAGGTGTTGGAAGTTCTCGTCTCTTCGGCTCGACGCGCCGAGTGCTCGTCTCAAATGATGCTTCGCGAACTCTACTACATTCTTCTCTCAAGGAGTAATCAGAATAGACGCGGCACAGATGCCACGACGATCAATGACACAGGCGGCACGGTGATTAACGATGGTGTCATTCGAGCGACGTTGCGTAAAATCTCTGCGGCGTTGGGCGCACCGAGGTGTACATTGGGACTGAGCGCGGTGTCCAAAGGCCAAGTGGCTGGACGATGTCATTTGGAGCTCGCGACAGGATTACGCATAGATTGCACGTCAGTCGGTAATGGTGGATGCCCAATCAGCGGTGATCTTTTCGAACTCGACGCGATGAAGATTTTTAGCGACGCGCTCTACGTGCTCGTCATCGAGAAGGATGCCGTGTTTGAACGTTTAGTTAACGAGAAACTTTTCGAGAGACTTCCCGCCGTTCTCGTCACAGCGAGGGGTTTTCCCGACATCGCGACTCGAAAATTCTTATATTCGCTCAAGTCATCTTTGGAAGACTCGGGCACCTCAGCTAAATTCTTCGGCTTGGTCGACTGGAACCCGCACGGTTTATGGATACTATCAACGTATTCGGTCGGCTGTGATGCTTCGGCAACAGACGCCTCTAAATTCACCGTACCTCTGGAATGGCTTGGTTTGCGCAAGGAAGACTTGGTACGTGTTCCCGAGTGCGGCTTGCAAAACTTATCCAGTCGAGACGTGAACATGATAGACAGCGCTCTCTCTCGCAAGAACCCACCCTGGCCGATTCGAGCGTACGGTCACGAGCTCCACGTCATGAAGGAGTTGGGGAAAAAAGCTGAAATCGAAGCCTTGTACGCCAACAACCTGGACTTTGACCTCACTGGATTCATCGCGCAGAAAATACACCGCGCGAGCGAGGATGTGCTGCGCCGTCCGAGGCGGGAAGAAGAGTCGTGGTGACACGAGCCAAGTATTGTTAAAATGCATCATAAAGTTACAAATCTTGAGATCAAGGTATAGCGCGTATATTCAACTCGTACTGTGGAAGAATCCCTCATTTAATAAGTGTCAAGCAAGCAAAGCATATTCATTCAATTATTCATTTACGCCTCTTCCCCGTCTGCGTCTTCGTTATCCAAGTTATCGACTCGAATGGAGCGCATTTCAGCGTCTCCACGAGAGTACGCCTCGATTGCCATCGACTCGAGTTCGCCTCCGCATAATTCAAGAATCTCTCGCCACAACGGCTTGGGCAGCTTGATCACTTGTTTCAGCGCGAGCTCTTTCGCCGCAGCGATGGGATACCACACGCCGCGTTCGCACTCGCTCTCCAGCTGACCTGGGGCCCAGCCGCAGTATCGCGCGAAAAACTTGAACTCATCCGGACCGCATGCTTCGGCATCCTGCTTGACGAGCTCGCAGGCGCTATCATAACCACCGAGATAGACCCCAGGCAACACCTCAACGCTCCCGTCGACATCGGCTCTCCCGTGCAAAAAGCTCACGGTACCGTCGCCGACGTCTCCTCCAAAATAAAGCGCGTTTTGCGCGAAAGGACCCTCCTCGTCGCCGCTCACGTACCCCATATTGTATTGCGTCGGTCTGTTTAAAATCACCCCCATCGAGCCGTTCTCGTGATGCTCGAGCACCAAAATCACCGCCTGATGAAAATACTGTTGCGCCGTGGTAAACTCATGATTCGCCGCGACTAACAAACACCCTTTCTCCGGAGCCGCGATGACGTGCGCCCACGGCGCCGCCGCAGCCAAGCGCGGATTTTGACTCTCCAATACCTTCAAGTTTTCACCGCTCGCGCGTCGACTCCGCTCCTCGTACTCCTCGGACGACACGGATTTTTCCTGCGCGAGCAATCTCGCTCGAAACTCCCGCCAGTCCGTCTCCAAAGCCGGCGCGACGTCCTGCGCATCGCGTCGATAACGTAGCCCGTGCTCTTCTGTCAGTCGTTCGCGTGTACACGTCATCACAACAATCATCACGCGTCGCGTCCCGCGTCCGCGTCGCGCGCGTCGCGTTTCACACCGTCGAGAACGATGGTGAAAAAATAATCACGCACGTCTCCCGCGGCGCCATCGCCGTCGTCGCCCGTCGCGCGCGTGTGCGTCGTGGACGCGCGTCGGAACGTGGTCGCGTTTGACCGTTCGCGTCGTCGTCTTTGAACCGACAGAGACGTCGTCGGTCTCTGCGTCATCGCCGTCGGCGTCACCGATGCGGAGCGCATGATGACGATGCTTTCGCGCGCGGAGGTGTTCGGTTTGCGGGCGCGCGTCGCTCGGACGTCGCGTCGGCGTGTGCAGACGCGCGGGGCGTCGGCTTAGGGTAGCCTTTTCTAAAAGAAATATACTGTTTACACATAGATCTATGTGTTTTTTCTCGTGACTTCCGCACCCGGTCGTCATTCACGCGCGCGCCGGCGGATCGAAGACGAGGCGACGCGCGCATTCATCGACGCCACGCGTATTCTCGCGTCGACGCTGAGTTTCCACGCGCGTAGAGAACGTTGGGTGAGAGGGATTCGCGTCGGGTTTCACCGCGAGGATTGGTTGTTAACCAACTGTAATTCTCTTCGCATCGACACCCCGACGCGCGTGGAGCGGTTTGATCGAACGCGACGAGAGGTTGAGACGCGTGTTGTGTTTAACTAGTTTAAGCGGGGGGGGGGGTTCCCATTTAGTATTGGAAAGACCGTGAAGATGCCGACGAAGAAAAAGTCAAAGAAGAAGTCGTCTTCGTCTGCGGACGCAAACGCCAACGCGAAGGCGGCGGAAGCGAAAAGGACGACGGAGGCTTTGATGACGGACGAAACGGCATCACCGAGGGAGGTTCGGGATGTGTTGAGGGCGTTTGACGCGCAGGCGCGCGATGAGGAGAGCGATTCGGATGGTGGTGAGGATGAAACGCCGTCGACGCGGTCGCCAGAAGGGCAAATGGAGCAACTCGTAAAAGAGGCGACGGAGCTTCGGGGAAAGACTGGAAGTCCGATCGTGTACGGAATGGAAGCGCTGCCGACGCTGGCGTGTTCAGTACCAGAGAATTTAAAGTATTACGGAAATCAGGGGTTCGGAGATTGGTTGTATAGGTGTCCGTGCGAACACGCACAGCGCTGGAGGGCAGAATCGCGGCGGCGGCAGCGCGCGAGCGGAGTCTCTGATGATGACGGAGATGTGGTCGAATACGACCTGGACGCGAGCGAAGAGATGAGCTGTGTGTCTCACGCCATGTCGTTGGCGTGGCGTGGGTTCACGACGGCGTACATGACTCGCGCTGGGATTAGTCTCGCTGCGCACCTTGTGAGGACGTTGCGCGGAGGGACGCCCAGACGAGTCTTCAATCTCAACCATCTTGTCGGTGAGTCCTCGCTGAAATACAGAGAAGACGCGGTGCGTTTCGGCTTATTCACTAGCTTTTTCGTGGGTGGATACTCTGCGACGCGATGCTGGCTGTGTTACGCCACGGCGGCGAAATCTCTGCAGCGAGGCGCGGAGAAGCCGAAAATATCCGACGCGCCGTTTGCAGACACCGCGCACGTTCCCGCCATCGCACGCTTGGTCAAAGAACCGTTCACGCCAGAGACCGCGGCGTCGATCGCAGGCGGGATGGCGGGTCTCTCCGTCTTCTTTTTGAAAAAGAAGTACCGAAGAGCCTTTGCGTTGTATCTCATGGCAAAACTCGCGCAGGCGCAGTTTGAGAGCTCTAAAAAGGATCATCCGTGGTTAAATCAAGGGCCTGGATCGTGGCGCCACGCAAACTTTGCGCTCTTTTCTCTATCTTCGGCGCAGATTATGTACGCGTACGTCATGCGACCGGACACCCTCGATCGTGGTTTCTGGGAATTCATCGTCAGGGCGGGTCCGATTGACAAGGAGACGCTCGGTCTGGTGCGCAACTCAGTTCTAGCCGGAACTTCTCAGAACGCCATCGTCGGATGCGATCACACGCATCGCAGCACGGGACATCTTTGGTGCACGTCACACGCGATGTCCTCCGCCGTGTCCACGTTCAAGAAGTGTTTTCCATTCTACTTTTCAATACATTACGTTCCGTACGTCGTGTTGAACCTGACGAAGGCTGTGAAACGTCCAATCAACACGTTGTACAGAGCAACCAAGGCGACGGCTCGGAGCTCGGCGATGCTCTCCACGTATGTCGGCCTGTACATGGGTACCGTCTGTCTTCACAGAAACTCTGGAGTTCGCGATCACAGGTCTCTGTACTATCTCGCCGGCATTGTTGCTTCGGGCGCTCTTTACGTCGAAAACGAGTCGAGGCGCACGGACCTGACTCTGTGGATCGTCCCGAGAGCGTTGGATTCCCTCGTCCTCGTTCTCGTGCAGAAGGGTATGCTGCCACACATTCCAAATTTTGAATCATATCTATTCGCGCTTGTCATGAGCGGCGTCATGAGTTTGTACGAACAGGAACCGGATGTTCTGGAGAGCAACCTCACGCGTTTCATCGCGCGCTTCATAGAGCCTCGCGGTCGACCCTCGCTCGGCATCAATCGCGACGCGTCAGTCAGTCTCATGTAAGAATCGCTGTAATATTGAATCTTACACCGACCTAGCTAAGTTTTGAGGGGCAACCGTCACACATTTACATTTCACACAAACCGTTCTAACTCGCGCGGCGTTGGAACTCGAGTTTGCAGCCAACCTCGCCCTTCACTCTGCGACACGTATCAGTCATGTCATCCATAGTCATCGATCCAAAGTACGCCCTCAGCGATTCAGAGGACGATGCCGCGACGGGCGCAGACCGCGTTGGCGACTCGCAACCAAAGTGTCTCAACTGCGGCGCGTCTTTCGCCGAGCTCAAAAAGTGCAGCCGATGCCGCGCCGTCTACTTTTGCAACGCGGCGTGCCAGCGCGCCGTCTGGGCGGAACACTCGCCCAACTGCGTCAAGGATCCGAACGCAAAGGAGCGTCCAAAGGCTCCAGAGCCGCCGAGGATGCCGACGGCGGCGGAGAAGGAGGCGGCAAAGGCGAACGAGAAGAAGAAGATTGAAGAGGACACGCTGCCGAAGGCGCGAGCGGCGTGCGACGCGTTGCTCGGCGGCGGCGGGTTACACGCGAATCAAGGCGTCGGTGGTGAATTCGAAGACATTATCGAAGCTTTGGAGGACGCCATCGTGTTTGCGATCGGTGAGGAGGATGCGGAGCTGTCTCGAGAGGTGCGGTTGACGTTGTCGAAAGCCTACCTGTGCGCGCGACGCTTGGACGAATGCGTGCATTATCTCACGCCCGAGCTCGAGCACGCGCGGAGAGAAGGCGGAGAAGAGAGCGCGAGCGTGCATTTGCTCGCAGCTCGCGCACGGAGTCTCAAGGGTGAGAAGGAACAGTGCAGGAAGGAGTTGACGGCGGCGCTCGACTGCGCGAGCGAATCGACGAGCGAGTCAAAGCAAGGCGAATCTCTACTCGAGGCGGGTCTCATCTTGCACGATATCGGCGATTGGGAAAAGTGTGCGCCTATTTTAAGTACGGCGGGTGAAGCGATGGAGAAGTTGGATCGAAAGGTGGATGCGAGCCGCGCGTACAATCGCGCCGGATCCGCGTTGTTTCGTTTAGGACGGCCAGACCAGGCGGCTCGCTGTTGGCTACGCGAATTGAAAACGTTGCAATCGGACGAGTCTGTGACTACATCGATATTGGCGCAAGCGCACGGCAACGTGGCGAGCGCCTTCTTGCTCGCGGGTGATCAGTCGACGTTCAATTTACACAAGGGACAAGCACTCGGCAAGGCGAGGGAGGCGGGGGCGGAGGACGAAGCGCGCGTCCTCTTACAACTCGGGAACGCGTATAAACTAGCGGGTGAAACTGTAGATGATAGCTTAGCGATGGCGAAAGAATGTTTTGAAAAAGTCAAGTCCATCTCGAAGGTTGGCGTCGTCGTCGACACGGCGACAAAGGCTTTGGAGATGATGACGTTGTGAAAAGTTTCGGTTGTATGTAATACAAAGTCGTCGGCGATGCCTTTGTCGAAGCGGGCTCTAAAACTAGTTGTCCAATACACGCAAGAACTCATCGTTCGGGCTGTTTGACAGCTGGAACTCGGTCGACGCCGAGGTTGTCGTGCAGCCATTCTTGATGGCCCAATCGCGCAACTCGAAGTTGCCCTCCTCGGCAGCCTTTTGAATGGTCCATCCATCCCACGGGCAGCCGTGCTGGCGGAGCCATTTGAGAACGTCGAGGTGTCCGCCGAGCGCGGCAAAGGCGCTTGTTCTCGAGTTCCACAAGCAGCCGTGCTGTCTCGCCCACTTCAACACGTGAAGGTTACCCTCCCACGCGCTGTACTCGCACGTGTACATGTTCCACGGGCACCCTCTGGCTCTCGCCCACTGGAGCACGCTCAAGTGACCCCCGAGCGCGGCGAGCGCGCATGTTTGTTCGTCCCATGGCACTTCTTCCGCTCGGAGATACTCTAAGAGTTCGACGTGGCCACCATAAGCGGCAGCTGCGCACACGCTGGCGTCCACCGGACACCCCTGTTTGTGGGCCCATTTGAGCACCTCGAGGTGGCCGTGACGGGCCGCTTGTACGGCAGTCATGGAGTTCCACGGGCAACCTTGCACGCGCAACCACTTCAACATGTCTAAATGTCCACCTACAGCAGCCTCTTGGCACGTCCAGTCGTGAAGAACGCCTCCCTGGTCGTGCAAAAACTTGAGGCAGTCGAGGTGCCCAAAGCGCGCCGCGACGTCCCCCGCCGAGTGGGGCCAGGGGCAGCTTTGCTCGCGCAACCACTTCAGCACGTGTAAGTGCCCACCCTTGGCGGCGTCCCACACCGCTTGTTCGTCCCAACTCTCCCCTTCCGCCCGCAACCACTTGAGTGCCTCCAAGTGCCCCCCTTCGGCGGCGTACTGAATCGCGCTCGAGTGCCAGTGAAAGTTGTGCCTCTTCAACCACTTCAACACGGCAAGCTGACCATTCTTCGCAGCCTTGGCGCACACCGCGCTGCCCCAAGGGCATCCCATCGCCTTTAACCATCTTAAAATCTCCAAGTGCCCCCCACGCGCGGCGCAAATCGGCGTCATGTCGTCCCACGCGCACCCCTGTTCGTACAGCCACTTCATCATCTCGAAATGGCCCCCGTTAGCCGCGTTGGCAAACACGGCTGAATTCAGCGGACACCCGTGCGCGTGCGCCCACTTGAGCATATCCAAGTGTCCACCTCGCGCCGCGGCCACGCACGTCTCCGCCGTCCACGGACACCCGTCTCGGTAGCCCCACTCGCCCTCCTTTGGCCCGCTGTAGAACGCCTGCTCGCGCAGCCACTGCAAAGATTCCAACTTTCCGCTCGCCGCCGCCGCTCGGCACAGCCTCCAATCCCACGGAACCCCTTGCTCTTTCGCCCACCGTAACATGCTCGGAGTTTTCACAAACTTGCTCACTCGCATCGTGCACACCGGATCCCGACCAGCCTCGATGACGGCGTCCAGGCACCCGTGCGACACCCTCGACAAAATGTTGCAATCCGTGTCGTCCAAGTACTTCATGATGTACTGCTGAAACACGTCCGGGAGCATCCCTTGGGACACCAAACGACGCGGCATGATTTCTTTACGTCCCCTTTCGGCGCTCTCGCGCGATCGCTCTCACCCTCGACGCGCTCGAGACCGCGATTCGGCGCGAACCCACGCCCCGTCTGTTTTTGCCACGCTGAAGCGGAAAATGAAGCGCAACCACCGCGGTCGATCGATCTCGCTCGATCGCTCGCTCGTTCGTTCCGGAATAAAACGCGCGCACGCCGTCGTAGTCGTCGTCGCCTTCGTCGCCGCGTCGCGTCGTTTCGTTTCCGTACCCGTCGGGTTGTGCCGCCGGGAGAAGCGCGCCGAGTGAACATAGCCTCCGTCTCGAGTACTTTTTATGTATACGCGAATATGACGAGTCATGACCCGTGAAATAGGACAAAGGGTCCCCTCCCCCCCTGTTGTTTTCGACGAAAGGGTGGGAGATCCCGGTGGGTTCCATTCCATCGAGCTTATTTTCCGGTTTCGGTTGTGAGATTTAAAGCCTGATTTTCATCGTTCATTTTATTTGAACCCCGAATCGGAATGGAATGGAAATCGAAACCGTTGGAAGCGCCGAGTGGAAACGGGAGAGAAGCGCGCGCGCGCGCGCGGAGAAGCGGAGGGAAGGTAGGACGCGGCGAACGAACGCGGAACGTTCGTGGGGGTGGCGTGACGCCGCGCGCCGGGGACGATGGCGGCGGGCACGACGGGTGGAGGATGGAGCACGACGCAAGGATACAAACTGGGTGGTTTGTTCGCGCTCTTGGCGCTCTTGTCCCTCGCCGCGGCGAGGGTGAACGTCGTCGCGGCGAACTCGCTGAGGAAACACAAGAGAAGCGCGCTTCGGCACGTGTTTGAACACTTGCAGCTTGAACTCATGCTTTTGGGGTTGTTGTCGCTCATGTTGAGCACGCTGCAGGAACCGCTGTTGAGAATTTGCGTGGCGAAGAAGGGTAGTTATGGATCGGATTACTGCGACGAAGGGAAAGAGCCTCTGTGGAGCGCGACGACTTTGCACCAGACGCACATTTTTATCTTTATTCTCGCGTGTACGCACGTCTGTTACGTGGGTTTGAGCACGTTTTTGTGCTCTTGGAAGTTGAGACAGTGGAGAAAGTGGGAAAAGGAGTCGACAAACATCGTGCCTCTCAATCCAAAGCTCAACCCGAGAAACGCAACCGGATTGTTACATCTCGTCTGGCGCGCGTTCTGGGCGCAGTTTGCCTTTAGCGTCAACCGGGAAATGTACTTGTCGCTCAGAAGGCTGTTTCTTGAGCGCACCGGCGCAACTGAAGATTTTGACTTTTACGATTATCTCAGAGAGTCCATGGAGGAAGACATGAGTTCGATCATCGGTATGACGGTGTTCATGTGGTCGATGGCGACGGTTTTCGTCACATTACCAGGAGCCTTGTTCATGGCTATCGGTTTAGTGTGCCTGGGCATCATGGTGTTCGCGGGCACGATGCTCGAAAGCGTCGCGCTGCGTTTGTCTCAGGCGGCTTATGAGCGTTTCCAGGAAGAATTTCTTCCAGAAGAAGAAGAAGAAGAAGAGTATGACATTCAAATCGAGAAGAGTCCTACGATGCGCCGACGCGAGTTGCGTAAAGAAATCGATTCACAAAACTTCTTTTGGTTGGGCAGGCCTCGTCTTCTGTTGAAGACGTTTCAGTTCGTGCTCTTTGAAAACGCCATTTCGCTGTCAATGTTACTCTTCGCGCTTTGGCAGGACAAGGAATGGTTGACATCGAACGCAAACATGTCTGTGGGCGGCGCATGGGCGCTGTTTGCCGTCGACTTTCTCGTGTTACTGCACAGCGCTTTGTTCTTCTTGCCCGTGTACGCCATATCGTCGACGGTTGGCTCTCACTGCGCCACGTCGTTGCAAGAGTACGCCGACAAGCTCGGTATCACTCGAGAGGCGGCGCTGGCCGCCTATTTGGAACGAACGGGAACGCACGTGTCTACTGAAGATGCCGTCGAAGCAGCCACGTATGATCTCAATCTACTAGAAGAGGAGGATGCGAAACGCGAAATTAAACTTGAGCAAGCGACTCCCGATCCAGAAAAAGTGCCCACCGCACTACGAGACACGCCGGGGGCGCAACGCAATCGGGGTGTTTCAGCCATCAAGGCTTGGAATCGTACGGCGAATAAGGTGGTTGGTAAAGTCTCTGGAATGCATCGAGATTTCTCTCGAGATAACGAAAAGTCTCTCACGAGCTTGCTCGGGGCTATCCTTTCTAAGCAAATGAAAGAGCAGCTCGCGATTAAAAAAGCAGAGCAGGCGAAGAAGGATGCAGAGAGGGCGGCTTCTCCCGGAGTCATGGGTGCGCTTCAGCGCACATTCTCGAAGAAACACATCCCATCGATGGCAGAACTGCAGCCGTCTGCGGATGATGTCTTGGAAGACCTGCCCGTCACGCCGCATACAACGGCGAGCTCGTCGTTGCGTTCGAGACCGTCAATGAAGGATGTGTTCAGTATGAGTACTTCACCGCCACGACGAAATTCTGAAGAAGAAAACAACGCGCCGTCGAAGACGCGTAGCCTTGCTGAAATTTTTCCTCAGACTCAAGGTGAATCATCCAAGCGTGAAGAGGAATGAGAACAAAGGAAAGGAAAACAAAATTGTAGGTGTAGTAGGCGTTGAAGATGATAGACTTACCAACCGTTGTTGCAATAATAATGCTACTTGAACTACGGTTTAATACAGTCGCTACGGGATGCAGCACGACACCGCACCTAAACGAGCAGTCGACAACGGCGACACCTCTCTCCATTTATCCACGCGCACATCGTACACTTCGACTGATGAAATTGCTGTCACGCCATCGAAACCACCAATCGCGTACACGGCGTCCCCAGAAGGATCGACGACCGTGGTGTGCAGCTGCCTTCTGTACTGCATCGACGCGAGATCACGCCATCCACGCTTTGAATCTCTCGGATCGTATGCCTCGACGAGGTTGAGAACACTGCGGTCGTCTCGACCGCCGATGGCCAACATCATGCCGCGAGAGTTGAGACAGGCAACTCCCAAATCGCGCCTCGCGTGCTTGAGCGGCTGACCCAGACTCCACGTGTCAGCACGAGGATCATAAACCTCACAAATATCTAAAATCGATCCGCCGCTGAAACCACCAATGGCGTAAAGTTTGCTCGAAAGGTTCGCCACGCCGAGCGTGGCTCGTCCTTCGCTCATCGGTGCGCACGTGATCCACGACGATTCAGGCTGGGATCCCACCCCCTTGAGTCCAACGTCAGAGATGTGTCCGTAATCGAATGAGCCAAAAGTTTTGTTTGCTTCCATCGAGTGTAGGTAGTACTCCCCGTCGTAGCCTCCACAGGCAAATGTGACTCCGTCAATCATGGTTGACGCGCACCAGATGCGAGGCACGCTCATCGGGGCAACCTCTCGCCATTTACCGACACTTTCGCGATACTCCTCAACGCTGCGCAACGCTTCGTTTCCATCGCTCCCGCCAATGACTACCGCACCTCCAACGGCGGTTGTCGAGCACGCCGCGTACGCGCGCGGAGTGTTGAGCTGAGTGAAGGATTTCCACTGTAGATAGCCATTTTCAGCTTCTCCTGGCTTGATGTACTCGACTTCTCGCATCGGCGTTTCGCTGCCCCGTTCGAGACCACCGATGCACAAGACTCTTCCCATGAGTTCAATGCCATCCAACGCTGAAAGTCGCGCAGTGTCTGGTAAGATTCCAGATGCGGCGTTTGTTTCCGCCTTTTGCGTTAACGTCGCATTCGCGAGTGCGTGCGTCACATTGGCGACTCTATTCTTCGCTTTCATCCATCTGTTCGCCGCGAGACTTTTCGGCGG
>JACLAB010014623.1_pt1 | contig 20048 bp, 15 predicted proteins | sample 8027921 | NCBI WGS metagenome assembly JACLAB01 (sample SAMN15725117, study PRJNA655200) | protist metagenome | isolation source: fluorescence activated cell sorting (FACS) single amplified genomes of... | place: USA: West Boothbay Harbor, Gulf of Maine | collected 2000-07-19
AAGTACAAGAAAGTACTTCCGTACGAAGTAAGGTACGGAAGTACAGGTAGGCCTACGGAAGTACTTTCGTACGAAAGTACTTACGTACTTTCGAGATAGATACTTCCGTACTTCCGGAAATATCGAAAGTATCCGATACGAAGATAGACACGAAGGTATGTAGCTATGTACACAAGCTACACATATCTAATAACGTAGGGCTACAAAATTGTTGTACTCCGTCCGTACACGTGTACACGTGTACAGCTGTACACGTATAGAATACTTCCGGAAGTACGAAAGTATTTATTATCATCGTACGAAGGTACGAAACTACTTTCGTACGAAAGTACGAAAGTACCTTACCTCCGTGCACGTGTACGAAAGTACTTTCGTACTTTCGAGTATATTTTCGAAAGACTCACGATATGAGGCCCAAAAAGTACTCAACGTGAACCTGCAAACCTGCAGATCGACAGTTCGACATCGCCCCCCGCGTCGCGCGCGCCCGCGCACTCCCGGAGGCGCGCGAGGGCAAAGATGCGTACCTTATGACCTTATGTGATGATGCGCGCGCGAGGGTATCTTCGCGTTATAGCTTGATGATGCACGGCGCTCCTCGCCAACCCGCGGATGAGGCGAAAAACCGAGCCATCTCGGACCCGTTCGCGTTTTTCAGGTGAAAAAAATTCTCTTCGGCGGGGAAATATTTTTGCCAGGCGTCAGGGTCTGCGTGTTCGTGCGGCCATGGCGTCGTCGAAAGGTCATGAATGACTTTGTCACAGGGAGAGGAAGTGATGCTTGTGATATACATCATCGATATATCTAAGAATATGACGTCGCTTAGGGTTAGAACACGATGTAATCGGCGCTTGAAAAGGCCAGTGGTCACTTTTTGCCAAAAACGTGCTGTCGCGTTTCCGTTCGAAAAACGCGAAGATGTGTCTCCATCGGAGCCGCGCGCGCCAGAGGCGGAAGGCAATATCGCGCGGCATGATCACGGAGAAAGTTTCTCGCAATGACGTCATGAATCGATTCACAGCTTCATATTGGGTCAGTTGCTGTCAGGTATAGCGCGTACCACGCCGGCCGCGATGGCGATGTCGAACTGTCGATCTGCAGGTTTGCAGGTTCACGTTGAGTACTTTTTGGGCCTCATACACGAAGGTAAAACTTACGAAAGTACACGTACTTTCGAAAGTACCACCGTATTCGAGTGCAACGTTGCTCTCGTAAAACACTTCTCAGGATGGGATCGTGCGTCGTCGATAAGCCAAAAAAGCAGAGAAATAAAAACAAAAACTCAACCGCGGGGTTATGCGTCTCTGAGGACACCGCGGCAACAAAGATTCAAGCCGCATTCCGCGGCAGCCAGTCTCGCAAAAGGCTAAAGGCAGTGCGCAAAAAAGCTATCTTTCGAAATTTTGAGGAGCTCATTGCCGCATCAAAGGCCTGGCAGATAAATTGCAGCCTACCCGAGAAGGCGAGCTACCCAGTCCGCCCAGATGGTTCCGCTTTTGTCACGTCGTGTCATCGCTTCGTCAGGTCACACGCGACCGCAGTGCACCTTCCAGCGTTCGTTCGCGGATTCAGGGCACTACTTGAGGCACAGGTTGGGCAGCCACAAGTGATGGCATGGCGTGTCCGCCCAACTATATTGACTCGTTCCGTCAAAGGTGAAGGGGCACTTCACCGATGGGCAACTGACGCTGTCGATCTGATGGCGATGTGCTCTCTATGGCGCAAAGCTTCCTTCGCCCCGAGCAAAACAATTGACAAGGAAAAAGTCTGTGATTCAACAGAGGTTGCACGCAAACTTGGAGCCACGGTCTCGTCTCCCATTCGGTTTCGTTGGAGTTCTACTGGTGAGAAGACTGCACTTGGCCATGCTGGATGGGTCGAGACAGTAATGCGTCCTGTGCCTACATTTTCGGACCTTGGCGCCGAAATTCCTTCATCAAATGACTGCATGCTTGACAATTGGCTTGTATGGTCAATGGACCCGCGCGTCAACGACAACGATATCTCGGCTGCGTTGATCGAATTGGAAGGTATTTCTTCGTTTTCTTCTGAAGGGAGGGATCCTCTCAAAGAACTGTCGGGTGAGACGTTTGCAGCTCACTACCCGGGACAACCTTTTAGGGAAGTGAGTTCGGGGACTGCACCTGAATTTAATTCCAGGGTTCTGGGTGAAGACTGTGACTGGACTCACGCCAAAGTGCGAAACTGCTGTGCAGATTTATTTTAGTCCGCCCTTGTTCCGATATCACCTGAAGTACGTTGCTGGCACCTTCGGCCCAAAGATCTGACTCAGAAAACCATTTCGCAAGACCGTTGTGCGGGGTGCGCCCTTTGGCAAATTTCTAAAGGAAGGTAATACAGTTCGTGACAGTTTCAGAAGAACGAAACTTTCCAGTATTTTTTTCTGATTCTCTCGAGGTGCAGTAGAATTGCTGCGTTCTCACTTGGAAGATCGTTCAGTAGAACTGCTCCATTCTCACTTGAAATATAGTTTCGATTGTTCGCGGATTGTTGTCGGGTCGTGCATCAAGAGCGAGAATAAACGTGGTCCTCTCTTGTCGACCATTATTTTTTTCCTTGTGATAAAGTGACACAGTGCGGGCATCACGGCACGGGCGAATAAAACCGTTGTGGTATGAACCTTGTTGTTACGCGTGCAATCATTCAGAGGACGCGGGGATCGTACGGACCTCGCTCGCGTTTGCAGCACGCGATGAAACCTCCCAAGCGGAAGAGCTTTGTTGGCACGTTTTGGTATCTGCCGTTATTTTTTCAGTTTGTTACGTCATGGTTGTAGAGGGCCAGTACGAAGATAAAAGGTAGATATGATAGCTAGATACGTATTGCAAGTACCTTCGAAGGTACGAAGGTACTAGGAGGTCTTTTTAGATACTTCCTATTTTATAGTGTGACTCGTGCTGTGTCACGTTATTCCGTGTGGGCATTTCAGTCAATGGCATTTCAGTCAAATAAACGTACGGAAGTACTTTCGTACGAAAGTACGAAAGTACATTTGTACAACGCACTTAGCCCACCCACAACGTTGTATTCTGTACTGTATGAAGGTACGAAAGTACTTTCGAAAGTACTTTCGAAAGTATTTTCGTACTTTCGTACTTTCGTACCTTAGGTACGAAAGTACTGTACGTGATACTTCCGGAAGCACTTCGCGGAATAAAAATATCTAAAATTTGGTACTTTCGTACTTTCGTACCTTCGTACAACTTAGGGCTACGTGCGTGTACACGTACGTGTACACTATGATACAACGTTTTATCACATGCGTTCTTGAGCACGTACAAATAATGCTCTATCGCTGCAACACGTTCCGACATAAGGTCTATCCACGCGTGCGAAGTCGGCGGACAAGCAACGCAGTTCGCTCCAACGAAGAAAAGATGTCCATCCAGGAGTATATTGAGGAGCATGCTCTCGGCAAGAAGGTTGAGGATGTAATAAATGCCGCCGTCAAGGCCAAGGCACCTGAGCCGATCTCTTTCATGGTGAGCGCGGATTTATCGGGTTCCCAGGGTTTTGCTCGGAATCCTGCCACCTCCAACTTATATATGAACATACCTACAGGCAGAATACCTTAAAAAGCAAACTCCAGCCGCCATTACGAAGATCGTCGGCCGTCAGATATTTGACTCTCGCGGAAATCCTACTGTCGAGGCTGACGTCTACACGTACAAGGGAATGTTTCGCGCTATGACTCCTTCTGGAGCCTCTACCGGCATCCACGAAGCGGTAGAGCTTCGGGACGGCGACAAAGAAAAGTGAGCTTCAAACCAAACTAAACCATTTTCTCGAGTCTTTACATTCTGAATTTGCGCGGGTTGACGTAGTTACTTCAAAACCGTCTGTCCTTCCTGCTTTATAACAACCCAGAGTCGTCTAGCTAGGGTACAACTAACTCTACACAGGCAGCAGTTTTGCTTCGCACGAAATTCACTCTTGTCTGGGCATCACAACACCTCACTGATGCTTTGTTTATGTTCTCAGGTGGATGGGAAAAGGTGTGTTAAAGGCTGTGGAGAACATCAACACCATCATTGCCCCTGCGCTCATCGGTAAGGATCCTGCCGATCAAAAAATGATAGACGATCTCATGATCGAGCTAGATGGTACTAAGAACAAAGGTAAACTTGGCGCTAACGCCATCCTCGCTGTCTCTATGGCAGTTTCGAAGGCAGGCGCGGCGGAGAAGGGAGTCCCACTTTACAAGCACATCTCTGAGCTCGCAGGAAATTCGAAGCTTGTGCTTCCTGTGCCCGCTTTCAATGTGATAAACGGCGGGTCACATGCAGGTAACAAGCTTGCCATGCAGGAATTCATGATTCTCCCTGTCGGCGCTTCCACGTTCGCAGAAGCTATGCGAATGGGCTCCGAGGTTTATCATAACCTCAAGTCTGTAATCAAGAAGAAGTACGGTCAGGACGCCTGCAATGTCGGAGATGAAGGAGGGTTCGCGCCGAACATTCAGGAAAACAGAGAAGGTCTCGAATTGCTCAAGGAAGCTATCGAGAAAGCGGGATACACTGGAAAGATCAAGATAGGCATGGATGTCGCAGCAGCTGAATTTTACACGGCTGATGATAAGATGTATGACCTTGACTTCAAGACTGAAAATAATGATGGGTCTCTGAAGAAGACTGGTGAGGAAATGATTGCTATGTACAAAGAGTTCTGCTCTGAGTATCCTATTGTCTCCATTGAGGACCCGTTCGACCAGGATGATTTCGAGAACACGGGCACTCTGACTGCGTCGGGTGTGTGCCAGGTAGTTGGGGATGACCTCCTCGTGACAAACCCTGAGCGCGTCGCGACTGCCATCGAGTCAAAGGCATGTAATGCACTGCTCCTCAAGGTGAACCAGATTGGTTCAATCACCGAGGCGATTGAGGCAGTGCGGATGTCCAAGAAGGCTGGTTGGGGCGTCATGGCGTCTCACCGCTCTGGCGAGACGGAGGATTCATATATCGCAGATTTAGCGGTAGGCCTTGCCACTGGCCAGATCAAAACTGGAGCGCCCTGTCGGTCTGAGCGCCTCTCGAAATACAATCAACTATTGCGAATTGAAGAAGAGCTTGGTTCAGAAGCATCGTATGCCGGCGAGAACTACCGACACATAGGCTGGTAAGCGATGCTTGCCAATAGACAAAATGAGAGGCAGAAAATACAAAATTACGAACTACGTCTCGTACACTTGCAAGAGCGAGTTGCTGGTGCGACTTGTAGCACTAGCTCATGTACATAACATGTTTTTCAACTACGAGCCTTACCTAGGCCCTGGAAGGCTCGCTACTTGCATTCGTTTTAAAAACTACTTTCGTGGAAGTGCAGCGTGAGAAAGAAACACTTCCTCGAGGCATCGAAACATAAAGCACGGCGCAGCTGCAGGGTTTCGCTCTATGAATACTGTTCCGTATCTGCCAGAGTGCTTGGACATTTCACATCCAGCGCAAGCAAATCCGGGAATCGCGGATTAGGAAATCCCTCTGATGCCTTCTATCCCCTGGGCAAGTTGGGTGACGTCCTTAAGGCCAAAGCGGGTATATGCTTCGTTCTGCCAAGCAGCACCAGCTGCTCGACAACCGCCAGACCAGACGTGAACAAATTTATCCATGCCCTGGTAGTGTGATTCAAATATGCGCCGGTAGAATAACTCCTCTTTGCTCTGAGGAGGATTAATGGCATACAAACTTGATGCCTTCTCGTAGTCAACATCACTCACCTGCGACTCACAGAACTTCTGTAGGTCTTCGACCCAGTTTAAACCAACACCCTCACACTGCATTGCTTTGGTACGCCACAGGACAGGATCAGGAATTTCACCGTCGAAAAGGGCTCGAAGTGCGTATTTTTCTGGCTTGGAGTCTCCCTCGATTTTCTTGTATTCGGGGTCCACCGCTTTTCATGGTCAAACGCAAAAAAAGTGACAATAAAAATTTGATCGTCCTTTCAAATCGAATCAGTCATAAAAGATGAGAACTGCAAAAGAACGCTGGCTCGCCTTCATCACTGCATCAATGACGCGAGGGTCAAGAAACGGGACACGTGCTTCGAGGCCGTGAGCCATGGTCATTCGATCAGCTCGTTGACAGTTGACATTGTGTAGATGGTGGAAGATGCGGCGGAGTTCCATATGGATAGCTGCTGAGTCTGGGGCATCTCTGAAATACAGGTATCCAGCAAAGAGTTCATCTGAGCCCTCGCCCGTAAGCACAACTTTAACATGTTCAGATGCCAGCCGTGCAAGGAAATAATTGGGGATAGCTGATCGAATAAGCTCAGGTTCGTATGTTTCAAGATGATAAATTACATCTGGAATGATGTCGCACGCCTCTTCAGAAGTGAACAAGTACTCGTGGTGAACAGTGCCAAGATGTTCAGACATCATCCGTGCAGCCACGACGTCAGGGGAACCCTCTTGACCAACTGTGAATGTTATAAACTTTTGCTGAGTCTCAGCCAGCATCGGCTTAATGATAGAAGAGATGACAGCTGAATCAAGACCACCAGAAAGGAGTAAGCCTATTGGCACATCAGCCATCATTTGATCTTTCACTGCCTGGGAAAGCACAGCGCGTACTTGAGACGTATCCTCCGAATATGGTCACATTTCAATTAAGTCTCGTACATGAGATTGTATGATAGAGATAAGCATATCGTACACACAAGGTATTATTCGTTTTTACTATATTCAGAGAAGCTTGTGTTTAACTCATCACCAGTGCGAACAGGTGGTAAATACTGCAGGTAAACTGGTCACCTACCTGATCGCTCACAAACTCATCAGAGTCCCATTCTGGTTCATAATATTTCACAAAGCCAGTCTTAGGAGTCCAGTAGTGCCCGGCCGGGAATTCCTCGATAGATTTACACTGATCACAAATTGCCTTGAGTTCAGATGCAAACCAGGTAGACCCGCCCTCTCCGTAACCAATGTACAAGGGCTTAATACCACAGTGATCACGTGCAGCTATCATGTCCGCACCGTCCCCGCTGACACAGACAAAGCCGAAAATCCCATTAAGTTCCTTAACAAATTCAGCACCCTTGTATCGATAGAGTTGCAATAAAACTTCAGAGTCTGAACCAGTTTTTGGTGCAGTGAGGTCATATTTATCCTAAAGATATCTCAAACGTAAAAATGAGACGTTAACTTAGAAAAATTGTTTTTTCGGGAAAGTGCCGAGGCTGCTGTTATACCTGAAGCTCGCGAAAGTTATAGATCTCCCCGTTAGCACACACAGAATAGCCATCCGACTTGTATACTATGGGCTGTTTGCCTCCTTCAGGGTCCATGATGGCAAGTCTTTCGTGTGCAAGCCCAAAGCGCTCGTTTCCGTGGTAGCCAGAACCGTCAGGTCCTCGAGTGCGCATTCGAGCAGAGAGGCCGCGCATGAGCTCTTCTCTTCCCTCGGAAAGCACACCTGAAAACATAAGATGGAGGAGATAACTCAGAAGACATTTATAATTTATATCCTAAGCTGTAGCATTTTCAAGCCTCTCAACTTGCAAGATAATTTCGAAAAGGTCCACTTTTTTGGGTGATGGTCAGTCCCGTGAGGGGGAAATCGCTGCAGATTTTTAGCTATTCATGGCCGATAAGTGTTTCGATCAAGATCTCGAGTTCGCGATATTTCGATTCACGTGACTGAAAACTCACCGTCCGGATCAAAACACGCGAGAACAGAGCACATATCAGCTGTCTTACGCAGTCCGCGTTTTCTTCTGACTTCTGACTTTCAACAAAGGTCGTATAAATATCGCGAGGGTGAGAAATATGAGCATCTTCTATGAGCCATTTAAATAATATTCGTCATTCGTAAACCGTACCGTGCGCATGATATCGGGTAACCCGGAAATGAATCCCACACTTCCGCTCTTTTGTAGGCGCAACCCTGACGATTCCGAACGAGCTGATGGAACGGGCGAAGCTAACGAATGAGTCCTTGACTTGGGTGGTCGCTGACTGTGAAGTGGGTGAGGACACCAAGCTGGCGATGCGACTGACATGTCCATCATATTTAGAGAATATGACAGAAAGGTCTTCTGCCTGTGTCACACAACGCCAATAAGGACCGGTTTCGGTGAGGAAGATATTTTCGAAAATAGCCGGACCTACATGTAGGGCTACAACTACACGTGTACAGTTGTACGTGTACACTAGCTAGCTACGAAGATATTCTATCTAGCTAGCTAGCTAGCTAGCTAGCTACCTTCGAAGGTACTTTCGAAAGTACTTTCGTAGATAATACTTTCGTACGAAAGTACGAAAGTACTTTCGTACGAAAGTACAAACGTACTTTCGTACTTTCGTACGAAAGTACCTTCGTGCACGTGTACAGCCTGTACACCGCGTTGTAGCTAGCTACCTTCGTACCTTCGTAGCTACCTTCGTACTACCTTCGTACACGTGCAGGGCTACATAGTACCTTCGTACATAGCTACATACATACATAGTTACATACAGTATTATGTTAGTTGTACTTTCGTACTTTCGTACTTTGAAAGTACTTTCGTACGAAGGTACAGCTGTACACGTACACGTACAGTATGTTTATTACCTTCGTACGAGGTATGAAAGTACGAAAGTATTTTATCTTGTACTGTAGGGCTACGAAAGTAAGTTTACAACTTATCTATTTTCGTACGAAGGTACGAAGGTACACAGCTACACAGCTGTGTACACTACGAAGGTACTTTCACAGTACTTTCGTACGAAGGTACGAAAGTACCTTCGAAGGTTCCAAGCAAGGCAATGATTAACTTGTATTAAGATCATAATCATAACTTTATATGGCATTATTAATTCAAGAAATTTTGAGTTAATGCTCCAGGCCGGAAACCTTGGACCTCCATCACCCCTAAGCAGTGCAGAGCGCGCGCGCTGGACGATTTTTCGGCCGCGCACGACGCGTCGCGCTTGGAGATGGGTGCTGACGCGCAGATGCGCTGCTCAGAGTACGCGCGGGAGATGATCCTGACCGAAAACGCTGCTCTTAGGAGGACAAGGGCAACTTCCATTTAATTTCTGTGGCTAGCTAGGGGAATCTAAGAAACTCAGCGCCAGCAACACCTCATATGTTACGACGCTTGGGCTTCGATCACTACTTCTTACCGCTGCTTCTGTGCACAGGACACTCTGACTTGTTCTCGCAGTGATGACCGCAGCGTTTATATTTGCAGGTCTGTTGGCCTTTCGTGGTGATGTTCGCGGTGCAGTTCTTCTGACTGTTTGCCATGTACTTACCACACTTCAACCCGGAAGGATCATCCTTGTGTTTCTCACTCGGAGGCTTCTTAGCGCGCGGTCGAACCTGACGGTTACTCTCATTCGCGCCAGCGCTGAAGGATGTTAAGTCCGTGTCCATGAGCGAGGGACTTCCTGACGCGCGAGAGACTTTGAGGCGGATGTAATCGGCCAGCTCCAGGTTTCCCTTTGTCTCGCTTCGCATGTTCTTGAACACAGACTCGACGTGAGAGGACGTGCTCTCGGCGCTGTAAAAGAGCCCGCGAACGAGTGGGCCCGTGGTCGTGAAGAGACGCGCGGCGTACGAGACCATGGACCAAACTGGATAGATCGATTCGTTCTTCCTCTTGCTGGTGCCTCCGCGTTTAGTCTCGATGAAGAAAGGGCTCACGACGTAGGATGAACCAGAGACAATCTCGAGGTTGTACTCGTTGGCCGGAGTCATCGTTACGATGTCCCCTTCGGTATCCTCCAACACTTCGACGCCATCAAATTCAGTTGGCGCGAGCATATGCCTGGCGAGCTGATTTTCGTCTGTGAGCCTGGCAGTGGCCATCTCTTCTCCTTCTTCGGCCAGAAACTCCATGGCCATCTTATCCTCGTGCTTGGCATCATCCGTCTCGTCGTCGTCGTCGAGATCGAGGCAGAAATCGTAGTCCGTGGCGGCCTCGATTTCCGAAGACCTTTCCTGATCGCTTGTCGCACGCGGAGTTTCACGTTGCGATTCTGCCTGCTGCACTGGGACTGGCGCCTGCACGACGTCCCTTGCGAGCGTCGTGTCATTGAGGAGCTTTTCGCCTTTGACGATGCGCGTAGCGCTCCGGACTCTCGCGTGGCAGACGCGACGCGCTCCCTACGGAAATAGAAGAAGTCGTTCACCAAGCTCCTCCTGCTGCCTCTGCTGGCTTTTCTACTGGAGCACCTGACGGAATGACTGCAGTCGAATACGCCCAGCAGCTTTCGCTTCTTGAAGGTGGTTCATCATTGAAACGCCAACGAGAGGACACGTCTGCGCCCTCCCCCGCCGTCGTAAGTGGCTGCGGTCGGACTTTGAACTTTGGTTCAGCCACGCGTCCTGCTACTCCCGCGGCTCCTCGCGTCGTCCAAACGACGCTCAACCAACAGTCGGGGCCGACGGAGTCCATCATTCGTCAGGGTACCGATCTCACTACGGAACTCGTCGATGACACTCTTGGAGACAACGATAGGTTGGCCACGATGTTCGACATGGAACCTGTCCTTCACAAGTACACGGACGCGGACGCGGACGTTGGCGAACGTATCAAGAATGCACCAGAGTTGTACATTCTGAGAGGTCTTCTCGAAAGAGTTGGGTGTCTCCTCTACGATAAAGGCATATTCCCGGAAACCGTGAAGTCACAGGGGAAACGAAAGGGTTTCAGACTGTATACTCGTAACGGGGACTTTGCCAACTTCGTCCGCGTTGTCTACATCAAACTCGTGGAATTCATCATCCCGAAAGATATCAAGATCGAGGAGGAGGGGGAGAACTACAAGACTGCCATCCGTACTATGAACAGCGAAATCTTTGCTGATCTCCGTCCGTGCATTAACACGTACATCACGCAGGGGTACATTCGACGCGGAATCATCGAAGATGGCGTCGTCTTCTACTAGATTCTTTCTGCGCGAAGTAGAAGCTGTGACGATTTCCGCGAGGTGGTAATGTGGAGGGTTTCGGGGAGAAGAGGGGGCGAGCACGACGAAGGTGACGACGAGAGGTGAGAGAGTAACGACGCGGCGAATGACGGACGATGTGAACGATTTGAATAACGACACGAGCGGACGACTTAAACGGACGATGACGCGAGCGCTCAACTTTCCAACGCTGCCGTCGCGGCGGCGTCGCGGCAGTCGCCCGCCGGCCGTTCCACAGCCACGCGCTCGCGAACGCCCACATCTCCAACCCGCCGGCAACGCGACGCAACACACCCCATCCCTCCCACGCGCGCGATGAGCGATGATCTCGTGCGGCGGCGGGGGACGTCAGGGAGGACGCGAACGGTGAGCTCACCGCGCGCCTGCGGCTCAACGTTGACGCCGGCGCCGGCGTCAGCGGTGACGCGGACGCGGCGGCGTCTGCCTGCGTCTCCTTCCGCGGTCGCGCGAACACAACCGCTCCCAATCGCGCGGCGGGGGCGATCGAGGCGTACCCGCGAGCGACACGACCGCGGGGGACGCGGCTCTCGCCGCAGCTGCTCTGCGCGTCTGCGTCTGCGAACCGTGAACGTCCCGCCCGTGTCGCCATGCTCCGAGCGGCGCCTGCGCGGTAGCGGCGGGTTCTCCGCCGGCGTCGTGGATCCTTATCGCGCCATCGCGGAGGTACCATCCGCGAGCACGCACTGGCGCGGTTGTCATCGCAGCGATCGAGATGGTACGAACGGTGTGCGTCGTCGTAGCATCGCGGGCGACCGAGGGGAACGTCGCGTCGCTGGGCATTCCGTGATTACTTACGAGTGCCTCTCGACGACGCCGACGCCATCGGGCAGCGCGATCATATCGCGTCCCCTCCCAGCCGTCTTGGACGACGAGGACGCGGGAAACGTCGCCGTCGCGCGAATGGAAGCCTCTCACGGTCTCGAGAGCGCGTTTCGTCGACTCTCAGCTCACGGCGCCGATCTGCGCGCGAAAGCTACGTTGCTGCGTGCACGGCGTCGCCGTCGCGACCTCAGCACGGCGCGACATGTCCCCTCTCAGCGCAGTGGCGGGCGGCCGCCTCCGCCGCCGCCGCCGCCGCCGCCGATCGCGAGCAGCTGCGAAGCACTTCGTCAGCTTAGAACTCACGACGTGCCTACAACACGTCCGCGCGGAGATGCGCGCGGGGCGCGCATCCACGCGAGAATGACGTCGCCGGCTACGTCGTTCGACTCGCTGGTCCGCCTCGCGTCGCCGCGGCATGCGGCCGCCACCGCCGCCCGCCGCCGCCGCCGCCGCCGCGGCCGCGAGTGGCGTCGGTGGCCGAAGAACTTTCACGTGTCGTGTTCGTGAACGAGTGACGACATCGCAGAGCTCGTGCACGCGAAGCGCGCGCGAACGTCGTTGTGCTTGAGTGGAGAGCCGGCAGGCGGCCTACGAGTACGGCACCTGCCCCTGCCTGACTGATACGCATACAGAGCATTAATTCAAGAATCCTTGGATTAATCATGCCATATTAGTTATGATTATGATCTTAGTTTTATTTGATGATTAGGCGAGGATTAAACCTTAATCCGTCTTATTTTGAGGAGTGAAAAGCAAGGTGAAGTCGGAATGGGACCGATCATACTCTCCGCGAATGATCACGAGCGCATAGTGAAATGCGTGCGTTACCCTAGTGCTCATTCTCAAAACTGCACTCCACCGCTTCCCAAATTGCGTTTATGGAGTCTTTTTCCCACGCTCGCAAAGAACTCTACTAAAAGTTACGGTTGAATTTTCTCGTTGAAATCCAGGTGGAAGCGACGCGCATTTCCGCGTCGAACCCTCACAAATCGGAGCGCAAGCTTCTCAAATCCCTCAGCGACGAAAGAGCTGCGCGGTGGCCAAACACGCTCGAGGTCAGTCCGCGTAGTCAGCGGAATCCTCAGAACGGAAACACTCCTTTTTCCAACGTCAAGTTACTGTCTCACCCTCACCAAACAAAGTTACCCCTCGGTCCTGCCCCCCTGAACACATAAGCGTATACTCACGCACACGTCCGCATATTTTCAGGCGCAACGCTCGTACAAAATCACAGAGGAAGTCGCGAAGAAAGAATTCGAGGAGAGTTCACGCGTTGCATTAGATGAAAGCGAAGCAAAGCGAAGGGCTGAGGACCGGAGGCTCCAAATTGGACGCGCGAATAAGATGCTGTATGACTCCACAGACAGAGTCAAATCGTTCCACTCCTCGCTATTACTCTCGGATGTCCTCAAAGAAAGGGAGAAACAGATTGAATACAAAGAACTGTGTGAGACATTGAAAGCGAAGAGAGATGCGGTTTTCATCAAAGAGCAAACGATAGCACGCGAACTCGCAGAGCACGCTGAAGCAAAGAAGACAAACGAGCGAAAGCAAGCAGCATATGCACAGAAGAACGCACAACTTCACCAGCTCGAACAGATTAAACGTGACCTTCTGAATAAAAAAGAAGCTGTGCTGATTGAGGGTGAGATGATCAAACGAATTGCGCTTGAAAGGGAGGTTGAGGCAAAAATGAAAGAGGCGAACAGAAGCATGGCTGCAATTACGGTAAATAACGCGACTGCGCGCGCAAACCAAGCTTTGGATATGTACAAGGCTGAACAACGAGATGATGAGTTCGAGCTGGATGCACAGATAGATCAGTTTGCGCTTCAGAAGAGACGCGTGAACGAAGCCCGATCAGCGAGGGAAGACGCAAAGCGCAAGGAAGCACAGGGAAGGAGGGACAAGATGGTCACCTTGATGGAAGCAGACTTAGCTAGTCGCCGTGCAACGATGATACGATATGCAACGAAAGGGGTGGAGGACAAAGTCGCGGCGGACGCTGTGAATGAACATGAACAAAAACAGGAAAGAGAGGAGTCACTGCGGATAATTGATCGTTCGCGGACGCAGCAACTTATGATCCGAGCGGCAGAGAAGGCAAGAGCAGCGAAGGACGACGCTTCGTTTGTTCGGCAGTGGAAACTTCGGAACGACAAGCTGCAACGGGAGGAGGAGGAGGAGAAATTGGAAGTTATGACGCGCGCAAAGATGCTACAAAATGCTCACCTCAAACAGATAGGCAGAAAGGTACGCCAGGCAGTTGCGGCAAGGGAGCAAGAGCTTTTCGATTTCAAGAACACGAAGCGCGTGGCGATGGAAGACGATGAAATGTTCAAGCACTACACGAACGCGTGTATGGATGAATGGGCGTATCAGAAAAAAGATTTAAGGCCTATGCTCATGGAGCTTACGAAGCAGCGTGATAAGGTGTCATGAGTGGTGATATTTGAGATTGGAAACGGACTTGAGAGAAAGTACGTATCCTTGGTTCTTGTTCCCGACTCTCAACGACCATCCCGCGCTGTCAGTCCCGCTGCCCCCCATCCTCTGACACCACCATCGCGTTCGTGTATATCGATTTGATGGAGCGACATAGACATGATGCTCCCCGTGCTCAAAGGTAGGTCACTGCTCAAATCACTCTCGTGGCTGTCCCCTCCTCCGTCATCCAAGCTGACTTGCCTTCTAAACTCGCATAATGAATCCTTCGTCACAACCCACTCTCCGACCTCAGAAACAATTTTATGAAAGCTCGGACGGGACGCATAGTCCGCTTGCCAGCAACGCGTTGCGAGATTCAATACAGGCGAAAATGTTAGACGTGGGAAAAGCGGCCTCAAATCATGCCTCGTGACAGCGACGATTATGTTCACTGGCGTCACTCCCTCAAAGGCTGCGGCTCCTCGCGCCATGATCTCCCAGAGCACGATGGCGAAAGAGTAGACGTCAGACGCATGCGACGCCCTGCGGTCTTTCAAAAGTTCAGGTGCCATGTGGGAAACTGTCCCGTTCACTCGTGACATCAAGGTGAACGTCTCGGGTGGGTGAAGCAAATTTGCACTCCCAAAATCCGCGATTTTTGCACACCAGTTACTCACCCTGCCCTTATCCGGGTGCAGGAGTACGTTAGACGCTTTCAAGTCGCCGTGAATTACCCCTAGATGCATGAGATATGACATCCCAGTTGCAATTTGACTGACAACACACTTCACTGCAGCCGTGGAACCTATTCGTTTCGAAGAAGAGACGCTCATGGGGGTTCGCAGCACTGTTCTCAGTGAGCCGCCCATGCAAAACTCGGAGACGATGACTGTGTACCACGGTGTCCCCGTCTTTGCATCTCTGGCATCGTCGTCGCTATCACTCGCGGGGTACAAATCAATCTCGTTGTCATACGTGCGTGCTTCATGTACCCTTGTTTCGCCGTCCAGCGCAGCAACCGATGCTCGTTTCTCCTTTTTTTTATTCTTCTCAGAGTTGAGGCTACGGCAATGCATTTTCTTCATTGGATTCACGCCAGTGTGATGCTTCAAATACGTCACGACGTTCGGATGTTTTAGGCGTCGGATGATATCCGCCTCTCTACATGCCGCTCGTGATACTTCGAGGTTACGATCGATATTTTTATTGGGAGAAATCCTGCCAAAGGTATTTCCGCGTGTTCTTGCTGGCGAAGGGAAGGTAACACATGAACGGTCTTCGCATTCTCGAGCGACGCATTCGTACTCGATCACCTTCACTGCGATTGCGAGCGCGCCGACGTCCGTGGTGTACGCGCCGCGGTACACTTTGGCGAAACCACCGACCGCGAATGGTTCTTCATCAAGGTACGTTACCTTGGGGAGATGCTTCTCGTCAACAGGTTTTCCTTGCCGCCGCCAGCTGTTACGCCGCGGTCGCGATGCCGACCGCGTATTTATACCAGTGTGTTTCGAATTAGGATATCTATTGTCCACGGCCGTCTGAGGAGAGGAAGTCGACGTCTCGACTGGAGCGTCCGCTAGAGTCCAGTGCGCACGTGGGTCGTCGAACGAACGCCAGAAAAGGTCCCCGTCCATCGTTAATTCGCGCTCAAACTGCAACGCAAGTTGGATTCCACCGCGCACTCTCTCATTCGGCATGTCCTCGCTCGCTCGCCGGTTCTCAGATGGACCTGCAAAATCGTCCCTCGACGTCCTTCTGGAGTTTGCATTCGATTCACCGTCGTGAGATGAACTGAGGGTATCTGTCATTCTGTCAAAAGTTAATCCTTGACAAGCAATTACGTGATATGCGCGTCCACCAGCCTCATTTGACACATAACTCGAGTTCGCACGTTGAACTAAATCTTTCAATGAGTCGCTCCTGGGTGCGAGTCCGGAAGACGGTGTTCTTCGCAGTGTCTCTCGCCCTTTCAAAACATCGGCGCTCATGGGTACAGCCTGGCGCTCCTCAAATCGTCTTGCTTCTTCAATGCCTTCACTCACGCGTCGTAAATCTGGATGCCGAGCGCCGTCCCGTGCGGGGACTCTTCGACTAGGCGTGTTGACTCTGGAATTTGTCTGCATAGGGTTTACTGTGTCGTCGCCACTAGTGGTATACGTCTCTATTCCCAACACGGGGGATGCCCCGGCAGTTGAAAATCTGTGTTTCCGTTTATCTGGCAGTTCCCTTCGAAATACCTTTGCAACTTTGGACCACCACCGCTTCTTTTTCTTCTTCTCCGTTTCTAGTTTTGAATAAATATCCCTGGCATTAGCCACACTCTCAATCGACGTCCTAAACTCCGCAGTAGATGTCGATCCTGTTTCCACCAATAAATGGTTGCGAGGATCTAATGCACTATCTGTTCGGCGTACGATGGTATTCCTCGAGCTCTTTACCTGCTTGTCCGTGAACCAGATCGCATCTATGCTATCCCTGCGACCATCTATGCTTCCCTCTCGCCCGGTGTCCATATTAACTCGTCTAGTCGCGTCAACGCTACATGCGGCTGCTGTCTCATTACCTTGGCAAGGCAGCGTCTCCACGCGCGCGCTGTCGAAACTATCCCTTTTAGACGCCTCATTTGTAGCCAAGGCGGCGGCGAGAGAGGTGTGAAACTCGTATGGCGAAACGATACGCACTTGACTGGATCCAATTCTATCAACCCCCAGTGCAACGTTCGCTTGAGTCGACGGCTGGGTGTCCTTCCGGGATTGCATGCTTTCATCATCGTTAATTTTATTATCAACCTCATCCTCCGATGAAGCTGAGGAGCACTCGCTTTCCCCGCGTCGTATTGACTTCTCGCTCCTGTCCTTCAGCTTCATGGTCGCACTCAAATCTTCGCACTCCAGGGCAGCGCACCCGCGGGCTTCGGCCCATTTGACTATATTCTTCTCTAACCCGCCATGTGTGGAAATGTGTGCACTCGTTTCCAATAATGCACGGGACTTTTGCTTCACCCCCGCGGTGAGCGGGCCACCACGTACTCGATCGGCTTCTTCGTCGCCATCGAGCCCGTCAACATCTACTTCTTCAGCTTCTTCAGCGTCTTTACTCACGTGTTCTGACCACCGCGGGACAGGTATTGCGACTGCAGCACCCGGTCTGAACCGTTCACACTTTACCTCCAACGTCTTCCCGCTGCTCTCGCCGTATCCGAACGGGACGTCCATCAAAAGTGTATCCCGAGCGGGGTCGAAATCGTGCGGAATAATTGCTTCAAGCATGACGTCTCCACGGTACGTGCTGCTCTTGAGCAGCTCGTCGTTTTGTCCGAATGCGGCCGCAACCGCTTCCGCGATGTTCGTCACGTCCGCGTCGTCGTTCTTCGCGGTGGAATGATAAAAAAACGTATCAGCTAAGCGAAACGACCGCCCTCGCGATGAGACTAGCACGTCACAGACGGACAAGGAACGGTCATTTCCGCAGACCAAGGGGTGGACGGGAGACGCAGCCCGCGCTGAAGGCGCGGACGGCGCGGACGGCGCGGACGGCGCGGACGGCGCGTCAAGTCTGGGGGTGGACGTAAAGAATGACGAGCGGGAGACAGCCGTATATGCTGGGACGATCCGTTCGTCTGCCGACGCGGTTCCGCAGTTCCCTCCCTCCTCCATATCGCCACACGCCGTGGTGGAAGGGAAGGATTGTATCGCCGTGGTGGACCTCGTGTACGTGTAGGAAGTATAAAGTTGCTTATTGTATCTTCGCTCCGGAAGTACGTGTACGGAAGTACTTTCGTACTTTCGTACGAAAGTACAAGAGTGTCAGGGAGACTGGAGCGAAGCTCCTGTCAGTCTCCTGTCTATAGACACCAGCTGTACTGTATGAACGTCTGTTATCAGTATTACCTCCGGAAGACTTCCGTACGTGTACACGTACTGTACACCTGTAGGGCTAACGTTTTATCTTGAAGGCACACATAAACGTTTTTATGTGTATGTAGTCGTGTACGAAGGTACAGTAGTTGTACGTGTAGTGTAGTGTACGTGTAGTGTTCTCAGTACTTTCGAAAGTACTTTCGTACTTTCGAAAATACTTTCGTACCTTCGAAGGTACTGTACATGTACACGTACACGTGTACACGTACACGTACAGAGTGTAGATAGCAGATAGACCCTGTTTTTTTATTCAAAGATATGGAAGTATTTGAGTACACGTCCAACGTACAGTACGTGTAGAGCTGTACACGTACACGTACAGTAAACGTAGTGAATACTTGAATTGATGCTGCGGAGATAAGTTGTAGGGCTATTGTCATACTCGAAAATCGTACTGTATGTTGTAGTTGTACAGTTGCCTTGAAAAGACTTCAATAGATACAGTGTGTACAACACTGTACACGTATACATTTTGGTAGTTTTTAGTATGCTTCTTTTGTTTGAGGCGACCTGACCACTTACTGTACGTGTACGCTACGTGTAGGTTTCCAATTTTCATTTTTTGGTTTTTTTAGTACACGTAGTGGTAGTACGTGTAGTAGTAGAAAGTAGTATTACTTTCACCTATCAAATACCTTCGTATGTTTATAAATAGGGAAGGCCTAAGCCCTTTAAGGTATCCGAAGAATTCAGGACTGTTCTTGAAGACAGCTGACAATACCACCCCTGCTGTGCTAAAAGAACCAGCAACGCCCATCATAACATGATTCTTTTCGCTGGATGCAGTTCTCTCAAAACATTTCCTGATATGCAACCGACCCCCGCCCAGCCACCAAAATTCACCGGTGTCGAAACCGTTTACTTCTGGTGACCAGCTGCTCAGTTCATGCGACGCACAAGTGCATTGATTTTATCCTCACGGTTACCTGCTTCACCACCTTCGATGTAATGCAGACGCTTCTTAGTCATGCCACCCAGGGGCGCAGAGAGCTTAAATGGCCATAGAAAGTTGGAACATGCGGTGAAATGTGGTCCAACTGTGTAAATCTCGTGAACAAGATCCTCAACACAGATAATCCCCTTGTCGCCAAGCGCTTTCTCAATGATCGCGTTATCTGTCAGCGGCACGCGCTGCTTGTTCACCTTGCCGTACCCGCGCTTGTAAATTAGCTCCTTAACCGTCTTCAGATTGGGGTATCCAAACATCACGTACGGTTCAACCTTTTTCAACATGTTTATCGTCGCCTTGTTCACACGAAGGAAAATGCCGTTGTGGATTTGACGGAGGCGCATCAGTTGTAAAACTTTGCGAGTCTGGGGGTGGAGATCGTTCAGACCACGGAGCCGCATGACAAACATGAGTTTGGCCTCGGGTTCAACGTAGAACCCTCCTTTCGCACGGGCGTCACGCTTTAGTCGTACCAAGTCCGCTTCCTGATCGCGGTACTCTTTTACATATTTCTCTGCGCGCTTGAAGATCTCCTTGGAGTTCTTCTCTGCGTGAGCCTTCGCCTCAGCAGCGGCGGCAGCCTTCTTTGCAGCCCAAGCCTCATCGCGCTTACGCTTCTTGAGCGCAGTTTCCGGAACAGCGGGCTGTGATGTTAAGTGGTGGTGTGAGTAGGATAGGATGAGAACTAATGATTTGATTGTCTCTTGTGTAAAAAAGCCGGCGGCTTCCTTCTGACGTGTGGAAATGACGCAGTTGCGGGCTGATCGGCGTGTGAAGAAAACCCGGTATTGCATAAAAACCATGCGGGACGATATGTGGACCTCAATGCCCCGCGTTCATGTGGTGGAAGATGACGTCCGAGGCAGCGTATGCTGAACGCGAACTCGCCAACGAGACTTGCCCAAGGAAGGCGAAAAAGAAAATGGTGTGTTTCCGGAAATCCTCACGTAGGATGCTCGATCCATCGGGCATCGAGCGGGGACGGGAT
>JACLAB010005953.1_pt1 | contig 20047 bp, 11 predicted proteins | sample 8027921 | NCBI WGS metagenome assembly JACLAB01 (sample SAMN15725117, study PRJNA655200) | protist metagenome | isolation source: fluorescence activated cell sorting (FACS) single amplified genomes of... | place: USA: West Boothbay Harbor, Gulf of Maine | collected 2000-07-19
CAACCACCTTAAAAGTGTCACTTGACCGGATCCAGCCACTCGGTGGACTAAATCCGATTTCCTTGGAATGTTTTCCCAGGCAAACTCCAAGGTTGAAACGCTCGAAAACTCAGAGATGCGAAACTTCGTGTCGCGCACGACGTACCCTTGCCTCCTAATCACGAATCGGCTCTCCCGGTTGACGTCGTACAAAAACTTTATATCCGTGGTGTTCAGATGCTTTAAAACTTCCCCCCAGACGTCGGGGTACCGTCTGACCAGCACCCAAAGTGGCGCGCACAATTCTTCTTCTCCAAAATCAAACTCGTTTTCATCATCGCCAAAGCGAGGAGTCGTAATCGCAGTCGTTTGCCTTCCTCCTCCTCCTCCTAGGAGTTTCGTCAGCAGTTGTCCCATGTGATGAGATGTGAAACAATTCGCGCGTTTGTGTTGTTGTGGTTTTTTTTGTATCTAGAAAAAAAAAGACGTTTCTTCGAAAATGAGAGAAAAAAGACAGAAGAGAAAAAAAGACAGAAGAGAGCCGCCATAAAAAATCATCATCATCGAAAGAGATATAGAAGATGATGGAACTGCACCGCGCGTCCTTCGTGGAGTGGCAACCGACACCAGTCGTTTCCGTAAAAGCGACGTCACATTTTTTCGGAGGCAAGTGCGTCGCATTAGCGCGAGAAAATGGAGATTTAGAGATGTACGACGCGCACTCTTGGCGTCTGATTGGACGAGTTCCCGGGAAAGACGGAGATTCCATCTCTCGCTTAGAGTGGGTGCAACCGTTTCGAGTGGACGGCGTTTCCGAGGAAGAGTACGAAGAGCTCGAAGAAGAAGAAGGAGAGGAATCGTTAATAAAATCGAGCGGTGTCGGGTCTTCCGAGAAGGCTCGCTTGGTTTCGGTGGCGTTAGACGGTACAGTCACCGAGTGGGATTTGAACCAGTTGAAGCCACACTCGACGTGCGAATCGCACGGCGGGTCGATTTGGGATTGCGCGAGCGAACCGATGGAGGCGGTGAAACCAGGACAACCGCAGCGATTAGCCATCGCGTGCGACGACGGGTGCGTGAGGTTGGTGATTTCCATGGCGAAGAGTGCCGTTGGAGGTGGCTTGAGGCATAAAGAAGCGTTGCCGAAGGTGAGCGGGAAAGTGTTGTCGGTGTGTTGGAACAAGGACGGGACGAGGATCGCGGCTGGGACGAGCGAAGGGAGGATTCACGTGTTTGACGTCGAATCGAAAAGAGAAATCGAATGCGTTTTGATTGGGAATCAACCTCCGAAACACGCGAATAAAGAGAGACACAGAAATCCGAATAGTTTGAAAAAGAAACGGAATCGAGGGGGATCGAACGTTTCCGCGAAAAACCACGATCCGACGTGCGTTTGGAAAATGCTCTATCTTCCGGATGACACTTTAGTCACCGCGGATTCAGATGGGAACGTCACGTTTCACGATTCGCGATTTTATACCGTCTTGAAACGATTCTCGTCGCACGATGCCGACGTGGTCGCTTTGGCGGTAGCCCCGGACGGGAAAATAGTCTTCGCCTCTGGCGTGGACCATAAAATAGTCGCGTATGAGAATTTAGACGACCTCAATCGAAACGATAAAGGATTCAACGAGTGGGTGCAAACATCCATGAAACGACCGCACACGCACGACGTAAAATGTTTAGAAATGGTTAGAAACTCGAAAGTTCCCGGCGGTGTATTGCTTTCCGCTGGAGTAGACGCGCAATTGTTAGCGCACCGCGCTGATGCGTTCGGTAAGAAACACCCGGTTCGGGTCGTCTCGGTGCCGAGGAAAACGCCGATCGCGGTGACATCTACCGCCATGCACACTTTCAACGAGAGCAGTTCGACGACCACGCCGGTTGGGACGCCTTCAAATGGCAATGACGTGTTGAGCGAGCGGTCCGCGGGGTTCAAGTTCCCGGATCCGCCTTTAGCCATGTGCGAACACGGAAGATACGTGGACGTCTGGAAACTCGGCGAGGCTTTAGGAACGACAACGACAACAACAACAAATAATAATAATAATAGCCAGAACCAACAGGAAAACCTGAACACTTCCAACGCGAGGAAGAAGCAACGCACAGAAAACACTCAGAATAAGAAGAATCGTCAACTTTTACGATCGGCGCCGGAATGCGTCCTGCGTCTTTTCGTCTCCGGTCGACACTCGATTCTCTGTTCAGCGATATCGCCAGACGGGTGTTGGGTCGTACTTTCTGATGCCGTTTCGCCACCACGAATATTTGCGATTCGTGAACCGAACAGTAAAGAGAAAGAAGACATGAACTCAGACGACGAGGAAGAGGAGGCGTTCTTTGACGGCGCGACGGATGTCAAACGCAAGTCTGGTTGGCGCGCGAAGAAAGTCGAGTTACCGGAGGAAATTACGCGACCGGCGGCGCACTTGTTGTTTACCGCGGATGCAAAGAGATTGATAATTGTTTCCATCAGGGGCCCGATTAAGATTATTGACCTTGAAAATTGGGAGGTTGTGGGTACTCTGAGAGCGCACATCGCGACGAAAACCGCGACGCAGCGAGCGTTCGCGAAAGAATCCGGAAGAAGACGATCACACAAGTCTCGTACAAACGTCGGTGGATTTGAAGGAGGAGAATGCAATATGGTTACCGCCGATACGGTTGGATGCCCCGCGGTAACAAATATTTGTTGCAGCGGCGACTCGCAATGGCTCGCCGTCGCTTCCTGTCGCGCACCAAACGTCGTCAGCGATGCCGACAATGCGTTTTCTGCCAACGCCAACGTCGGCGGCGTCTTCATCTACTCAATGGATGCGATGAAACTCCACTCGCGTTTACCTCCACCGTTGAATATGGATTCGTGGTCGGCAATACACGCGATGGCGTTTAATGAAACCAGAGTATTAGCTATAGCGTGCGGCACGTCCAACTCCTTGTGGACGATTGACGTTGAAACCGGCGAACCGTTGCCGTGGAGTTTGAACTTGGCGAAAAGAAACGCGCACGCCCCGGATGCTTTATACAACACGCCCGGTCAAATTTGCGGTTTATCGTTCGCCATTGGCGGTGGTAGCGAAAAAGGGATAGTTTCTTCCAAGCGGGGAAAATCTGCATCCTCAAGAAAGTCAACCGCCGCCGCGAACAAAGACGCCGGTCTACCCGAGCTCGTCCTCTTCGCGCACACCCCGAACGCCATCGCTCGCATCAATCTCCGCTCTAAAATCACCGACGACTGCGTCCTCTCCAAACTCGGCAAATCGAAAGTCTTGACCGGTACGGCCAAGAAAAAACGCCGCCAGCGCGAAAAACAACTCAAGGAAAAGCAAGCCTCCCAACGCGTCGACGGCGCGATCGAACTTCCCGGCGGTGTCCGCGCGGTCATATTAAACGACCCGTGCTTATTTTTCGGAAACGTCGGAAAAGATAAGGCACTGTTAGTCGAGCGACCGTGGGTGGACGTGTTGCGGAAGATGCAAAAGCCGCTCTACAGGCACAGATTCGGTACTTGATATACGTTTTCACGGAAATACATTTGCCGCGCCGCTGCGGCACGGAAAAATAGTAGTAGTCACGATGATGATGATGATGATGATGATGATGATAGAGATGAAAGAGAGAAGTTGTTATTATTAGTATCTAATACAAAAGACTACATTTTAATTTATATGCCGACGCCGAGTTTTTGCGCAAACGCCGGTTTTGTGGCGAATGAAATGAATGAACTCGTTGTTGTCGTCGCATCGCGAATACAGTTTTTCTACGGGTTCACGCCAATCAACATGTTACTTCCGTTCCCGCCCGGCAAATACACGATGTTCTTACTCCCGCTCAACGTCTTCGCCACCTCTCTCGCGGCTTCGATCCTTCTCAATTCAATCAACGCCGGCCCGGCGCTTCTCGTGGCCTGCGAAATCAACTTCGCGGACTCGGATTCCCCCTCCGCTCTAATCACCGCCGCCTCTCTCTCTTGCTCGGATTTCATGACTTCAAATTTCGCCCTCTCCGCGTCTTGCTGCGCCACCTGTTTCGCCTCAATCGCTCGCGAATACTCGTGGCTAAAACTCAAATGCGTCAACGCCACGTCCTCCAACAAAATCCCAAAATCATCCGCGCGTTTCCTCAAACTCTTCGCGATTTGTTCCGTCACTTCCTGTCTTCTCGTCAATAACTCGTCCGCGTTGTATTGCGCCACGGTCGCTTTCAACACCTCGTTCCCGATCGACGGCAACACTCGATCGTCGTAATCGGGACCTAAGTTTAAGTGTATGGTCGATAACTGTTCCACGTTCGGCCGGCATAAAACTCTTAACGTCAAGTTCACCTGTTGTAAATCTTTCGTCCCGGTGACTGAACTCAAACTTTTCGGTCGCGTTCGTACGTCGTAGATGGTTGGCGATTGGATTATCGGCACCATGAAGTGCGTGCCTTCAGCGCTCGTCTCTTTCAAGACGCCTCGGAAACGGTCGAACATCACCGCGCGTTCGCCTCCATCCACTGTTAAAGTTGTCGTTAAAAAAGAAGAGTGAAAGTAGTGAAAGAGTTCAGGGTCAGTTCTCGCGTTTACAAACGACAGCAACACCGAAAGGTTTAATAAAAGGAGACGAGAGAGAGAAGAAGACCAAGAGATCGATCCGATCCGCTTCTCTCCCCGTGGAAAGAAATCCCCAAGCGAGAGAGATGCGATGCGCAACGTACCGTCGTACATGGCGCTCGACACCGCGGTCGCGCCAATCCCCACGAACGCGCCTATTCTCGCCAACGCGCCCAACGCTTGCGCGGCCACTTGCGCCGAACTGGATGCCATTTTTAGATATAAAAGTGGTGCGTTTCTTAATCGAGCCGCCAGAGTGAGGCATTTCCTCGTGACGTGTTTCCCCAACGTTTCTTCACACATTCTCTTTTGCTTGATGTGACCAGTGAATGAACGTTGGACTGCGACGAGTCGGAGGAGGAGGAGGAGGAAGAGGTAGCAAAATTCACCATCGAACGGTGTTACCGGAATCGCGAGCGATGATGGAACCCGGGAGGTTCGGGCATACTCTGACGCGACTGATGGTGTTTCTCGTCGTCCTTTCGCTCGCGTTTGTTTTATACAAGTGCGCGGAGATTGCGACGACGAAGAAGCGAGAGAAGAGGAGGAAGAGTTTGAGAAGACACTTTGAGGAGGAAGAGGAAGAGAGGAGAGGAGAGGAGACGTTTGATGGAGGGTACGAGCAGTTTTTGAAGAGCGAGAGTTACGGGGATGCGGTGAAGTTGTTTTCTTCGAGCGGTAGGTAAAGAAGTAATGTAGAGAGGAAAGACGTTGTGCAGTTGCGTTAGTTTTAGAGTACTTATAGATATTTAGTAGACTTATTATATTGAAAGAAAGAATGTATGCGTTGATGATGTTTGAGTGGTGAATATTCTCTCAACTTATATTACTTCGCCTCTTCCGACTTCTTCTCTTCCGTGGCTTCGCCTTCGGTCGTCGTGCCTTCGCCGGATTCCGAAGCGCCTCCGGAACTCGCGCCTTTGCTCAACGCCTCGCCGATTTTCATGACGGCTTTTTGCAAGTCACCGATTTTCTCTTTCAACGCTTCGTTATCGTCGCCTTCCATGGCCGTTCTCAACGCCATTTGCGCGTTTTGGATCTCGTCTTTGATTTCTTGCGGCAAGTTGGCGCCGTGTTCTTGGATGTTTTTGTCCGCGGAATAAATTAACGTATCCGCCTCGTTCTTCGCGTCGATCATTTCTTTTCGCTTTTTGTCGTCTTCGGCGTGGGATTCGGCGTCTCGGACCATTTGCTCGACTTGCGCGTCGGAGAGACCACCGGAGCTGGTGATGGCGACGGAGTTTTCTTTACCCGTGGCTTTGTCTTTCGCGGAAACGTTGACGATGCCGTTGGCGTCGATATCGAACGTGACTTCAATTTGCGGCACACCGCGCGGGGCCGGAGGAATACCCATCAAATCAAAGTTGCCTAAGATTTTGTTATCCGCCGCCATTTCTCTTTCACCTTGCAAAACCTTGATGCCGACTTGGGTTTGGGAATCCGCGGCGGTGGAAAAGACTTGGGACTTTTTGGTCGGAATCGTCGTGTTTCTGTTGATCAATCGCGTGAAAACGCCACCCAAGGTTTCAATACCTAAGGAAAGCGGAGTCACGTCCAACAAGAGAATATCTTTCACGTCGCCTCTCAAAACACCACCTTGAATAGCCGCACCCATGGCGACGACTTCGTCCGGGTTCACGCCTTTACTCGGGTCTCTCTTGAACAAGTCTTTCACGATGGAGTGCACTTTCGGCATTCTGGTCATACCTCCAACCAACAAGACTTCGCTCAACTCGCTCGGAGAAATCCCGGCGTCTTTCAACGCGTTCGTGCACGGCGCTTTCGTTCTTTCCAAGAGCGAACCGACCAACTCTTCCAATTTTGCCCGGGTCAAAGTCATCGCCAAGTGTTTCGGTCCGGTTGCATCCGCGGTGATAAACGGCAAGTTGATCTCCGTGGAAGTCGTGCTGGACAACTCAATCTTTGCCTTCTCCGCGGCTTCTCTCAAACGTTGCACGGCTAACTTGTCGCCTTTGAGATCGATCCCAGACTCTTTCTTAAACACGTTTTGCAATTCATTCATAACCACGGTATCGAAATCTTCGCCGCCTAAAAACGTGTCCCCGTTCGTCGCTTTGACTTCGAAAACGCCGCCGGAAATTTCCAAAATGGACACATCAAACGTCCCGCCACCTAAATCGTACACAGCGACGATGCCCTCTTTCTTATCCACGCCGTAACTCAACGCCGCCGCGGTCGGTTCGTTGATAATTCTCAAAACATCCAAACCGGCAATTTTCCCCGCGTCTTTCGTCGCCTGTCTCTGCGCGTCGTTAAAATACGCCGGCACCGTCACCACAGCTTGCGTCACCCCTCTACCTAAATACGATTCCGCGGTCTCTTTCATCTTTTGCAAAACGAACGCGCCGACTTGCGAAGGCGAGTACTCTTTCCCGCCCGCCTTGACCCACGCGTCGCCGTTGCTCGCCTTCACGATGTCATACGGCACGAGCTCTTGCTCCTTCTTCGTGTGCGGATCGTCGAATCGTCTCCCAATCAACCGTTTGCACGCATACAACGTGTTCGAAGGGTTCGTCACCGCTTGCCTCTTCGCCGGTTGCCCGATTAACCGTTCGCCTTTTTCCGTGAACGCCACCATCGAAGGCGTCGTCCTCGACCCTTCCGCGTTTTCGATGACTTTCGCGTTCTTGCCGTCCATGACTGCCACGCACGAGTTCGTCGTCCCTAAATCAATCCCGATGACGTCTTTGGAGTACGAGCGGATTTGATTCGCAGCGGATGAGAGACCGCCCGAGAGCGACGGAAGCATTTGTTTATGAATCAACATTGACGTCGATGACGACGCCGTCGCCGCCTGATTGATCTGAAATTTTATACAGAAGAAGAAGAAGAAGAAGAAAGAAGGTGTATCATCATCAGTGAACGACCACTACAAAAGCGAAAAGAACAACAACAACAACACCACGGCGTCAAAAGGACAAAAGATATTTTTCACGCCTCATCTTCTTCTCGTCGTCAGAGCGCGCGCGCGCGTGTGTGACCAATCGAAAGAAAAAGAAGCGCAGCCGAAAGAATTGGAATCTCAATCGGACGACAACAACGACGACGCTCTCTTCTTAAAGACGAGAGAGACAGAGAGACAGAGCACAAAAAACTTTGAACTTTGAGGTGAAACAACGCACCAGCGGATGACCCCCCGGGGAAGAAGCGTTCCCTCCTCGGGCGAACCTTCGCGCGACCACGCGAAGCATATTTATTTTTTAGTAGTATGAGTTTACGAGCAAATCACACGAGGAGTCGTAGGAATGACGTTTCTCTCTCTCGCGCGTCTCTGAGGCAAAAAAAAATTTTGTTTGCTTTTCTGCAGACTTTTGGGGTGCCCAGGTGGACGGATTGACGGATGAATGGATGAGCGACTTTTTCGTGGTGCTAATAAAAAGGATCCGAAACGACGAGCGACTGATTTTTGAGCGTTGATGATACATTTTCTTTCGCGTTGAAAAAAGACGACTGACGCTCGAGAATACCACGCGCACACAAAAAACGCGCTTTCGTTGGAGTTGTTCTGCGTGCTCTCTGTTAGAGAGTAGTATATAATAATAATAATAATGGGAGGCGCATCGGGGACGACGACGAAGAAGAAGACAAAATCGACGTCGAATAATGCGAACACTTCTTCGACCTCGTTGGTCCCGGCGACAATCCTCCAGCGCTTCTGGGACTTGGCGTCGACCGATGCGGAGACGAGATGCACCGCCGCCGCCTCTCTTTCGGAAGAACTGTTTTTGGTGCAAAACAATACCACGAGTAGTACTGCGAATGACGACAATAAAAATAAGCTCGACGCGGTGGTTGAATATTCCATGAAACGTTTAACGCGAGGTCTCGGATCTGGACGCGCCGGGGCGAGGCAAGGGTTCGCGGTGGCGTTTACGAGCGCGATGACGCATCTGGATGCGATTTCCGTGGAAGATGGATTTCGATTTCTGAAGGAAGGATTGGAACCAATCACGAAGAGCACGAAAGGATCGGAAGCGAGAGATATTTTGATCGGACAATTATTCGGGAGCGCGGCGCTGGCGAGAGCGCTGGTGGCCAAGGAAGTGTCCTTGGAAGCGAAGAAGAAGAAAAAGGAGATGATGAGTGGTAGTGGTAGTAGTAACAACAACAACAAGCGAAAAAAATGGACGACACCGGAGGAAGAGCGAGAACGAATCGTCGATTTGAGTTCCCAATTGTTCGCGGAGATTTGTAGGATAAGCAACACGAAAGCGTATTTAAGCGAAAGCGCGGCGAAAGTTATGATTGAACTTGCGCTGAGTTTGAGTAAACAAGAGGAAGGGTTGCACGAGAAAGATCCGTTTCGATTGGCGAGGGAGGCGCTGGAGAAGTGTCCGCAAGCGCAGGCGTGGGTGAGTCGAGACGTGACAGACGTCGGAGAGCAGAGTGGGAAAACAACGATTGAAACCGTGTGGTTGGCGTATAGTTTGTACGAATGCTTACCGGCGAGGTGTAAGGAAGCGCAGAGCGTCGTGCCTAAATTTTCTTCCTCTTCTGCGAAAGAGGATTCGTTTTTCGCGTACGAGAATTTGAAGAAAGTGAGTCACGCTTTGGCGGAGTGTCCGCACGCGCACCCGAGGGTGCACCCTATTTGGGAGATTTTATGCGAAGCGTGTAGAAGTAATAGCGATGATGATAAAAAAGGAGGATACAAAGCGGGAGCGACGACGAAAATATCAGCAGGAAGCAACTTGACTCGATTGGAGGCGTTGTGGGAGACGTGTTGCGAGAACGGGTTGTTTAAAGCGCCATCGCATCAGAGAAAGTACCTCGGGTTTCGCATATTTTCGATGCTGTTGCGAAACGCGACGGCATCGGAGACTGCGAAGTTGTTCACTTCGCCAAACTTTATTAAATGTTTAGTTTCGAACTGCGCCAAACCGGAGAATTATTTACACGCTTGCAGCACGGATTGCTTGAAAGCCATCGCGAGGTGCGCGAAACATCCAGAAACGAGCGCGAAGAAACGCGTGGCGATCGTAGCGGCGTTGAGAAAGGTTGGCATTCACAGATTTGAGAAGCAGTTGGCGAAATCGAGTGGGATTTCCACGTTATTGGCTGGATTAACGAGAGAGGAAGCGAAAGCGTATTGCGAAGAGTTGAGAGAAACAATCTTGGAGAAATCAGATTTGGCGACACAAGACGAGAGTGACGACGAGAACGAAAACGATGATAACGACCAGGAAAAGAAAAAGAAGAATAGTCGCGATTTCAAACGGTTGTGGGCGCTAGAACAAATGTGTTCGATTACGTCGGCATTATCGCCGAACGATCGTTTGGACGTTTTGCATTTTTGCTTGTTCCACGCGTTCTATTCCACGTCCAAGAAACAACTGACAAAGACAGTCGTGGGTAAAAACATAGAAGATTGTCCCGATGTGCTCAGAAGAGCACTTTCGACGCGTTTACTTGGCATCTTATTGACGAACATTCGATCGCGCGGACGCACGCAACAGCAGAAAAAGCAACTAAGTCAAAATACTAAGAACGGTAAAAATCACAAAGATAAAGGCAACGAAGCAAACGAAGAGGACGAGGAAGAAGAAGAAAAATTCGATGCGCTCTCGGAAGCGTGCGAAGCGGTGTTAAAATTCGACGCCGACGCTTCGGTGACGGACGTTATTCCGAATAGCGCGCGAGCGAAAGACGCGCGCAAAAATCTTGCGAATGCTTTGAAACTCTGCGAAAAAAAGCAAAAAGCCGACGAAAGCGGTGTCGCGACGTCGATTATTCCGCTGCTTAAAACTTTAATCGTTTTACACGCCTCTGATCCGAAGCAGTTCACGTCGATCGTCGAGGATATTCCTCGATGCGTCGAAGAGCTTCTGCAGCCGCCGAAGAAGAAAAAGACAACCAAGAAAAAATCGACGAAGAAAACACTGGAGGAGGACGAAGAGGAAGAGCACGATTTGGAGCCGATGGACGTTCTCAACGATTTATTGATTGCATTTCTCGCGCAACCGTCCGCGTTATTGCGCGACGTCACCGAACGTACTTTTAAAGGCGTGTCTGGGAAAATCACCGATCGAGGTATCGAAGATATTCTCAACGTCGTGGAGAACATGGGTGCCGGGAAGCGCGGCGACGAGAACGACGATGAGAATGACGACGAGGATGACGACTCCGACGATGAAGATATACTCGAAGAAGAAGACGACTCTGACGACGACGACGACGACGATTCCTCGAGTAGCGATGATGATTCAGACGAAGACGACGATGAGAACGATTCAGACGCTGGTATGGACACGGAAGCGAACGAAGGCGCGATTGAAGCCATTCGCAAAGCCGCACTGAAAATTCAAGAAGATGACGACAACTCCGACGATTCCGACTCGGATGATTTTACGGACGAACAAATGTTTGCCACCGATAAACTTCTCGCCGACGCATTCAGGGCGAAAAGACAGGAGCTTTCGCGCAAGAAAGCTTTGAAAGTTGCCGCTGCAGATTTCAAGTTTCGAGCTTTATCGCTTCTCGAACTCTTTGCAAAGTCGCAGCCGAGCTCAAAGTTTCTTCCTGAAATCATCGTTCCACGGTTACTCAGCGCCTCTAGAAACGCTCGAATACGGTTTAAGAGTAACCCGATGGAAAAATCGTTCTTGGAACTCGCGCAAAGAATCGATAGCGTCTTGACGAAACACGCGTGCAAACACGCAGCGATGGTTACCGGTACGAGAAAAGATATTCACGAAATCTTGACGCAGTTGATCGATGTCGCCGATAATGGCGCTGGAGCTGGACGCGATAGCGACGCGGCGAAAGGTTTCGCGAAGACTGCTGCCGTAGCGTGCGCATATATCGCCAAAGTCATGGAGAGTAACGGCGGCGGCGAAAGCGCCGCTGAGATTTACAAAACGGCAATCACGGAAAAGTTTGAAAAGAAAACCAGTCGATTGCGCGCGCCGTTTTTTGCCGAGCTCATAAAGCTTTCTCCGAACGTGTTGGCATCGTCTTCCAAAGAACTCGCTTCTTTGTGCGATTTAGGCGATAGCGCTCGCGCGCAGTTCTTGCGGCAAGAGTCGTTACAACTGCTCTTTCAAATCTTTTCCTGTAAGCAAAGAGACCCGTCGATTCCTTCCGCGGAAGAAGTGAACTCGATGTGTGAGATATCGCTGGCGAACGCCGTCAAAGCAGATGTCGAAAACCAAAGTCGACGCGCAGACACTTCCAAGATGTGCGCAAACGTTTTCGAAGCGATTGGACGCCACGCCGAAGGTTTTGTGTTTTCACAAAAAGCCAAAGCGGCGATTGAGAACGCCATCGAAACGCAAAAAGAAAGAGCGCCGCAACCGAGTCAAAAGACTGTTCAAGCGTTAGAACGCATCGCGAAAGCGCTCGATGATGCAAAAAAAACGAACAGTAGTACTAACGATGAAGGCAAGAAGAAACGAAAAAGTTCCATCGCCGGGGATGATGATCACGACGAAAGAGAGAAAAAGAAAAAGAAAAAGAAGGCGCTCAAGAAGTGAACTTAAAGTAGCGCTGAAGTAAAAGTAAAATTGTACCATCAGCACATACGAATCCTCGCATAATTACAACAGCACAAGTGTCTTCTTATGTTCTATATATAAATCGCAAATAGCTTACTCATCAGCAGTTGCCGGCGCATCGCCACCGAAAGACGGCAAAGAGATCGACGGCAAAGAGATCGACGGCAAAGAGAAGCCGCCGCCAGACGACTCCTTCTTCGCCGGCTTCGGCGCTTCCTCTCTGACTGGCTTCACGAACTTCGGCTTCGGCGCGGCTTGCTTTCTTTGGAGATTAACGTCAACCGCGGCTCTTTGCGGCGATCTGACGCCAAAACCGTCTCGGCCCTTGGCGTAGGTGGCGGCGTACACGTCTTCGATGTCGTCCGCCAACGCGGCGCCGGAAGAAGAGATGGTGGCGATGGTCGCCGCCAACAACGCCGCGTTCTTCGCGACCGTGTTGATATTGTTCTTCGAGACAACCTTCTTCGCGGTGTTCTGTTTTGTGTTCGTCGTGCGATGGATGATGATGAAAATAAAGAGAGAGAGAGAGAGAGAGAGAGAGAGAGAGAGAGAGAGAAGAGTGAGTATTTTTTTCCTGAAACCCCAAACCTATCTTTTGCGCGTCTTCTTCCCGGTAAAAGTGGCAGACGGTGGGAGGATATCATCGCACGCCGCTTCATTTCGTCGAGAAAAGAGAATAAACGAGAAAAGGAGAAATCCTCCGCTGTCTCTGTCGCGAAGAGACGCGCGCGAAAAAGGAGAGGTAAAGGGGACGCGTGAAAGATCGCGCGATGACGATCCATACTTTTGCCACCTGGGATTCCCCTGCTGAGAGAGAGAGAGAGAAACACCGCAACCACAAACCTTCGCAAAGCGAAGCGCTTCGAGGCAAAGAAAGCAAAAAAAGGAAAACAGAGAGAGAACGACGGGAACAGAATCTCATACCTTGTTCGCGCTGGACGCAGAAACGACGACAGGAGTGGCAGAGATGGAAAACATTTTTTAGCGATTATATCCGATGGATGATTTTCGTGGATAAAAGTGAAGCGAAAGGAAGGAGGAAATCTTCCTTTTCGTGCGCTGCGCAGAACGAACGCTTTCGTCGAAGCGAGAGCGAACGGCTTTCTGGTTTCTTTTTCGATGGAAGAACGTTTTGAAGAACGAGTAGAAGAATACACACACACATATGCGACAATCATATGTCATCATCGTTATTACAACACGCAAACCTTTTATCGAGCAACCTCTTCTTTTAATCTCTTTTTTTAATAACGCTACGTATACAGAGTAATCTTAGTTCAGCTTGTCGCCGCCGGAGCCGCCGCCTCTCGGCGTGGCGCCGCCGCCGTACGCGCTACCGCTAGTATTGCCATCACCATTAACACCACCGCCGCTCGTGACTGGCAAAACACCCATGCCTTTCTCTTTCGGCAAATCCGGAGGCATGAAATATAAGACTAGCGAGCAACACGCGATGGTGATGCCCAAAAATAATTGCAAGCTCGGCTCTAATCCGAAGAAGGAAACGCTCAACAAAGCGGTGAGCAACATCGCCGAACTGGTCGCGTAGACTTTAACGATCGTGTCCGCAAACTTTTGCAACCACGAGACGAATAATCCGCTAAACGAAAAGTTAATCACGATTAACCACGTGATCGCGGTAAACCCGTTCGTACAATCGAACAACCAGTTCCCTCCGCTATTCTCGCCGAAGAAATCGTCCCAGGTTAACCTCAAACCGTTAAACACCACCCCAAACGCGTATAACTGCACGTTCTGCCAATACAAATTGTCGTTGTTCTTCTTCAACAAAAACTCGGTATACACCCCCGCGGTGGCGCTCAAACACGCGCTCAAAACGCCTAACGCGTACCCGGCCATCGGCGCCGACAAGGTCTCCCCTTTGCACCCGGATATTTGACTCACCGTCGCGCCAACCGTTAACAACAACAACGCGATCCATTGCGTCCGAGTCATCAATCTCCCCAAGGCAAACCGAAACAATATACCTGTCGTCACGATTTTCAAGTTCCCTAAAATCTGGTACGTCGCCGCGTCCACGTACGCCATCGTGTAAAACTGCACGTTGTTATGCATCACGTATATGATCGATGGTATCGGGAACAACATCACGGACTTCACGTCTGTGGTCATGATCGTTCCCGCCGGGTCTCGTGCTCTCGCTCTGCGTAACAGTAAAATCGATAAGATCAGTTTCACCAGTTCCGAGAGTAACGGGACGACCGCGGAATTGTACGGATATTTGCCCTGTACTTTTGACGCTTCCATGAGTAAGCCTTGGGAACAGGTGAAGACCGTCAGCGTTGCCGCGACGACCAGTTTTCGCATTCCGCTTATGGATGATGATTTCGCCATCTTTTAGTTGTTCCAGGAAAACGTGTTGTTGCGTGTATATCTTCGTTCGAAATAAAAAACAACTACTTTGACGAGAGCGAAAGAACGACACACGATTATAAAGAGAGAGATGGAACGGCAAAGCGTGCCTCTTGGTTGTCTTCTTTGTCTTCTCAAAGCGCTTTCAAATGAGCATTTTTGTCTCCAAAATGGTTTCAAAATCTCCCCAAAAACAACACGAATGAGTTCTCCGCAGGTTTACGCAGTTTCTTGAACAACAACAACAACGATGCTTTTCTCGCTGCTCTTATTAAAGTCGTCGTGATACTAATAATGGGAGGAGGTGAAAAAGACGATTTGAAAAAGTACCACCACCGTCGTCATCGTCGAGGAGGTGAGACGACTTTTAGAAAGCGATTCGCGCTCTACTTCGTGTGGTTCCTCGCGCTTTCCGTGTGGACGAGTTGGCAGATTTCCAATCGGTTCATGACGAAGATGACGATGCACGAGGACGAGAGCAACACCTTTCAAAACAACAACAAGATCGTCCTCAGTCACGAACGATGCGACGACTTCGATTTGGACGAGAACTTTTCTTTTTCGACGTCTTCCCCGACGAAATGCACGTGCGAAAGAGGCTACGGAGGTGCCAAATGCCGAGACGCGATGTGCGCGCGCCAGTGCGCCCCGCACGGCGTGTGCCAATACGGGTACTGCTTGTGCGAGAACGGGTGGAAAGGCGAAACGTGCGACGTACCGGTGTGCGAGGAAGAGGATGGGGTGAAGTGCAACGCAGAACACGGGAAGTGCACGAATCCGAACTTTTGCCTGTGCGACGAGGGGTGGTACGGACAGACGTGCGACGTGCGGTGCGAGCGAGGCGAGTTTAGATTTTTAGAGCAAAAGTGCGTGTGCGAGAGCGAGAAGTGGGTGGGAGAGGCGTGCGAGTGGGCGACGTGTGAACAGGAGTGTTCGTTTCACGGGGAGTGCGTGAAACCGGACGTGTGCGAGTGTAAGTTTGGGTTTAGCGGGAAAATGTGCGAGAGGGATGATTTGAGTTCGTTTGAGAGCAAAGATAGATATAGTTTGATGAACGCGGGGGGAACCGTGGCGGCTTTGACGTTATCGAAAGACGTCGTTGAAGATGAAAAGGGATGGAGAAACGTGCAAAAATGGACCTCGCACGTGAAGGATGAAAAAGGCGATCAGCCTTTGATTAAACGTTCGTTCATCTCGAAACTACCGCTGCCGGAGGTGGACGAACTCGGGATGGATCGCAACACAAACGGGGAGATGATGTTTAACACGTGCGCTATTGTTGGATCTTCGGGGAGCATGCAAAGAACGAAGCCTGGCGAGGTGCTCGATGTGCACATCGACCAGATATTCCGCATAGACTTGGCGCCGACTGGCGCGAAGTATAAAGACGTCGCGGGTTTGCGCACAACCTTTCGCGTGCTGGACCGCGACGCCGCGGAGACTTTAATCGAAAGAAAAGATTTAGTCGACCCGAAAAATCCGCGCTTGAGGAAGTTCAAAGACACTAAGTTGTTACTTTGGCGCGCGGAAAGTTACGAACTTTTTCCGTTGTTGAAGACCAAGTTCCCCGAGGACGACTGGGATATCATGAGTCCCGATATCATCGCGCCGTTTATCGAAAAGTATAACGACGTGAAGAAGGAGTTGTTATCTTCTTCGCATTCTTCAACCGCGGATGAACATCACTTGCAGCGTCACCAAGCGCCCCCATCCGCGTTGCTCACGTTAGCGTTGGCCAAACGAACGTGTAAATACATCCAAGTCTGGGGCTTCGATTTCACGAGTTACAGTTACCGAGCGCAAACCGGGGAAAGTTTCAGCTATTTTTCGTCTCCGGCGTTCGAACCCAACGCGTACGAAAACGGGAAAAGGGACTTTGAATACGCTCTGCTCAGAAACGTGGCTTTAGACGCAGAAGATGCGAGCGTCGAGTGGTGCGACGTTGGAAACGCCGAAAAATGTATCGCGAAGGCGAAAACGTTCCAACGAGAAGATGAAGGATTTGGAGACGGAGACGGTGATCCGTAGTGACTCGTTTCATAGCCTATGTAATAATAGTATATAGTAATTGCAGCGCATATAATAATAATACACATCTCTCTAACAAACAAACCGTATCATCAAGTCCCTAAAGTCGTCTCCTTCTTCTCCGCGAAGAACATCGTTCGCAACAACTCCCTCCCGCGTCGCTTCTCGCAATTCTTCTTATGCTTCTTCGAATTCAAATGATCGTTCCTCTGATGCTCCGATTGCGCGACGACTTTCCTTCCTTCTCCTTCAAAACAAACGTCGCACAACCACGGAAACGTTATTAGTATTTTACTCTCTTTTTTCGTTGAAATCGGATCCGAACTCGTCACCGCGTCCGCTTCCTCTTTTGCCTCCTCCTCTTTCTCTCTTTTCTCTCCTTCACTTTCCTCGTCCAATCTCCGTCGTTTCTTCTTCGTCTTCGTTTCGTCGTCGAAGTTTTCGTCGTCGTCGCGCGTAGTAAAACGGTCTTTTCTTTCTTCTTCTTCTTCTTTGTCTTCTTCTTCTTCCTCTCGCTTCCGTTTCCGCTCGAAGAACTTCCTCTGTAACGCTTTCCGACTCCGTTGGTCACGAAGAGAGTTGGAAATTCCCGTTCTTACGCCTCCTGCTCCTTGTCCTCCTCCGTGGTCCAAATCACGACCTCCGCCGCCGTATTTAAACCCGTTCGATTTTGCAGACGCGCCACGGGTGAGCTTTAAATCCCTCGACGCTCGAGAGGCGTGGCCGTCCTTCGGGCCAGGCGCCGGCATTTATTTCTCTTTCGAGTAGTAAATTGTGTGGCTTCCAAAGAGATGCAGTTGCCTCTTTACGAGGGGAGCGAAGAGCGAGCGGCCGACTTACATTCGTCGTTAACGAGGAGCAGTAGTACTCTAATTCGCCTTATTAGACGAATTCGTCGAAATCCCTAAAACTCTCTCCGCGAGCGTCGGCGCTTTCGCCGGTAACATGTTCAGAACCTCGTTTAACTTTGGCACGACGACGTCGTCTCTCAACTCGGCGTCTAAAGCGACTTGACTGCCGTTTTTCTTATAATACCTCGCCAACTCTCTCAAAACTTCTCCGGTAATAACGCTCGTCTCTAAATCTCTCGTCTCCGGTCGTCCTTGCCAAGTTTGGATGTACTCTTTCACCGCTTGCTTCGCCGGGTCGGCGGCGGCGAAGCGTTCGGAAACGCTCGCGGACGGGTGCGCGCGTTCATACTCGATGGATTTTAAGAGAAGTTCGCACGCCGAGCGAAGTTTCTCCGCGTACTCCTTCGGCACATCCTCGGGAGAAGAGGAAGCCGCAAACACCTTCTCCTCTGAAATGTTGCTCATGAGTGCAGCCATCGAGGAAGTCATTTGGAGAAGAACGATCGACCGTCGTCGTTTCCGTAAACATCGTCCTCTCGTATTCTCGGAGACGAAGCAGCTCTTCGCTTCTGCCGAGGAATCTTCGTCGTTTCTCGTCGTTGAATGAGACTTTGCCTCCAACGCGCAAAACGAGCCACCGCCTTTCCTCCTCCTCGTCGTCGTCGGCAAAGAGCAGCTCTTTCGTCTCTCTTTTCCCTCCTCTGTCGTTCTCGAAGTCATCGCAGTCGTCGATAGTTTCTTCTTCTTCTTCTTTGCGCTCATCCGTTGAAAATGCTTCTGTTGAATGTGATGATGATGCTTCGTTTTGCTCCTCCTCCTCCTCAACGCATCATCTTTATCATTAAAGAACGAAAAAGACGAAAACTCGCTCGTTCGCGCGGTCGCGGAGTAAACGGTGGTACAAACAGTCATCGCGTATACACTCTTTCGACGAGAGCAGAAACGTGTTCGAAGAGTGTTGCGTAATGGATATAATGGATATCTTTTTCCCTCAGACTTTAACCTCTCTTTCTCTATCTCCTACGAAAGAGAGTATGCATGCTCAATTAGTATCACCATCAGTGTCATCATCATCTGTCGCTTCGGTGTTTAAACGACGGTGTCTCGAGAGCACGCGACGGAAAAGTGGTTCGAGCAGACCGTGCTGCCGCGCGAAGAAGAAGGATGATGATGATGAAAATGTAACTGCCAACAACAACAGTCAACAAAGAAGAAGAAGAAGAACCGCACTCCTCGGCGTTGCATCGACGTCCATGTTCCTCAAACACTACGGAGACACCAACCCTGCACTCGCGATTCAATCGGAAATTGAACTGACGAATCTATCGTACACACCCGCGGAGTGCCCGCCGAATCAATACTTACCCTCGAAGAAATCTGCCATGTGCGTGTTATTCACTGCAACAGCAAAGAGCAAGAAAAAAGTCTCCGCGGCGAACGTGTTTGGATTCATCGACGATTACGACGGGAACTCCGCGGCGACGAATAACGAAACCGGAACATCGAGGGTTGTGTTGGCGCAAATCGACGAGGAGATTCCTGAAGGCACGAGTGAGGTGACATTTGTGGTGACGGTATTCAAAGAGTCGTATAACAAAGGGAAGTTTAAGTTGAAAGGGTTCAAAGCGGTGGAAGCGAACGCGGCGATTAACAAGAGGTTCGTGCCGCTCGGGGATTGCGATTTGGATACGACAGCGCCGGGGTGTCCGGACGATCCACTGGCGTAATTGTTAGTGTGTTTATGTGTGTGTGTACCTGGTATTTTTCTTTCGCCGATGACTCTATTATATAAATGTTCCTTCTCGCTCTAATTTTATATACGTTTTCCCCTCCTCTTCTTAATATAATAATTCTCTAATCAAAATATGCCGCAGACGGACCACCAGGCCATACCCACCGTGCTCCAAATAAACGCGTGGACGCAACTGACGTATAAGCCTTGCTTCCATAATTTCTCCAATCCAATCTTACCGGACCCGTAATATACAGCGGCTTGACCACTCGCGTAGTGCGTTAAGCCACCAAAAGTGTTCGTATTCATAGCTAATGAGATGGCTGCTAATTTAGGAGGCACACCTCCGGCAATCATCATGGTCAAAAAGGCGCCGTACAAAGCGCCGACGTGCGCGGATTGCGAAGCGAACATGTAGTGGCTTAAAAAGTACGCCAAGTGCAACGCGACAAAAGCGGAAGTACCGACTAAGTTCCACGAGATGAGAAAATCGCGAACAAATCCAGAGAGCCATTCGATGACGCCTAAATCGTTCAACTGTTGCGACATGCCAATCAAGATGGCAAACCAAATCAACGTGTCCCACGCGCCTTTTTGCTCTAAAGCGTCGTCCCAGGATAAAACGCCGCTGATGAGCATCAAACATAAACCAGTCATGGCAGCCACGACCGCGGCGATCCCGAGCGGAGCACCAAAGATCCATAAAAATACAGTCGTCCCTAAGGACAAACACATGCGCTTCTCAATCTCGGCTAACGGACCCATGGCTTGTAACTTCTTCGCCGCTTCCATGGGCGCTTTCGGCGTCGCGTTCAACAAAGGCGGATCGACGATAAACACGATCAACGGAGTGACCATCATGCATATAAACGCGGGAACGAATGCCGCAACTGCCCACTCGTTGAATGGGTTGACGAATGGAATGCCCATACCGATGGCAATTTGCATGCACAAGAAATTTTGCGCGGCGCCGGAC
>JACLAB010006380.1_pt1 | contig 20038 bp, 9 predicted proteins | sample 8027921 | NCBI WGS metagenome assembly JACLAB01 (sample SAMN15725117, study PRJNA655200) | protist metagenome | isolation source: fluorescence activated cell sorting (FACS) single amplified genomes of... | place: USA: West Boothbay Harbor, Gulf of Maine | collected 2000-07-19
TCTTGTGCGTCTTGCGCGTCTTCTACGTCTTCTCGTCGTCGTCGTCGTTATCATCGGTTGTGGAAAAAAAGTTTAAACGAAAAAGCGTCGACGACGACGGCGGCAAGAAGCGCAAACGGGAAAGGAGAGAGCAATTTATTAAACGCGACGACGAGAGGGTGGATGAGTATTTCTTCGAACGCATTAGAAAGAGGAACTTTTAGAGGAAAGCGACGACAACAACACGCCCCGGTGTCGGCGTCGTCCATCGATGGCGCAGGAGGAGGAGGAGGAAGCAGAGGAGGAAGCAGAGGAGGAGGAAGCAGAGGAGGAGGAGTTGGGAATACACAACAGAACAACAACAAAAACAGAGGAGGAAAAAGCAGCAAAAGAGAGGTGATGAAGAACAAAACGAAAAAAGGACAACACCGGACGCAAGGCGTTTTAATGAGCAGAGGAGGAAAAATTTTTACGAAGAAACGATTACCGGAACCTCTGCGGTTTATGTCTGGAATTTGGGACCGATCGTTCGATGAAGAAAGCGAGGAGGAAGAGGAGGAGGAAAACGGGGACGAGAAGAAAAGAGAAGAGGAGAGAAAGAGGAAACGGTTCGGGTACTTTGGCGCGCTGATATTGCAAATATCCTTGGGCGCGTTTTACTGTTGGTCGTTGTTTTTGGTGCCTTTAGAGTTCTCGTTGAATGTCGGGAGGGCGCAGTTGTCGGCGATATTTTCGTTGGCGACGTTGTTTTTTACGCTGTCTCTGTCGTTCATAGTGCCCTCGTTGATATCGAGGATTCGGCCGAGAACGATGTGTATTTTAGCGACTATATTGGCGACGAGTGGCGTGTTCATGGCGTCGTTTTGTTCGACCGCGATGTCGATTTTTCCTTTATATATCGGGTTTGCCGGTCTATTTGGCATCGCGTGTGGTCTCGGGTACGGGTTATCGCAGCAAATGTCCTCGTTTGCACCGTTTGGACAAGGGTTAGGGACTGGACTAGTCACCTCGGCGAGAGCCTTTGGCGCTTTCGTGTACGCGCCGTTGATTGAAAAGAAGCTGGATTTTTACGGCCCGGACGTTGCGTTGAGGAACTTGTCTTACGCGATTGCCGTTTTAGGTACCGTAGCGTCGCTGTGTTTTCACAAAGCATCCATAGATATTCCTCTCGGCTTACGACGAAGAAATAAGTTGGCGGTGACGGATTTAGAAACCTTGCGAAGATTGACCGATTTGCGTCCGCACACGATCAAGATGTGGTTCGTAAACACCCTGGGATGTTTTGCAGGAATCTCAGTCATTTCGCAAGCTGCGGTGTTGTTACTGTCTAGAGGGGACGCCACCGTTTCCGCGAACGTTGCCGCTGGCGTCATGTACGTCTCTTTGGCGACAACTGCCGGAAGAATCATAGGAGGGTCACTTTGCGATCGCTTCAAAGCAAAATCGGTTTTAATATTCGCTCCGTTAATCACCGCCGCAGCTATGTTTTGGGCGAGCAGCACCAGTAGTGCCATCATCGGCTCTGTCATCATGCCACTCTCGGCAATTCGATTCGCGTTACTCGCGACTGGATTATCTTACGGCATTTTACAAACCGCCGTGCCTTGCGAAGTCCGACGGGTCGCCGGCGACGGTGACTTTGCCCGAGCCTACGGTCGCATCTTCACCGGTTTTTGCGTCGCCGGTTTCTTCGGTCCGTACGTCAGCGGGATCTTATTCGATGCGTTCGGAACCTACCGCGTCGCCTTCCAAGTTTCCGGATTAGCCAGTCTTCTCTCCTCCGTAGCCGCGACGACGCTCAAAGGCGAAGCCGCTGTCCTCAGGGAGAAGAGAGCGATGGAATTGAGAGCGGTCGAAGCCGCGGCGAGAAACGATACGAGGTACGTCGATTGCACGAGAACCAAAGAGAACGAGTGGGGGTCCATCGAAACGTAAGGGCAAAGAATGTAATAGTGTATTTGTATACGAGAGTAATAATAGTATCATGTCGCTTGTGATTCTTGTTTTGGTTTGTTTCTTTTCGCAAAAATCAAAGGCACCTCAAAAAAAAACATTCTTCGTCGTTCCCACGACTCAAAGAATACGAAAACTCTCGTCTTCTCTCTCATCCTCTCGCCCGTCCTTTTGTCGTAAAAGAAGAAGAAAAAGATCTCCTTAAAAGAAGAATATAAGAATGGAGGACGACGACCCGTTCGATTTCAAAATCGGCGTGGAGAAAAACGCGCTGAATTCAGGGAAAAAAACCACTACCGAGGCGATGATGAAATCGATGATGATGAAACCGTCGTCGTTTACGTCGTTTGGAGAAGAGGAGAAGAAAACGATGACGATGAACGACGGAGTAAAGGGCATCCCCGAATCGAAAGTCCCGTCGTCCACAAAAACGGATGAGGATCAAAAGAAGAAGAAGAACGATGGTGATGATGATGCGAAAGTAAACGCAACCATCGAGTCTTTCAGCACGGAAACGAAAGTCATCTTGACAACTTTAGGCAAAATTCTCGAACGCTTGGAGGCGTTAGAGTTAGTTGCGTTGAGAAATGCGAAGGAAGTCGCGCGGGTGGAAAACGCTCTGCACGGATTCATCGTCGGACAAGCGAGGAAAGAAAACGGGAAAGAACCGATAACGAGCGCGAATTTGTTCGCGGTAGTTGATTCGTCAGAAGAGGAGGAAGAAGAGGAAGAAGAAGAAGAGAAGATTGAAGAGGAGATTAAAGAGAATATCGTTCTCAGAGCAGGGAGCGGGCGAAGTAGAAGACCGCCGACGCCTGAAGGCGCGCATCATCCTCCGCATTATCCTCCGCATAATCCCCCTCCGCACCATCCTCCTCCTCCTCACGCGCATCATCAGCACCACCAGGATCCTTACGGTCCGCCGTCATTCGCGAGAGGAGGAAGAGGCGGTCCTCCGCATCCGCATCCTCCTCCTCCTCCGCACGAGAGAAGCGGGTCTCCCTCGGGGGAGTCCGCCGCCCATTACCCGGGCATCGACCATCATCTTCATCCTCATCCTCATCGGTCGCCTCCGCCGCCGCATCACGGCGGTCCTTCATCGCCACCTCCACACCACGGCCATCCACCTCCGCCTTCACACGTGCAGCACGATCCGTACGGAACGTATCACCCATCTCCTCCTCCTCCTCCCCAAGTTCTCGCGAGCTCGTATCCATCTCCTCCGCCTCCGTCGCCGCCTCAAGTCCAAAACGAAGACATCCCTTTGGACGTCATAGTCGGCGAATTCGCGTCCATGGGATTCACGCGCGACGAAGTCATGACAGTGCTTGGAAAAATGGAAGCTAGGAACGAGCAGAAGGAAATGAATTCGATTCTAGACAAACTCATGGCGGGCGAAGGCAAATTGTAAAAGTAATATCAATAAAACAAACACAACGTCATTAAAGTACAATTTTTTGCTACAACTTCCACTAATATCCTAACTTTTCCGCGTTTGAGCCGAGCTCCTTCTTAACCGCCTCAAAATCTCCAATCTCGTGCTGACGCGTGACCGCGTAACACTTGTGCGTCGTAAACATCCACTCGGCGAATTTATCCGGCGTGTCGTACATTTTCGCATTTTCTCTCAACTGCTTCTCGGATTCGATTTCCCTCTCCTCTCTGGCTATTAAAGTTTCCTTGGACAATCCCGAATCTCTCGTCGAAACGAATCGGATTTGCGTGTCCTCATCACCATTCCCTTCTAAAGGCATCCCCCACACCCACTCAAACGCCGCTTTCACTCGTCTCATGTGAAACTTAGACGTCACCACCTCTACGTTTTTCCACCCCCTCGGAATAGCGTGCACGTACCTGGTAAAATACGCGTTACCGATGGTATCCATGCTCGACGTATCCTTCAAAATCTTCCCGGGATGGACGTCGTGCGTATCGATTAAATATTCTGCCATCATCGTCGATTCGTGATAAATAAATCCTCCTTTTTGTAACGGAGGTGGTTTATGCGGCGTCGCCGATCCGGCTATGCATATGTACGCTTTCTCGTTCGCTTTTTTATGCGCCTCTGCGCAATAGTCCAAACGCTCCAGGACCCACTCGGGAAGCCACAAATTATCTGGAGTAAATCCACCGGCTACGACTACGATTGCATCTAAGGACGACGACGAATTATTGTTCTCGTCGTTGTTGATGTCCTTGCGTCGTTTACCTCGCATCCATCCTTCCTCCGTCCCGAGAGAAGAATACGAAGATTTTGAAAGATATCGAAAACGAGAGTGATGATGTTTCCCGCAAAAGCTGCTCCTCTTCTTTCCCCCAAAAAACAAAAAGCTTTTCACACCGCTTTTACTGCTCCTATTCCTAGTATTGGCACAAAATAACGCCGCCGCTGCTGCTCTCGTCGTCGTCATCGTTCTCGTTCTCGTTCTCGTTCTCGTTCTCCTCGTCTCTACAAGCAGAAGAGAAAAAAGAAGAGTCACACAAACTACTAACGAACTTGATGAAAAAATAAAAGCACTCGTGTCTTTTTCTTCGCTTTTTTTGTTCTTTTTTCCTCTTTTTGTTTGCCTCCTTTTTGATCGGAAAATTCTCTTCACTCTTTTCTCTCTCTGACTAAAATCAATATGTTTGCTGCGAGATTGCTGAGATTGTCTTCTCCTTCTAAAAAGACGACGACGACGTCGTGTTCGGCGGCTGCTCGATGCGTGGGAGCAGCAGCGTTTGCGAATACTACTAATAGTCTCAGCGGTGGTTTTGCGAGAACAACAACAGCGCTTCTTCTTCAAAATCATCATCATCATCGGCGTTTTGGGAATTTTGCATTTTTGCCGGCGCATCAGAGGAGTACTTTTTCTTCTTCTTCTTCTTCTTGTAAAACTTCTTCTTCCGCGAGTTTCGAGGAAAAGGGAAACGACGACGACGCGAAACAATACCAATTGCGGAAGAATCAAAGAAGAGGAGAGGAGCGTGGTGGTGTTAGTATTGGCGGAAGAGGAAGATTTTTAGGAAGGAGATCGTTCAGTGCGGATGCTGGTTCGTCGTCGTCGTCCGAGGAAAGTGAAGGCGTCGTAACGACCACCTCTTCTTTGTCTTCTTCGTCTGAGAGCGCGCGATTGTCGGCGATTTTGAGAGCGGAGATTAAACACGAGGCAGAATCGTACGAACAGTCGGAAACGGCGAAAGGTGGACCACCGGATGGGTGGACGCTGAGCGAAAGAGAAGGGGATTGCGACGTGTACTTGTCCAAGGAATTTGGCGAAGACGAGGAGATTTTGGTGCACTTTTCCGCCTCGGACGATCCGATGGAAACGGAGTACGGACGAGACGACGATAACGGCGTGGACGATGTCATCGACGAAGGTTTAGGCGACGAGGATATCGAGGAGGAGTTTTCTGTGACTGTTTCGAAGACTGGAAGCGGGAAACAGTTGGAATTTTTTTGCGTCACGGATGGCGAGTTGATTGAGATTCAACACGTTCAATACGAAGGTTTCGAATGGAACGAAGGAGGAGGAGGAGAAGGAGGAACCGGTGGTGGTGATGATGATGCAGAAGGCGAGGGTATTTTATTTGACGAAGAGTTTGACGACAACAACTATCCCGGGCCGCATTTTGAGGACCTGGATAAAGGCGTCCAGGATGCTTTTTTATCGTATTTAGAAGAGAGAGGAATAAACGCGGCGTTGGCGGATTACATCGTCGAGAAGAGAATAGATAAAGAACAGAAAGAGTATACGAGTTGGTTGGAAAAAGTCGCAGACTTTCTCAAATAAGAATAGTAAACGTGTGATGTAATATACTTGTCCTTTTATACAGGCGAGAGGCGCCTCGTTCCGATTCGTTTTCTAAAACTTGTTTGCTATTCGTATTTTTACAATTTTTCGCGAACCATGGCGGTACCGAATAACTCCCACGTTCGCTTTTCATTACCTCGCGTTCGTTTGCGCGCCGGTAAGTACTGTCGAACACATATTTGGATCCAGTTATCCGTGCCGTTGCTCCCATTCAAGAGCGTATGTTTTCTAGTTCTCAGCTGGTGCAACGTCGCCCTATTCGCGCTCAAATCGCACGGGGGCAACCCTCTCAAGAAGTACTTACCTTCCTCTGGCGATACCGTCACGCGCAAAACGCCCGTCGCGTCTTCGACTAATATTTTGAAAACGTACTCCCATTCGTTCGTGACTGGATTTTTCACGCACCACTCCTTCTCGTCTTCCGGCCAGAACTTTTGCGCTCGAACGTATAATCTGTGTCTATTCGGTGCCTCTTTTAAAAGCGCGGATCGAATCGTATCCCATTTCACTTGCGGATGCATAATCATGGTAACGTTTGGTGCATCCACGCCTACGTTTGGCGCCCAATTCGCTACGATATTAGCCTTTTGACGAAACTGAACTTGGTCCAACCACGTCGGATGGCCTTTCGCTTCAACCATCCATTTTGAATTTGCGAAGAAAGCGCCGTTTAACTGCGCTCCGTGAACACCCGCGGTAAGATTTCTTAATTTCACCCACTGCCCTTTCTTTGGCATCTCGTCGCTAAAATCAAAGCCTCGAATGTACACCGGAAACGCCGAGCCGTAGGATACGGCGTCTCCCATTTCTTCGAGCATTCGTCTCGTCGACGGCGGGAAATCCTGGCCTCGTTCGATGACATCTTGCGTTGGATTGATGTCTTGATCTATTGGAAGCCAATACATGGGCCCGAGCGCCTCCGCTTGGTTCGTATCGTCCACGAGCTGCGGAAAATCCGGCGTCGATAAACTCATCGGCGCCGCATCAGAACCGTCCCAAACGAAAATCACTTCCGGATACCCGTCTCTGTACCCAACGTCTAATATCTTCACGTGCAAATCGTAATTTCTTTCTCGCTGAATATCTTGAATCCTTCTGTCGTACTTCCCTAAATACGCAATCTTTGGCATTCCCAAACATTCCGGCGTGTTCTTCCACGCGATTAAATTTTCAATCCTTTGTTGATCCTCGTCCGTAAACGTTATATCATTGGACGATCTCTGCTTCGCACTATCTGCATCCACAATCTGCGCCGGTTCGCCGCTAAACAGAACGAAGTGCGTTTTCGAATACGCGTTCCCGTTCGTAAACTGGCCTATTTTCGCGACGAACTGTATCGTCCCTTCCTCTCTTCCTCCTCCGTAGTGTTGGTTATTTCTACTATTCGGTCGGTAAAACGACACCTCCAACCGATGAAATCGAATCACATCTCCAACCTGCGCTAATATCGGTAAATCTTCCTTCTTATTCGCGAAGCACGCGATTTCAATAAACGGTGGATTCACTCGTTTCATCCCTTTCCTCGGCTTCATCTCGTCCCCGTTATAATCCGAGTTTAACGATTCGTCGAACAGTTTGAGTTTTAAATACGTATCACCACTTCTCGTGATTTGAGGTTGATATTTCTCCGCGACGATGCCGTATACGTGCGCGCGTTGCGTTTTCACGTTCGTTTTCTCCTCGATTTGATACAACTCCGCCAGGGAGAGGTACTCGTACTTCCCTCCCGTCGCTCTCTTCGACGCCATTCTTCTTCGATGTTGTTGTCTGTACACAAACAGGTGTTTGAATTTTGAGACGAAAAGAAGAAGAGAAAAGTGAGGACAAAAAGGACGAAGACACACAAAAAAAAAAACGAAAAATCAAAATTTTTTCACGTCGTGCGTCTTCACTTCATTCGAGTGCCAAAAGCAGTGGTGGAAGGGGAACGCGGGGTGAACGCGGAGAGAAAGAGAGAGAAGGAGAGAGACAGACAGAGAGAGACTTTTATTATTGCGAGCGGTGGTTTTCGACGGGGCTTTCTTTCTTTCTCTCTGAACGACAACAAGAAGAAGAAGAGACAAAAGAAAAGAATACGAGAGAATTTTTAATAACGTTGGACGTTGGAGAGGCACCCGGAAGAGAAAAACGCAGAGGCAGTCAACATCATTTCAGAGAGAGAAAGAGAAACGATGAATACTCACGAAAACAATCAAAACGATACAAACGACCAGCACGAAAGAAGAGAAGAAGAAGACAACAACAGCGAAGAGAAAACGGCGTCGAACACGACGGAAACGCGATCGATTTTTACAGGCTCGAATCACACGTACTCGGACCACTCGAGTTCAGACGAAGATGAAGATTTTGCGTCGGTCGGAGACGAATGCGCGGCACGAAATATTACATCGGCAGAAAACAATAAAGAGTTTGACGGCGAAGAGAGCGATTATTACGAACCGAGAGATTCCTTGTCGCAATTTTCTGGGTCGGACAGACACTTGGCGGAAGTTTTAGATCGACAGTTGAGCGCGATGGGCCAATCGTGCGCGGACGAAAACTCGTTAGACCCGGAAGACTTGAAGGCGCCGAGCGTACAAACCGACCCGACGAACCCGAACAACGATATTTTGAATTCAGATATGGATGAAAGCGTGAGTGGAGGCGGGACGCCGAGAGGGATAGAAGCGGAGTTGCGAGATCCCACGAAGTTTACGCTAAAGAATTTAGACACCGGGGCGGAATATTTAGTCGGAGAGGAAGCGGCGAACGCTTTGTTGCACAAGAAGAAGAAAGAAAAAAGCGGCGGCGGCGAGAGGAGGAGCGAAGACAGGGAAAATGCACCAACAGTGACAGACTTAACGACTGGGACAGTCATGTCTGTGGTGGAAATGGAACGGAACGTAGCTATTGAAGCGGTGACGTCGCCGATTTTGAACGAAGTCGAGAGGAGAGAACGGCTGTCGATGAAAGAAGAAGGAGGAGAGCAAAGCGAAGACGACGGTAAGACGAAGAAGAAAGGAACGAGTAGCACAACAGCGGACGTCGTCGGTGATAAAAAATCGACGACAAAACCTAGGAATCCCGGCCGGTGGTTGAAGAAACGATCGACCGAGGCTTGGAATAAAACGAAGGAGGTGAGTAAAATCGCGGCGGAGAAAATCGTAGAGACCAAGTCGCAGTTGCAGCATTCGCTCGAGGATCGCAAACAGGAGAGAAGAGCGCAAGAGGAAGAGAATAGCTCACACCACGCTCAAACTATAGTCAAACCTGGTTGCGAAGAAGTTGGTCAGTACCTCAAAGTGCACGTGAATAGGAAAGGGTTCAAAGATTTCTCAAAAGTTAAAGTGATTCAAAACGTCAAAGGCCACGAAGGCGCCGTCTGGTGCATGAAGTTTTCGCGAACTGGCAAGTTCTTAGCCACAGCTGGTCAAGATAGAATTGTTCGCGTGTGGACTATACAGTGCATGAAATCAGAAGCGCCGGAAAATGCAGACGAGTCGGAAAATTATCACGAAGACGGCGAGATCAAAACGTGTTCGTTCAAAAAGCGTGGAGAATCGATGTTCAAAGACGTTCCGTTGCGAGCATACGTCGGTCACAAAGGGGACGTGTTAGATCTGTGCTGGTCGCACACGGATTGGTTGCTTTCTTCGAGCATGGATAAAACCGTTCGATTGTGGTACACGACTATGAATGAATGCTTGAGAATTTTCGCGCACCAAGATTTCGTAACTGCGATTGATTTCAACCCGGTGAATGATAAATACTTTGTCTCTGGGAGTTTAGACGGTAAGTTGAGATTATGGAACATTCCCGATCACAGAGTCGTTGACTGGGTGGATATTGGAGAAATGGTTACAGCGGCGTGTTTTCAAAGCGATGGTAAATGCGTAGTCGCCGGATCATATCGGGGGAAGTGTCATTTTTACCAAACCGTCGGCTTCAAGTTTGAGTATCTCACTTTGCTCGACATTCAAAATCGCCGGCAAAGAAATCCGATGGGCAAAAAGGTTACCGGCTTACAATTCTTTCCCGGTGACGATCGCAAGTTACTCGTCGCATCGAACGACTCGCGGTTAAGAATTTATGACGGTTACCAGTTGAAGACAAAGTATAAAGGGCATAAGAATAAGAATTCGCAAATCAAAGCGACGTTTAGCGAACGCGGTGACTTTATAATTTGCGGTTCCGAAACTGAATATCTTTTTGTTTGGCCGACGGTGAATACTTTCATCCCGAGCGCATTTCATGGCGGATATAAAAAAGACAAACACGCGACGTACGAAACTTTTGCCGCACAAACCGACATCGTTACGACGGCTGTATTCGCCCCAGAAGAAGTCATCATGGCGCGAATGCCAGAAAATGAAAAGAGCGCTTATGTATCGAGAAGAAAGTCCGATCAAGAGGAGATTGAGAGCTTGCGAATACTAGCGGCGAAAGAATTGAGTGAACAAGTAAAACAGTTGCGAATGAACTCCGAGGGAAACGAGAAAAAAGACGATAAAAAGGATACTCCGGCGTCTTCGTCAAATAGCATAAAAGCTCAAGCGTCGAAATGGGCTTTGGAAATCGCCGAGGCCAAAAAAACGTGCGAAGCGAGCTTTCGCAAAGCCGCTGGTCTCGGACAAATAATAGTTACCGCTGGTTACAGCGGTGAAATTAGAATATTCGAAAACTGTGGACCACCTGAGCAGCTGTCGTCGTCTCAGGTTGGGAAGTCTTCAAATAAAGAGTGAATGGACACTGAATTAGAAATAAATCGTCACGCGCTACCAAAAATAACAATGCAAACATGTCGCTAAAACTATCGACTAAAAGTATCTAATCGTCATCCGGTACTAACCCGGTTCTAAATCTAAACCCACCGCTACTATTATTCTCTCGCGTTCTAGGAGTAGGCTCTGCAGACCCTGCGTTTATCCTTCGCATCGCAGCTATGACGTCATCTCTCCCTTCGGATTCCTTTGTGTTCGTATTCATCGTCTTTGCTTGCGGCGCAGATCTTGCGAGGCGAGATTCTAACGCTGCATTTGCAGCCCGTAAACCCATCTCTCGTCGCTCGGCATCTTTCAACTTCACACGAAAGATTGCAGTTTCTTTTTCCATTTCCGCGAGTAACTCGTGAATCGAAGTGATGAGCCGAATTTGCGCCTCGTCGATAACAACTCCGTCCTCTTCTCCATTCTCATCTTCGTCGTCGTCGTCCTCTCCGTCTGAAGTAGCGGCGCTCACATCGGGATTATTATTGCTACTACCACCCGTATCGCCACTCGCCAATCGAGTTAAAGCATCTATAAGTTCTTTTGTTGTCGCGACTGCTTCGCTCGTTCTCGTCTCGCACACAAAATCTGCTTCGGACGTGGACATTTCGAGAAACTCGTTTTGTTGTTCTGCTTCTGCCGAGCGTAAAGACGAAGACACGTTTTGCTCCTGAGACACGGGTTTAGCTTGCACCTGCTTCAACCAGCTCTGTAACATTTCAACGATGGGAACGTCTCCACTTTCAATCAGCGCTTGGATCGCGTTCGATTGTCCAACGCGTCTTTGCATTTCCCTTCTCTCCTCGTTCATAGCTTCCGCGAGATTTTGATAGTATACCCGATCCTCGTTTGCTACATACAAAGCTCGCTCTAACTCTTTCGATCGCTCCAACGCATCCGTTTGCGTGTTCTCGTACAAGAATAACTTTGACTTGTATTCTAAAACAACTTCCTCCAATTCGACTACTTCTCTCGCTAACTCGTTCGCGCGTTCTCGAGTTTCGATATACCCTCGCCTTGAAGCGTCTCTGTCGTTTGAGATGCTCTGTTGAACGCTCGAGTGTAACATCATCTCGCTCGAAAGCTTGTTCAATTCGTTTTCCAACGCCGTACTTCTATTCTTCGCATTGTTGAACGCGCTCGTTAACGATTCGTTTTCTTCCATCAAACTTTCGATGATCTTTTGGTTTTTATCCATCCCGCGCTTGAGACTTAATTTTTCAGTCGTCAAATCGTCAATCATGTTTTGCAACGAGGTGATTTCGTCTTGCTCGAGCTTGGACATTCCGTTACCCGTACTAATACCACCAAACGGTGTCAGCGTTGAACTTCTGCCGAGCATATCTGAAATCGAAGACTCTCCTCCCATTTGTTCCTTCCTCCGTTTGGATTCTAAAATTCCCCTCTCAAAACTCGAGAGCCGTTGTTCTTCATTTTTATTCTTCTCCCTCTCCAAAAACTTGGAAAAAGAGTACGGCACGTCGTCGGCGTCGTCGTACCCATCCTTCTTCTTCGTCGGGCGGAAAATCGCTTCTAACTCGTCCATCGGCACGTCAATCGTGGCTTTCTTCTGCTTCGTCGGTGGAGCCATTTTCTTCTCCGGAGTCACGAATCGATTCACGTACTCTTCTGGATCGAAACTTTCATCCAACGACGACATCTTCTTTCTATCAATGTCAGCGTCCTCTTGCTCTTCGAAGCCACGCATATTCATCTTTACCGGCGGCGTCGCCTCTTCTTCCATCATACTACCCCCAGCCGCATTGTAACTCTCGTCGAAAGAAAATCGAGGCGGAGGCGGGGACATAAACGCCGCAACGCCTCCTTCTTCTTCTTCTTCCTCCATTCCGCGTCGCGGTTGTTCAGCTGGAGCGGCAGGTTGCATCGGCGATGCGTGCGCGACAATGTCTTCTTCACCCTTAGTATTACCATTACTATATCTTACCGCATCTGGTGCCATCGTAAATGCAAACGTTTCGGTCGTATTCGCTGTTTCTTCTTCTTCTTCGTTTGTCGTCGGCGTCGTCGTAAAAGTCATTTTCATCGAGTCATCACTTTTTGGTTCATCACCATCTGCAACTAAAAATGGTGGTTTCGACGCCACCCTTTCCCCTAACGCGTTTTGGTGGTCCTCGTTCTTCGCAAAATTCAAACCAGAGATTGAAGAAACGTCCTTCTTCTCCTTCTTCGCCGCTTTCTTCTTTCTGTACGCGTCCAACTGCACCGTTGTTATGATAAGAAGTGAACACAACAAAACTCGTTAATAATTACATCCATCAAAAGAAGAGACGTTTGTGGGAAAAAAAAGAGAGAGAAACATATGCGCGTACCTTGGCCCGTCCCGCGGCTTTCGCGCTGTTGTTGTTGCTACTCATCGGGCAAAGACGATGTAATGAAGAGAATACTTTCTATTTCAGACAAAACCGCCGCTCATTATTTTAAATCTGTGATGCGTGCGTTTATGTGTACGTGTGTGTGTGTGTGATGCATTCTTTTCTTTGAAGCATGGGAGACGAATCCCCTACTTCTTTTGCCCCCTCGGAGACAGACTTCACATCATGACGAACAAAAACAAGAACAAAAACAAGAACGAGAATAACATGAACAACTCGAAAGAAGAAACCGAAGGGAGGGACACGCCTCTCTCTTTATACTCCGCGATCGTCGGAGGGGAAGGGCAGGATTTCGTGGCGACGACGCTGAGCACGAGCGCGCAGGTGTGTGACACGTTATAAACGAGAGCGTTTTAGATTTCATTTCCCCATTTCCCCGGATTTTCAATCGTGTTGTCTCTCTCTTTGCTCTCTCTTTCTCTCTCTTGCGTTGGTACGATGATGATAAGCGTAATAAATTCTGATTTCTTCTTCTTCATCTTCTTTTTATGACGATAACAGGTCGAAGCGGCGGTGCAAAAAGTCCAATCCTCGTGCGCGTTAAAAAATGCCTCCGGATGCGAACAATACCTCGGCTTGTTGGATCAGTTGGAGATTTCGCGACCGCTGGCGTATAAAAACATCTTGGACGACGCGTCGGAAGAATTACTGACTAGGATTAAAATAGCACCGCAAGGAAATTTATTGAGTTTATTGCAAGCCTCGTTCCCGTTTATCGGCATCGAGGAATTGAAACGGATCCCGTTGACTATTCTCGAAAGATTGAGTCCGGTGCCGGCGAACTATTTGAAACTGATATCGAGGGATTTGAGTATTTTTAGGCAGTGCTCGTTGAAAGTGCAGAGACAGGTGTGGGCGATGGATAAGGGGACGCTGAGGAAAAATTTGTCGAGCGTTTTAGATTCGTACGGAGAGGAGAAGGAGGTTGTGAGGAGACACTCGTCCATCGAGGACGTGCAGTTGGCGCCGTTAGTCCCCGAGGAGGATTGGAGCGCGCCGAGGAAAGAGTCCGAGGAAGACTTGGGTGGCACAGGAAGACAATCGCGCGGAAAACAAGTAGCGACAGCAGTAGGGGCGTCGAAGATAGCGAATAGCAAGAAGAGTAGTAAAGCGAATGCAATGCAAGCAAGGAAAGAGGCGAGTAAGAAAGCGACGACGACGGCAGGGGCGAAGACAACGAGCGCTGCCGCCGCAGCTGTCGCGGACGTAGTCGACAACAAGGACGTGCAACCAAGGCGAATATTGCGGGGGAAATCTCCAGCAATTCATCGTTTACGTAAGGTTGTCGGCGATAACATCACGCTGTATAATGCCGTCGTCCGAGAGATCCGGACGAGGTATGCCAATACCGGGGATCCTTCCACGTGCGCGTTACGCTCGCAATTTCTCATGGCATTTCACGACGACGAGGTGCAAGAATTGTGTGAAATTGATCCCTCACACAGACTCGCGTGGCTCATGGATGCCTGCGTTCGCGACAGGTACTTAGATAATAGAAGATTATTAGAAATGGGGAACATTCTAGACTCTGCGGAGTTAGCCTCGAGGAACGACGTGAAGAATAAAGGCAAGGGGCAACCGCCAAAGAAGAAATTAAAAGTAAAGTTCACGTTTGGTGCTGCCGCGAAACCAACCGTTTCGGAATCAGACGGAGGCGCATCGGCGGTTTCTCGCGTTCAAAAGATTGAGGATGTGGTGGAACCAGCGGAAACGATTTTAGGGGACATGGGAATGATTTTACGAGATCCTCCGGTGTTTCACTTGCTTTTACACGAGACCATGCGCACGTTACAATTCGTGGTGAAAGACGAACGACAACCTAAAACCGATACGAGATTGAAAAAGTTGGCAAAATTTGTTTGTTTAGCGCTTAATTCAAGAGAATTGTTGCAAAAAGGTGATATGGCTGTGGTATCCGCGGTACCTCCTGAGATTTTAGGAACATTTTTCCCGATGCTCGCCGATTTAATGATTGAAAAAATGCTCTCGGAAGATTCCGACGACGAAGATGAGTCAGACGATGAAGAGGCGAAGGAGGTCGACGATGCGGATGATAATGGCTCCGACGAAGCTTCCGACGAAGCTTCCGACGATGAGGACGACGACGAGGATTTGGAAGAAAAGATTGAAAAACTGGCGGAGATGATTACAGAGTCACCGGCAATTCGCAAGTTTGCGCTCATGTACGGAATAATTTGCTTGAAAGCTCCGGATAAAATCTCCTGCAAAGCGGCGAGATTAATGTTTGAATCCGTCGCAAAAGCATCCAAAGACATCGACGTGGTTGATGACAAAGACACCTATCTCATGCTCGCTACGCGAGTGCGCGGTATGTGTAGTGTGAACCTCCCTCAATACAAAACAAAAGGCAAGAGGAAGAAGAAGAAGAAGGAAACGAATGGTTCGCAAAACCCTATGATTCCTTTCAGCTCTTCAAATCAGGTGTGGCGAGCTTGCGTCGGCATTGCTTTGACGAAAGCTTCCATTGGTTCGTACGATATCCACGAAAAAATATTGGACATTCTAGCGGAAGCGTCGAAAAAATCGAGACGAAATAAAATGTCAGCGGAAGAATTAGGCAAAGCTGTCGATAAGGTACTCATCGCGACGAAAAAAACGCGCAGGGTGCAGCGAAAGAAGAGAGAAGCGAGCAAAAATTACACGTGGGAATGCGAGCCGTTACCACCGGGAGCGACGGAGGAGAAGCCAGCAGAGAGCAAAGAAACCATCGCGTTGGCGCTTCGCAAACCTGGCGCTGGTTCTCAATCGCCATTCACCATGGACGATCTTCGAACGAAATATTCTGAATTCATGACGAATTTCGGCATAACCGAAAAAGAAGCGCCAGCCTTGTTCGCCTATTTGTCCAAAAAAGAAAAGATGAAGCGCAGTCGAAGTGGTTTAGGCATGACAAAGACGGGAGACGACGACGATAAGAAGAACGACAATCCCGACTCCGAGGACGAAGAAGAGGACGAAGAAGAGAAGAACAGAGAAGAAGATGGCGATACCATGGATGAAGTTACCGGAGACGACTTCGATAACGAAACTGGAGGAGTTGAAGTCAAAGACGATGGCGCTGGTTTAAAATCTCCCGTGATGGACTATTGAGAGAGAGATTTGATTTGAATCGAATCGATTCGTTTGTTTTCTCTCTCGCTTGAGATTTTGTGATGCGCTACTATAGTACCAACTGGTACATAAAAACTAACTAAGGTCATCTATTTTCATCTGAATCGTTTCCAACTCCTTGAAAAACGTAAACAATTCCTCTTTCTTAAACTCTATCGACGTCGTGTCGTTCTTTTCCATGCGAAGCTCCAACACCGCGGTCACTTCGTCTCCTTTATCCGTGTTCGTCGCCGTATTATTTTTACTAGTTTTACTATCATACAAACTAACCTGCGTTCTCCAACACGCGGACTCTAATCTCTTCACCATTCCAAACGTGCCTCTCGCAAAACTCCTCTGTAACTTATCTTTATCTTTCGAAAAAATCTCGTGCATAGAACTCGCCAACTCCGCGCCGCACTCGTATTCCTTCAATAACTTCTCTGCCAAGGCATCCGCCGTCCAATCCTGGCCAACTGCTTTTTTCAAAATCAAGATTGCATCCGTCGCCAATTGCTCGATCAATCTTTCGAGTTTTTTTTCCTCGTCGTCTGAGACTGTTTTGTGGCTCTTTCCTCCTTCTCGTGGTTTGCGGTCGTCCTCACCATCACCGAACAGTTTCGAGTGCAATCGAGCCATCAATTTTCCTGTTTTCCAATTCGTCAAAGTTGACGCAAGGTGATGTCGATGATACGCGTCCACGAGGTGGTCGAGAAACTCTTGAAATCTTTCCGGAGAAGACGAGGAGCACTCGTCGCAGTTACGGACGGCGCTTGCGAATGCAGATGAGGAGGACATGTGGGATGATTGATCGTTGATGAAGAGTTATTATTATGTGAGGACATTATTATTATTACCTATTTGTCCTTTTTATTCTCCTTGGATTTAGCGTACGCGAAATAGGCGCCGGCAACGCCTCCTAACAAGGCGAGTTTACCGCAGGCTTCGCCGAACGTCTCCGGCCACTCAAAGAATCCTTTAATATCGTCCATATTAGGGGCAATCAGTCGTAAGAACAAAGGTCTTTGGGGAATTAAAACGACGTTGACTCTGCGCTCGACGGCTAAGGTTTTCGCCAGATGTTCGCGAATGATGGTTGGCGAGAGTGTTTCTAAAACGTCGCCGCGGATTTGTTCCGTGTTTACATACATTTTGTCGATGTCGCCGTTCAAGACCGGTAAGAGTTGAGACGTGAACATGGCGTCCACGTAGCTGACCCAGAAAGAGTTTTCCTCTTTGTGTTCTTGGATGGATCTCAGTTCGACTTCCTTCGCAGTTTGGCAGTCTTCCTCGGTCGGTCCTTCGCTAATTAACTGTTCAATCTCTTCCAGGGCTACTTTGGAGAGTTTTTCTCCGCTTTTCGGGTCGCACGCGAACACAACCATTATATCGCCTCTGTAAGATTCGCCGTTCGCTGCGTTCGGGTCTTGGTACGCGAACGAGGTGTTGGCGGCACAACTGTATATTTCGCCTCGTTCGAATCGCAGGCGAGCGAGTAAGCGGCGCTCGATGATGGCGGCAGAAATCACCGTGAGAAACTTGCTTCGAACTATCACCTGAGAGCCGGCTAAAGTTGGACCGTTGAAGTCCTCACCTTTTGCGATCGCTGCTTGCTTTAACTTCGCGTCTGGATTTTCAATCATCACCGGAAACGTTAAACTCGCCACGCCTTGATTTTCAATCATTTTCAATCGCACCCGTTTACTGACTGTTTTCTTAGGAAACTCAAACGGTGCCGGTGTGACTCGAGAGAGTTTCTCTTTCGAATCTATCGGGCGCGGAATAGAACCTATGTACTTTTCCAATAAAGGCAAAATCTTTTCTATATCGAACGCGCCGACGAGAACCATCGTAAAATGCGAAGGGTCCACGAAACACTCGTTGAAGTATCTACACGCTTTCTCCGCGTCCATTTTCGCGAGTGTTTTGAGCGTGATAGGTTCTGAAAGATACGAGTTGCCGTACGTCAAAGCGCGCTTGATTTCTGCAAATACTTTCATCGGGTCTCTCTTTGCATTCTTCACCAGCTCTCTTTGTATTTCGCGCAAAACTTCCAAATCGTCCTCGTTGCACTGATTTTCCACATTGTTGGAGAAGATCAGGTGCGTACACTGCAAAAGCACATCGATATGATCTGGCGACGTTTCGCCAACGATGGATCTCTTATACGTACCTATATTTGGAACAACGTCGACTCTTTTCCCCGCCATGGCGTCGGAGAAAACTTCCGGTCTGTATCCAAATACGCCCAATTCGCGAGCAACAGTACCCGCGAAGATCGCGTCCTTATATTTTTCTTTTGGGACTTCCGATAATCCACCTCTGGCGACGACGCGCATCAAGACTTGGTCGTCCAAAAAGTTCGTGCTTTTCAACGCTATTTTTATGCCGTTCTTCAGAACAACTTCGGTTACGTCTGAAATTGAATGCGTCCGCGTGGATGCTATCGCCGACTCGCCTTCTTTCAGCGGTTGCGGATCCGCCATCAAACGCTCAGGAACGACGAACGTTTCCGAGTTTTCTTCAATTTCTCCGCGTCGCTCCTTTTCCGCCACTCGATTCACTGCTTCCCGTAAATCGTCTTCATTTGTTTTCTTCCTACCTTCCTGTAATCGAATCATGCAGCTTTTTGACACGCTCACTTCTTGCGCGTATTGAAAGACATCCTCCAAGGTGACTTTTTCTATGCAAGCGATAGCCAGAGACGCTTCTAATCCTGCACCGATGACCATGTCGCCGCGTAAGAAGTGTTGCACCAACTCATCGCGAGCGTCCGTGCAATACGTTTGATCTCTTTCCACATACAACTGTTCCATATCCGCTATTTGATTTAACTTGGCGATGCGCAATTCCTGCGCGCTGAATCCAAACAAGCGCGCTCTCGAGACTTCAGTCAAGACGCTCTCGAGTGCGTCTTTCACCTTGCTCGCTTCGCACGTCATTTGTACGGATAACAAAGCGCTCGTTCGCGACAAATGTTCAGAAGCGATGCCGGCGCTAAAAAAGTTTGGTTTCGGTCGTCTCATCAGTTTGTACAATCGATTATCCAAACACAATTGGTAACATTCTTGAACAGTTTGTTTGAAAAAATCTTCCGGAGTCGCGATTGGTTTTTGTTCCACGTGAAAGGTTGCGTTGACTACCGTGTTCGATAATTCGCGATCTACGTGACAGCACACGCGCGGTTTTGCGTGTTCTGGAAATGTCGGTCGAATAAATTTCGGCGGCGCAGGAACGTGCTCAGCCGGCGCTAGCGGGGAAAACAATCTGATAATTTTCTCCTTCACCACGCCTACGTCCTCGAAATCGCCGGTGACGATAACTGCCATGTTCTCCGGTCTGTACCACTTGTGGTAAAAGTTACGAAAGATTTCTCCGGGCGCTTTTCGAATAACCTCTTCCGTGCCAATCGGTGAGCGATCAGCGTATAAGCTCCCTTCACACAACGCTTCCCAATACGCTTGCGCTGCTCTCCCTCTCGCGTCTCTTCCCGATCTCCATTCTTCTAACACCGCACCTCGTTCGTTATCGACGTCTTCGTCGGAAATCCGCACTCCCCTCGCAAACTCGCTAAATATCTTCAACGACTCCTCCAGTACGTTCATATCGTCGATAGGTACGGTCAACTCAAACACCGTCTCGTCTGAACTCGTGTACGCGTTTTGACACGCCCCAAACGCGGCGCCGACCGATTCCAAGAAATTCACAATCTGAAACGTTTCGTACGACGTCGTCGCGCGAAACGCCAAGTGCTCAACAATGTGCGCCACGCCTCGCTCTTCCTCGTTCTCAAACACAGATCCAACGTCTACGGCTAATGCTAAAGCCGCTCGCTTTTCCGGTTTCTTACACTGACCGACGAAGTATCGCAAACCGTTCGGCAATCGACCTTCCTCGACGCCGAGTTTATCGAGCGCGCCAGTCGCCTCGTCCTCTTCTCTTTTCAGAGGAGGACCTAACGGTAACACCGTTTTAAAGTGCTTCTCCAAATCGTACTTTGGTATCGCGTTCGCATCTTCTTTCTTCTTCGTCGGTGTCATCATTCTCCCCGCGCGGCTGCTGC
>JACLAB010012788.1_pt1 | contig 20030 bp, 13 predicted proteins | sample 8027921 | NCBI WGS metagenome assembly JACLAB01 (sample SAMN15725117, study PRJNA655200) | protist metagenome | isolation source: fluorescence activated cell sorting (FACS) single amplified genomes of... | place: USA: West Boothbay Harbor, Gulf of Maine | collected 2000-07-19
CGGTTCACCACGGTTCTCTCCTTATCCGTTCGGCATAAAATCTCCGGCGACGACGCCACCAAGATGGACCCGCGCGCCTGCAGGTAGATCATGTACGGGCTCGGGTTCACTACCCGCAGCGCGCGGTACACGTCGAACGGGTCCGCGTACGTGCTCCTCTCGAACCTGTGAGAGAGCACCAGCTGGAAAACGTCGCCCGCCACGATGTGCTCCTTGGTGTCGGCGACCGCGCCGAGGAACTCAGCCTTGGACATGGTGCTGTCCGCGGGCGGCGTCGGGGGCGCCGTCAGGGACATGGACACCTCGCCGAACGGTAACGTGGGCACCGACTCCGGCTGCAGCGCCTTGACGAGCGCGTCCAGGGACTCCTCACCTTCCGCCAGCGCCGCAGCGGCGTCGCCGTCGTGTAAAGTGGTATCCACCCAGTGCACCGCGTAGAGCTGCTTGGTGGCGTGGTCGAAGATCACCACGTCGCGGTAGAGCCCGAGGCACAGGTCGGGCAAGTTCCTGTCGTCCTCGGGGGCGTCGTCGAACGGGAGCTTGTTGAGGTACTGGTAGCGGACGGTGTCGTAGCCCATGTACCCGACCCAGCCGCCGGTGAAGCATTCGGGGAGGCCCTCGGTGCGGCACGGGTTCCAACGTTCCGAGATTTCGTTGGCGACGGTGATCGGGTCCGTCTCGTCGGAGCGCGTGCGTTCGCCCTTGAGGTGGTCGAGGATGGACACGTGGTTCTCCTTGGCCATCACCTGGAGTGCGTCAGAGGCGGGGGTGGAATGAATTTTCAGCGTTTCGTGGGATGATTACTTACTCGCAATGATCGGGCGCGGGGTGATCGGGGTCGACGCGGGTGTTTAGGACTCACCTCCATGTAGGGCCTGGAACCCAGAAATGAGAAACGGCCGGTCTGGGTTCCGCCCACGACGGACTCGAGCAGAAAGCTCGGCGCGTCGCGCTCGTCCTCCTTGACGAGGCACCGGTACGCGAGGATGGGCGTGAGCTGATCATTGAAGAGACGCCTGTACAGAGGGATGAGGTTGTGCCCCTTCGCGGCGAGTTTCATGAACTCGTCAGCCTGCCCGGCGTGCTTCTTCGGCCTGAGCGAGGCGGCCCTGGCGCTGGCGTTCGGCTCGGCGATGGTCGCCGCCGGGGTCACCGCCGCCCTGGAGCGGGAGGCGACCGCGGTGGACACGATGAGTGGGGCGCCCGCCGCGAATCCGCCGGCACGGCGAACGCCGAGGCGGGGCGCAGCCTGGGTGGCGCGCGTCCCGCGGTGAGCGCGGGAGGCGGCGGCGAGGCTCGCCGTCGTCGAGGCGACACCGATGATGCAGGCCATGGCGCCGTCGGGAGGTCGCGGCTCTCTTGGGTGTGGACGACTCCTCGGAGCCCTACGAGTACCTCAACGATATCCAAAAAACTCGGGACTTTTCGAGATCTGGGATAAAAGACGGTGATTTCGTGACTGCTCTCCGTAGAATTCTACCTTCGGGTAATAGCGAATAAGCTCCATTTGAACTAAATACACTGTGCTTCTCAATATTGTACGATTATCGGCCAAACGCCCAAAGTCCACGAAGCAGATAGGCAGAACAGCTCCCGCGAAAATATTTGGTTCCGGTTGGAAAAGGACACCGCGATGACGTCTGGGAGTGTTCGCGCCCAGCGACCGCATTTACGTCAGCGCACGCCCCGCGGATCTTTCCCCGGCGCATTCATCGTATCTAGACACCGACGAGCGACCGCGTTCGACCCCCGAGCGTCGCGAAACCCGAGCGGAGCCCCCCATCGTCGAGCAAAAGTCTACCTCAAACAAACCCACAAGCACGAGTGCGCAAGTTCGGGCGAGGGGGCAATGGCGGGCGCGTCGTGCCAGCAGACGGCGGCGGTGCTAAGGCTGCAGTCAGACCTGAGGGCCATCAAGACGGAACCTCCCGACGTGAGTTTCCATCCCCCGCGCGCCCACCGACGCGCTCGTTTCTTCGCACGAGGCGGAAGGGCGCCCCTCCCGCACAACCCTCGTTCCTGACGCGGCAAAGCGAGAAACGACCCGAGCGTCCCATCGCCCGCCTCACGGCGCCCGCCTCGACCGTCCCGCTGACCATCCATGCCCGAAACTCGATTCGCCACGACAGGGATGCAGTGCGAGCCCTCACAGCGACGATAACCTATTCGTCTGGAGCGCCACGATCTTCGGCCCGGACGAGACAGCCTGGGAAGGTGAGTGGAGTGTCCAGTCAACCAAAATAAATTGTCCACATCCGGGTCTTCATCGTGCCCGGATGTGACGACCGAACTCATCACCGCAGCGAACTGACGGTGACGAACCACACCACACACACTCCACCCACACACAGGCGGCGTGTTTTCACTGCGAATGACGTTCGGGGAGCAGTACCCCGAGAAACCCCCGAGGGTCCGGTTCACCTCTGAGGTGTTCCACCCAAACGTGTACTCGGACGGGACGCTGTGCATGGACATCATCCAGGACCAGTGGTCGCCCATACACAACGTGTGCACCCTGCTCACGTCGATCCAATCCCTGCTCACCGACCCGAACCCAGCCTCGCCGGCGAACCCGGAGGCGGCACAGCTGTTCACGGAAGATGAGAGCCAGTACAACAGGAAGGTTCGAAGGCTGGCGCAGAAAACCATCGAGGGGTGAAGAATGATTGGGGATATATGATTTTTCTCGGCGACGGGGCGCGCAAGTCGAGCCTCGTCGCCCCTGTTGTTTGGTGTGTGTACACGAGCGGTCTCCGACCGCCACGCGAGGGAACAGTCACTGTTCCTACGGTGTAGTTTTAAATCGGCTCGAATACGTAGCCTGTCAATACAAACGCTCAGTCTTGATGCTAACCTTCACCACAGACGCTGTGACGGAAGAGTGGACTTGATTCGACATCAATCACCGTCGGCTTCTCACGCCGCGCGTCTGAAACGCGGGGGTGTCCGCCATGAACCTCATCCGTTCCCCCCGCGCGTTCTCCAGGATGGACGGGCGCACCTCGACGGGCGGGTCCACCGGCGACCGTCGCCCCGTCGCGCCCACGTTCCGTGCGCGGCCGTCGCCCCCCTGGCCCGATATGATGTTGTAGTTGTTCCGCCGAATCTCCTCGCCTTCTCGGATGTGCATCGTGCGGCTGAACCTGTTCTCGACCCGTCGTCGTTCGATCTGGGTCGCCCTGGCGTCGACCTCGACCTCGTAGTTCTCCATGGCGAGCCTCGTGCCGCGGTACGCGCCTTTCCCCAACGGCTCCCGCTCGTACTTGAAGTTGCACTGCCTTCCCTGCGAGCCCCGCGGGAGGGAGTTGTTTAGGATGTTTTGCTCCTTCGGCCGCGTCGTTTGGCGCTCGGCGGGTCGTTCGGTGCAGTTGCGGTGTCTCTCCCGCGAGCTGTCGTCCTGGTGGCACGGGGCGGACGGGCCGATGAGGTGCCACATGTTCTGGTCGCACATCTCTTTCTCCCGCTTCGCCGACGGGGTCTCGATGAGCTTGCGCCTGGGCTCCGGCATCTCGCGAGCCTCGTCGTGGAACACGCCAGCGGCTGTTATCCCTTGCCTGCCGCGCAGCTGCCGCCTCTGTGTGCGCGGGTCTTTGAACCCGAATTTCAGATCCTCGCCCACCGTCGTTCCCGCGGCGGGAGGGCTCATCGGCTTGTCTACGTCGACCGCGCCGACGACCATGGTGCCTGAAAGGAAGAGAGGGGCGCGGGAGTTGAGAGGGCGCGCATGTCGATCGTTCCTTTTTGGGCGAGCCTGTCGGTCGACCGACACGCTCGGTGCGTGTGGAGGGAAAAGGTGGGGTTCGGGTGGGTTCGCATGGGTTCCGAGGGTATACGCACCTTCAGCGCGAAAGTTTCGTCCGGTTGGTGTGCGGAAGCGCGAGAATGCGCGAGAACGCCCCGCTCGTCGGGCGCACGTGCTCTCGGATGTGATTCGCGATGCACCGTCTCGTGACCTGGAATCCCACGTTTTTGGCGTCCTTTCGAACGATTTGTATGTTCTGCAGTCAGGTGATTATCTATTTTGTGTTTACGCACCATGAGTATTCATACGAATGAGAAATTCCGCGACGTATTTCGTATTTGGTATTTCAGCTTTGCCACGTTTCATTAGTTGGGCAGTTGGGCAGAACGCGGTCGGAGCGATGGTCGGATCGTCGTTCGACGCGCACGCGCCCCTGGATGGGTTCAAGCTTCGGGGCGAGGACAAGCTGGCGTTCGTATCGGACATGTTCGACCGCGTCGCGCCCACCTACGACCTGCTGAACCACTTCATCTCCCTCGGCCAAACCACGATGTGGAGGCTCCTCGCGCTGACCCGACTCGGGGGCCAGCGCGGGGTGCTACGTCCGGGGGCGAAGATCCTGGACGTCGGGTGCGGCACCGGGTGGGTCACGTGGTTCTTCGGATGGTACTACCGCGGCATGGCGCTGGACGTCGAGGGCATGGACTGCTCCAAGGTCATGCTCGACGAGGCGCGGAAAATAAATCCCGACGCCCGGTTCACCATAGGCAACGTGTGCGACTTGCGGTACGAATCGAATTCCTTCGACGCTGTCACCACGGTGTACACCCTGCGAAACTTCCCGGACTTGGACGAGGGCATCGCGGAGATGTACCGGGTGACCAAGCCCGGCGGGCACGTCGTCGTGCTGGACGCCTTCCCGCCGAGCAATGAGTACATGCGGCGGATCCTGCACTTGTGGCTCGAGCGCGTCATGCCGAAGATAGCGGCGGTGTTCATGAACGATCCCAAGGCGTACAGGTACCTCAGCGCGAGTATACGGTCGACGGTGGCGGTGGGGCGGGTGGGTGAGATGCTCGAGGCGCTCGGAGCGGAAGTTGAGGTTCGGGAGTACACGTTCGGTACCGCGGCGAGGATCGTCGCGAGAAAACCTTCATAAATTTTAAGATCTTAGATACAAAAGATACGGCGGCTCTCGTCTCTCGTCTCTACGCTCAGTTCCAGCCGACGACAAAGTCGAGGAAGCACACGAGCGCGATGGACAGAGGATACAGCGCCAGCACGGGAACCGCGAGCCTGGACTTGAACGTCGTCCCGGTCGCGCCCAGGAACCCGACGGCCAGCGTGACCGCCAAAATGGTAACCGTCTCCGACCCAAACGTCCACTCCAAACCTTGCGCTCGCATCACCACCATGAACAGCCCGAGGCACATCGTGTTGTTCATCGTCACCGCGCCGTACACCTGCGAGTACGTCAGCGAGATGTTCTTACGCCGTTTCTTGCTCGCAAAGTACAAGGAGCTCACGAGCTCAGACGCGTTGGAGGCGAAGGGCGTGAGGACGAAGGACGCGAAAAACGGAGACGGCAAACCCATGGCTTTGCTCAACGAGCTCACCGCGCCCACCATGGGATCGGCGAAGAGGGTCACCATGGCCATGCCGATCGCGAGGAAGAGCATCGCCTTCTTGACGATCTGCGACTTTGTCATCGGCGTCTCGTCTTCGCTCTCGGCGTCGCTCTCGTCGTCATCCGCCTCGATGTCTTCGCGCTCCGGGGTCGACCCGAGCAGGGGCTCGAGACCCGCGTGCGCCGGCCCGCTACCCGCGATCGTTCGCTCGTGGACGCTCCGGTCAATAGACGAGCGCCTCGAGCTGGCGTGAGACCGGACCGAGATGTTCTTTGCCTGCTCCAGCACCCAGTGCGTCATGCCCGCGCAAAATTCCGCTCGCGAGATCAACCCGTCGCCGTCCTTGTCGAACTCCTTGAGCCACACCTCCACGTCACCGTCCGTCACCTCCGTGTCCTGCATCGTGACGCTCATCGCCACGAGCGCGAGCTTGAGCTCCTGGACGTCGACCTCGTTGTTGCCGTCGGAGTCGAACTGCCCGAACATCTTATCAAGCGCCGCCGCGTTGACCTCTCCGTTTACGAGGATGCCGCCCATCGAGTTGCCCAGGTGCGCGGCGAACATGGCGCCGCGCTTCCTGGCGGACTTGGCCTGCGCCGCCTCGATCTTGCGGCGTTGAAGCTCGGGGAAGAGAATCTGGTAGCCGCAGTAGAGCGCGAGGCCTCCGAGGGCGACGGCGGCTGTGATGAGGTGGACGGTTCTGTTCGCTTCCATTCCCATCCACGCGGGTATCTGTACGACGAGGAACGTGACGCACGACGCCATCATGACCATGGCGTTGGTCTTCGTGTCGGTGTCTGTGGTCACGCCTGTTTCGTTGGCAGCCTCGGTGATGGACGTTTTCGGGGTGAGGGTCTTGTTGATGGCTGTGCCCCTCGAGGGGTGGAGGTCGCAGCGGCCGACGATGAGCGAACCGCCCCACGCGATGGTTAGCAGCATGACGGTGGACCCCGCGAGGGTCCCCATGCCGACGCTAACCTGTTCCTGCGCATCTTCCTTTGAAGCGCCTAGGCCCGACGCGATGATGACCGCCGCGTCGGGCACCGCGCCGAGGATGGGGAGGAGCAAGCCGCCCACCAGCCCGGGGGATAAAATCTCGAGGAGCAGCTCGGAGCCGTCCGATATGAACCCCGCCGCGGTCAGCAGCGCGTAGCCGTACACACAGTTGAGGAACACGCTAGCGCCGAGTCCCTCGCAGTCTGGGAAAACCCCGAAGGGACCGCTCGTCGTGCACGTGTCGGCCATCGGTGCTGTCGGTTATTGTTGAATGCGCAGGGTTGCCCACCTTGGAGAGGTGACGTGTCCGCTTTTTTTGTGAATTTGCAACCGGCCAATTTTGCCGCCGAATCGACGTTACGGCGCTCCGATCCGCCTCTGGGCGCACACCGCCATCGCGCGGAGGTGACTTAGTGAACGCCTAACGCCGGTCACGCATCGCGACAGGCCAGGAGTCGGAGCCGGTAGTGTTCGAACGCGCCTCGACCAGCGGAAGCAGCGCGCTCGTGACGAAGACCCAGGTTCCTAGGGTTGTTTGAAGAGAAGAGGCGCCGAGGAGCCGACGTGTGGGCGCCATGGACTCGCACTACGACGAGTTCGGCAACTACATCGGGCCCGAGCTCAGCGACGAGAGCGACGGTGATGATGCCAACGACCAGCAGGTACGCGCCCGATACCCACGGATCACCCGCGCGGACGCCTCTCCCGCCCTCCCGCTCATCATCGCACATCCGCAAATTCCGATCCGTCAGATCGTTCCAAACGCTAACCTCCACCCCCTCGAATCCATCCCCGACCCTAAACAGGATGACGCGTGGAACGATCAGCCCACGGGCGCCGGCGACGACGGCGCCGCGGGCATGGACGTCGACGGCGACGAGCCCGAGGAGAACTTCGAGACGGCCATCGTGCTGGCCGAGGACAAGAAGTACTACCCAACCGCGGAGGAGGTTTACGGAGCCGGAACCGAGACGCTCATCATGGACGAGGACGCGCAACCCCTGGAGGAGCCCATCATCGCGCCGGTGAAGAAGAAGCAGATGGAGGCGGACCGCGGTAAGAACGCGCTGGTGATGAAGGTTGACGAGGAGTACATGCGGGGCTTGATGGGCAACGCCAATCTGGTTCGCAACGTGGCGGTGGCCGGGCACCTGCACCACGGCAAGACGTCGCTGTTCGACATGCTGGTGGAGCAGACGCATCACGTGGACGACGCGATCGTGCACGCGGACGACAGGGCGCTGCGTTACACGGACACCAGGATGGACGAGCAGGACAGGGAGGTGAGCATCAAGGCGGTGCCCATGTCGCTGGTGATGCCCAACGGCGCGGGGAAGCACTTACTCTTCAACATGATGGACACCCCGGGCCACGTCAACTTCAGCGACGAGGTCACCGCGAGTTACCGCCTCAGCGACGGCGTGATGCTCGTGGTCGACGCGGTGGAGGGTGTGATGTGCGGCACGGAGCGCCTGATCAAGCACGCGGCGAAGGAGCGTTTGCCCATATGCGTCTTCGTCAACAAGATGGACCGGCTCATCCTCGAGCTCAAGCTTCCCCCCGCGGACGCGTACCACAAGATTCGGCACACCCTCGAGGAGATCAACGCCATCATCGAGGCTACCTACGGGGCAGACGAGAACGCGCCGTTCGCGGACCCGGTCAAAGGGAGCGTGTGCTTCGGTTCGGCAAAGTACGGCTGGTCTTTTACCCTCGACTCGTTCGCGAGACTCTACGCCGACATCCGCGGCGTGGACATGGACACCAAGGCATTCGCGCGCAGGCTCTGGGGGGACATGTACTTCAACGACGAGACACGCACGTTCAGGCGCAAGCCCCCGCCGGGCGGCGGCGACCGCTCTTTCGTGCAGTTTATCCTCGAGCCGCTGTACAAGATTTACTCTCAAGCCGTCGGGGAGCACCAGGCGTCCTTCGCCAGGGTCCTCGCCGAGCTCGGCGTGACCCTCAAACCCAAGGAGTACAGGATGAACACCAAGCCCCTCATCAAGCTTGCGTGCACCAAGATCTTCGGCGACGCCTCGGGCCTGGTGGACATGCTATCGACGCACGTGCCCACGGCGAGGGCCGGGGCGCCGAACAAGGTTGAACACGCGTACGCCGGACCTTTAGCCGGCGCGGATCAGCACAGCTGTGTCAACACCATGCGCGCGTGCGACTCCACCGGCCCGCTGCAGGTCATGGTCGCCAAGCTCTACCCCAAGGATGACTGCACGTCCTTCGACGCGCTCGCCAGGGTTATGAGCGGGACGCTGAAGAAGGGTCAGAACGTGCGGGTGTTGGGCGAGGCGTACTCCCCCGACGACGAGGAAGATTGCGCGGTGAGGAACGTGAGTAACCTGTGGGTGTACCAGGCCAGGTACCGCATCCCCGTGGAGGAGGCTGCCGCGGGGTCCTGGGTTCTCATCGAGGGCATCGACGGGAGCATCGCCAAGACGGCGACGCTCGTGGCTGAGTACGCGGAGGAGGACGCGTACGTGTTCAGACCTTTGGCGTTTGATAACCAGTCGGTGGTTAAGATCGCGACGGAGCCGCTGAATCCCAGCGACCTGCCGAAGATGGTGGAGGGTTTGCGTAAGATCAACAAGTCGTACCCGCTCGCGGTGACCAAGGTTGAGGAGAGCGGCGAGCACACCATCATGGGCACCGGGGAGATTTTCCTGGACTCGATCATGAAGGACCTTCGCGAGCTGTATTCCGAGGTTGAGGTCAAAGTCGCGGACCCGGTGGTCACGTTCTGCGAGACCGTCGTCGAGACGTCCAGCCTCAAGTGCTTCGCCGAGACCCCGAACAAGAAAAACAAGATCACCATGATCGCCGAGCCCCTGGACAAGGGACTCGCGACGGACATCGAGAACGGGACGGTGTCGCTCAAGTGGCCGAAGAAGAAGCTCGGGGATTTCTTCCAGAACAAATACGATTGGGATATCCTCGCGGCTAGAAGCGTGTGGGCGTTCGGCCCGGACGAGAAGGGCCCCAACGCGTTGCTTGACGACACCTTACCGGGCGAGATTGACAAATCCCTGCTCAACGCGGTCAAGGAGTCCGTCGTGCAGGGTTTCCAGTGGGGCGCCAGGGAGGGCCCGCTCTGCGACGAGCCCATCCGCAACGTCAAGTTTAAGATCCTCGACGCCATCGTCGCGGATCAGCCCCTGCACAGGGGCGGTGGGCAGGTGATCCCCACCGCGCGCAGGGTGGCGTACTCGTCGTTCCTGATGGCGTCGCCGAGGCTGATGGAGCCAGTGTTTGCGTGCGAAATTCAAACCCCCGCCGATTGCATGAGCGCCATCTACACGGTGCTGTCCAAGCGCCGAGGGCACGTCATCGCCGACAACCCCAAGCCCGGCACACCGGTGTACACGGTCAAAGCCTTGATCCCCGCGATCGAGTCGTTCGGTTTCGAGACTGACCTGCGGTACCACACGCAAGGCCAGGCGTTCGGGCAGAGCTACTTTGATCACTGGGCCGTCGTCCCCGGGGATCCGCTTGACCGGAGCATCGTGCTGCGGCCGCTGGAGCCGAGCCCGGTGCAGGCGCTGGCGAGGGAGTTCATGGTGAAGACGAGGCGACGAAAGGGTATGAGCGAGGACGTGAGCGTGCAGAAGTTCTTCGACGACACGCTGCTCGCGGAGCTGGCCAAGGCGGACGCGGGCATCGAGGGGATCATGTGAGTGGGTCTTTAGAGGAGTGCAATTAACCAAACAGATATTTTTACAACGATTCGTCGGTTCACGCCTTCTTCCGCTTCGGCGGCTTGGGCGCGTTGAGCATGCCCACGACGCTGATACCGAGGAACGCGCCCTGAATGACGAGGCTCTTGAGCGCCACCGCCTTGTTTTTGGCGCTGGTGGGTTCAAGGACGACGCGATAGAGGGACACGACGGAGAGGAGCGCGTACTGCATCACGCCCACCCTCAGACCAGCCTGGTGCTTCTCGGGGAAGCCGATGTAGTGGAGGTAGAGGAAGGACATGAGGAATTCGAACGCGCCGACGATGCGCATGATCTGCAGCATCACATCCCACGCGTCGGACTTGGTCCAGGTCTTCATGTCGGCCTATATGTATAGACGGGGGCGTCGGGGGGACGGGCTCGTCGTCAGTTGGGAATTCTGTCACTACGATCGATCGGCACCGGGGTGGACTCTTCATCGGAGGGATATCGCACCTCGACTCCGTACATCTGGAGGAGCTTGTCCTGCATGACCCCGAACAGGACTGCGTAGGCGAAGCAGCAGCCGCCGTTGAGCCCGAGGGCGATCGCGGAGAGTTCGGGCATCGTGGTGCGAGTCGACCGGCGCGGGCGCGACACAAAAAGTGCATCCCTTTTGAACTCGGCAACTTATCATATTTTGAACGCATCTACGACAGAGCGCGGCGCACACGTCCAGATACTCGACGTTTCGCATGTTCCACCACGGTGCGACCGCTCCGATGCCCGCGCGCACGACCGAGTGGTATCGGTACGCCCAAGAGACGGGACTCATCAGCCCCCACCACGAGCGCGTCTACGTCCCGGAGTGGGAGCTGCAGCTGCGGTCGCCGGACGGCGGGGTGCGAGGGAGCGACTCGGGGTCATCAGGTACCCCGGGCGTCGGAGGGGTCGTGGAGCGGCTCAGGGTCGGTAAGAGGTACCACGGGACGACGGAGGATCACGAGAACTTCACACCGGATCGGTACGTCGGGGAGAGGCGGGTACGGCGGGCCCTCAGGGTCGTCAACGACGACCGATGACGACCATTCCTTTCCTTTGAGCCGTCCCGAATGACATTCCACCTGCTCTCGGAGCACGGGCCACGCCTCCATTCTTCACGCGCGTCGCGCGAGTACGATTAGACGAACCACTGTTGTAACACTATGAGACGATACCGAAGATCGCACGCCCTCCTCCGCTCGCCTCACCCCCCTCCCTCGGACCCAGCCGCCGTCGCCCTCACCGTCCAGTTCGGCCAAATGTCAGCGCTCGCCTCGTCCAGCAGTCCGCCACAGCAGGCAGTTTGAAAAGAGGCCAACACCACCAGCCAGAGCCAGTCCTGCATGCGCCTGGGCTGCGGGTGCGTCTCGGCAGGTGTCGTCGCGCCAGCGCCCAAGAAGCCACCGGGATCCCCGGATTCGTCGGATTCCGACGACGACCTCTTCGTTCATTCGACGGCGGCGCCGGACTCTGACGACGAGGCGCTCGACTCGTACCTGCGAGATCGAGGGGGACATCTTCACGACGACCCGTCCGAGGCAGAGACGGAGGAGGATACTACGCCGGGGGACATGGCGCGAAGACGCGAATCGAGGTCGTCGCGGGTCCGGGCTGCCGGAGATACAGACGCCGGCGAAGAGACGACGCCGTTGGACCTGTACGGGTTTCCCCTGCGCGCGCTCGACCAAGCCGCCATCAAAGCTCGCGCGCGATGCGCAGACACCGCATCGCGTCGTTCCAAGCGATGGCAGGCGTACAGGGAGGGTAAGCCCCTCCCCGACGACCTCTCGCACGAGAGTTCACGGGAACACCGCCCTGAAGGCGCGCTCAAGACGTTGATGCGCAAGGGTGTCCCGGCGGACCTGCGGCCCAAGGTTTGGATGGCCACCTCGGGCGCGGCTGCAAAGAAAGGCAGAGCGCCGCGCGCGTACTACAAACGCCTGCGGTCGTTACCGGTGGAGAAGGCTGTCCGGGACCAGGTGGACATCGACCTCGGGCGGACGTTCCCGGAGAACGCCAGGTACAACACCGAGCAAGGGCGGGAAACCTTACGACGGGTGTTACTGGCGTACGCCCGGCACAACCCCGGGACGGGGTACTGCCAAGGGATGAATTACGTGGGCGCGTTCATATGGCTCGTGTTGCAGGATGAGGAGAGCGTGTTTTGGGTGATGGTGTGCCTGCTGGACGATATATGCCAACCCGGCGTGCACGCGCCGGACATAGCGGGAACGATCAGCGAGTACAGGGTGCTGCACGGGCTGCTCGCGGCGCGAGAGCCGAGGCTGCAGCGACACTTTGAAAAGACTGAGACGGATCTGGTGATGATCGCGTCCAAGTGGCTCCTGTGCTTCTTCACCGAGTCCCTGCCCCCCGAGTGCGCCGCGAGGGTGCTGGACGGGGTGTTCAGCGAGGGGTTCAAGGTTTGGCACAGGGTTTGCCTCGCGATGTTGAAGCTCAACGAGTCGGCGCTGCTGCGGTGCGACTCGCTGCCCGATACCATGCAGACGCTGCAGGACGCGTTCAGGGGTATGCACGACGCCGACGCGCTGATGCGGTTCGCGTTCAAGCGCGTGAAACGGTTCCCGCGGGCGGAGATTGAAACGCACAGGGCACGTGTCATGGACGTCATCGCGGGTGAAAAGGAGGAAAGAGAACGTATGGACCGGGAGCGGCGAAGGGTTCGAGAGGAGAGGGAGGCGGCGGCTAAGAGGGAGGAGGAGGAGGAGTCGAGGCGCGCGCGGGAGGCTGAGGAGGCGGACGGTGGTTCCACGGAGTCGGACCTCTCGGAGTAGTGAGTGACTGTTTAGCCCGTGTTGATGAGTCGAATGCGAGGCGAGGCGGCGTCCGCGTCTAACCGGTTGAAAATATGAGTGTCCAACAGCTGCTTCAGTTGACTGCCAATCGGATCGGAGTCTATCTTGGTTGGTTGACAAGACGCGCGCCGGAATTCAACCACTCGAGGCGCGCGCGGTAGGGGCCTTCGACCATTGTTTCGAGCGCGGCAGCGAGCGTGCTTGACTGACACGGGGCTCAAGAAGGTCCAGCCGGTCGAACCCTCGCCGGGGCGTCGAGGCGTGGGGCTCAACGCGGCCGTTCGAAAGGGCTCTCGCTTCACTCTCGCATAACTGTTTCCTCCGTTGGGCCGAATCTTGCTATCATGCCCGGCCATGGGTCCGGGCTGTTCCGCCAGACCCACCTCATCGCGTCGGGCGCTCAGAACTGGATATCTCAGCCTCTGGTGGCCCAAGACAAGCAGTTCGCGTACGCGTCAACCCTCGCGGTGTACGTCTACAACAACGAGGACCAGCAGCTTCAGAAGGTGAGCGCCCCGAGCCGCGGCGACAAAATTGTCGAATCTTGCCGACCCGCGTCACCGCCCCTCGACTCTGACCACCTCGTCCCACGCACGTTTCCATCGATAGATCACCGGTTACCAATCTCACACCATCACCGCGTTCGCGTGGAACCCGCGCGACTCCAACCTCATCGCGGTGGCGACCAACGACGACATGATTAACATCTTCGACGTCGCCAAGGACGAGTCCAAGAAGAAGCTCAAGATGCCCAAGCGCAGCACCACGCAGCTGGAGTGGGACCCGCACAACCCGCACATACTCCGGTGCGTCGCCGATAACACCCTGTGCAAGCTGAACCTGGAGAAGAACATGCTCGAGCAGCTCAGGTTCTCACCGCCCTCGGGGCATAGAATCACGCGGATGGCGAGAAACTCTCACGCCTCGGCCATGTGCGCCATCGGAACGGAAAAAGGAGCCGTGTACCTGTACAACACGGACAACGGGATGCACGAGACACTTAACACGAACTACAAGGAGTCCATCGTCGATCTGGACTTTGACCCAAAGTCCGAGGACTACATGTTAGTGGCGTGCGCCGGCGGGCAGATCGCCATGTGGTGCGTGCAAGGCGCGTTCAACATGGATCCCAAGAAGAAGGAAGTCAAGCCCATGATCATCACGGAGTTTTCGAGGCAGCCCGCGGGTCTGTGCGCCTGCAAGTTCATGCCCAACATGCCCGGCACGTTCGTGACCGCGAGCGACAGGCACGGCGTCCTTCGAACGTGGTCGGTGTCCAACGCCAACCCGATGAACATGATCAAGCTGGAGCAAGGCAAGGTGCACTCGCTCGCGCCGCTGCGGGGCGCGGAGTCCGGGTCGAGCCTCTCCGTGAGCTTCAAGACTGGGGAGGTGAGCATCGTGGACGTGCGGTCCAGGCGGACGCGATGGGCCACGACGGGTGGGCACACGGAGACGGTGTTCGACTGCGTCATAGCTCCGTCCGACCCGAACAAACTCGTGTCGGCGTCATTCGACGGCACGGTTCGATGCTGGGACACGCGAACCAAGGAACAGACCGCGTGCTTCTACACAGGGGACGCGCCCAGCGGGCGGCTCGGGAGCGATAACCAGGCGCACGAGGCTGGCCGCGGCGCGCTCTACACCTGCGCCATATCGTGCGACGGCGGTACAATCGCCGCCGCGGGGTTCGAGGGAATCGTGTACTTTTTCGACGTTGAGAGTAAAAAAGCGCTCAAGGCGCATCGGATCCACAGCGGCGCCGTTCACAGGATCGTCGCCCACCCGCTGGAGCACGGCGTGTTCGCGACCGCGGGTTTGGACGCGAGGTGCTGCGTCGTCACCAAGAACGGTCTGCGCAGGGCTTTGAACCACACCATGCCCATACAGGGTTGCTCCTGGGACCCTTTCCAGCCGGATCTCATCGCGTGCGGCGGCAAGGACGGCAACATCGAGATTTGGGACGTCAATTCCGAGCACAATCAATCCATCGAGGTCATCAGGGATAAACACACGACGAAGGTGTACGGCGTGCTGTACTCGCCGCTGGTCCAAGGACGGCTCATGAGCGTCAGCGACGACAAGACGGCGAAGATCTTCGAGCTCACCCCCGACGGTAGATACACCGCGCAGCTGCCGGTGACGCTGGAGGGACACGAGAGTAACGTCCGCGGCCAGGCTTGGCACCCCGAGATTCCCGAAATTTGCTTCACGGGCTCGTGGGACAAGACCGTACGCACGTGGAACTCGGTCACCGGCGACTGCCTCCACGTCACGAAGCGCCACCTCGCGGACGTCTACGCCATCGCAACGCACCCGGCTCGGCCGTTCATGGCGGTGACGTGCTCCCGCGACTCCACGATTCGTTTCTGGAGCACCGAGGAGTGCTGCCCCGCCGCGAAGATCCGCGCGGTGTTAGGGAAAGACGCGTCCTCATCGGCGCTCGTCGGCGAGGATCGCGGCGACGGGAGCGAGCGCAGGCGGCTCGTGGGCCGCGCGGCGGGTCGCGAGCTGAGCCAAAAGATGGCGGCGTCGAGCTCGGAGGGTGAACGCTTCGGCGCCGCGTTCGCCGCGCTCTCCGGCGAGCCCGCCGCGGAGGAGCTGTGGCACCTCGCGACGATCGAGTCCACGGGCGTGAAGGATACGCGGGGTTTCGGCGCGACGGGGATCTCGGTGCCGCACAGGTGCGAGGTTGAGGGCTTGGTTGGCGCGAGGGCGCAGGCGCTCGAGGAGGCTCGATTCGCGAAGACGAGGGGCGGGGATAAGAAGGACGTGGCGCTTCGAAAGGCGGCGACGCTCAGGCTGGAGCTCGGGGATTTCAGATCGTACTGCGAGCTCATGAAGGAGATCGGCGAGTGGGACGCGGCGCTCGCGGTCGCGCCCGCGGTGTCCCTGGAGTACTGGAGGCGTTTGGCGGGTGAACGCATAAAAAACATGGAAAAGGACGAGGACGCCGACGTGGAGAGGCTGGTGCACCTGCAACTCGCCGCGGGCAAGGCTTCGGACGCCACCAGCGGCTTGATCAGAGCCGGTAGGGACGAAGAGGCGTTCACGGTGGCGTGCACCGCCGCGGAGGGACGGTTCGGGCCGGATATCGCGGAGGAATCTCTGGGGGAGGAATCTCGTGGAGGAATATCCGGGGCTACGCCGGGCGCGTCGCCGCTTACAAAGTTGGCACCCCTCGGCGGCGGGTCGCCTCCCAAACCACCCACGGATGTTCCAGAGAGCCCCAGCCTGATGAGCCCGCCCCCGGGTCACCACAGGCGGATGTCATCCGGGGGGTCCGGGACGGGTGGACCCCTGGACACGCTCCCGCATAACCTAGACGGATCGCTCCCCGCCGCGCTCAAGGCGAGAAATTCACTGCCGGCGCTCGGGGTGGCGCCGGTCGGAAAGTTGGCGCCCCTGCCGCCCATCGCCGGCGCGGGCACGCTCACGAAGCTCAGAGCCGCGTCCGCGTTTGGCTCCTTACAGTCCAACGGCCACGGTAACGGCCACCACGCGTCGGTCGGCGACGGGGACGGCGGCGCGCTTCCCCCGACCCCCGCGGGCGTGACTTCAGGTGTGACTTCCGGTGTGACTTCGGGCATCGTCGCCGCCGCCAAGAAATTCGTCGCCAAGGGTGGCGTGGACGAGGCATCCACCGTGCGAGCCGCCCAGGCGGCGGCGCGCTTAGTCCACGGCGACGCCATCGGCGCCGCGTCCCGATACCTCTCCGTGGGTGCCACCCGCGAGGCTGTCAAGGCGCTTATCCGCGGCTCACAGATTGAGATGGCGGCGGCGCTCATGCGGACGCTGCCCGCTGACAAGGGGTCCAAGGATGCGGCGCACGTCCTCGCGTGCGAGCGGGCGGTGGAGCTCGGCGAATGGGAAATCGCAGCGGAAGCCGCCGGGTCCATCGCGAACGTCGTCGAGCGAAGCTGGAGGCTTTTGTTGGTCCGGGCGCGATTCGCGGCGACCGAGTCGGACGGAACGGTGGTGACGAGGTTCGACGCGATGTGCGACGCGACGCGACAGGTGGCCGGGTCGTGGGAGGGTGGATGCGGCGGGGACGTGGCGGAGTCCGCGGTGTTGCATTCGCTCGTCGGCGAGGTTGACGTGGCGGCGAGCGAGTGCGTCCGCGCCGTCAACGACGAGCTCAAGAGACCCGGCGCGTGGAACGCCAAGGCGCTGACCCGGCTGCTCGAGGCGCTTCACGTCTGTTCCCACGGGGCGCACGCGTTACACGCGATCGACCCGGTGATTCGCCAGGAGGTTACCCTGCAGCGGTGTTACCTCTCGGCGCTGGTGTTGGCCAGCGCGGGATACACCCCCGCGGCGAACTCGCTGTTTCACCACGCCCGCGCGGCGCTGAAGCAGCTCAACAAGTCCGAGGCTCGCTTCGGCTTTCCCCACGCCGTCGCGATGATCTCCATCCACGAGCTTTCGCTGATGATGGGCCACCACCCGACGGAGGCGGAGGAGGGCTTGGCGGAGGTCGCGGAGGCTGCGAGCGTCCCGCCGTCGCTGAGGGAGATCGCGGCGAGGCTGCACGCCAACCTGACGGCCACGAGGGACGTGCCGAGGGAGGAACCCGTGTTGCCCGCGATGGAGAGCATCGTCCCGCCGGCGGGATACAACGGCGCCATGGACTGGAAGGCTCCAAAGATGACGATGGGGGACGCGTTGAGGACGGCGAAGATGTGGGTCGCGGCCGGTGCAACGGACCACGCGTTCTTCCGCACCCCGCATTGATGAATGCACGATTGGACAGTGCTACGATTGGATAGTGCTACGATTGGATAGTGCTACGATTGGATAGTGCTACGAGCAAGTTGTCATTCACAGATAACTCTTATCACGCACGTGGGTCCCGGTGTTATTCGTCACCCATCTATCATGAACCATTCTTCCGATTCACTGGATCCTGAAACCCTCCTCGTCGTACACTTTTAATTTCCCGTCCCTCAACGCCTGCCGGCGAGTGGTTTCGGACCTGCTGAAGTAGGTCTCGTCCGCCCGCTTCACCGCGCGCCGGCTCGCCTCCAGCCTGTCGGGAAATTTCTCGAAGAAGATCTCCCCCTTGCTCGTCGCCCACGCGCTGTTCAGGTCCGTCATGGAAGCCGTCTTGGCCCACCGCTGATCGTCGATCATCGCCTCGTTGAACCCCATCTTCTCCAAAAACTCCTCACCCTGCACAGCTTCAACCAGCATCGAGTACCGCCCGCGCTCGCCGCGCTCCATCACCACGAGCTCGGCGTTCCCGGGGTTGCGAATCCTGTCGAACATGTCGCAGGTCCACTTGTACCACCGCATCAAAAAGACTCGAAGCGTGAGTCCGTGCGTGATGATCACCACCGTGCAGTTCTCCGTGTACCGGCCAAAGTTCATGTCGTTTCGTAGCGTCTCCCGGAAGCTGGTCACGCGGTCGTACACGTCCGAGGCGCTCTCGCCGTTGGGAAAGCGAAAGAAGAACCGCCCGAACCCGTGCCGTTCTTTCTTCAGCTCCGCCATGGTGTGATCCTGAAAGTTGCCGAAATCTTGCTCGCGCATCCTCGGCTCCTCTCTCACGCCGCTGACGCGCTCGGGTCCTAGCGCCTGACCGAGCTCGTACAGCGTCTGCATCGTGCGCACGTACGGCGAGACGTACACGTAAACCTGCTCGTCGGGTTCCAGCAGCTCCTTCAGCGCCACACCAGCCGCCCTCGCCTGTGTCTTCCCCTTCTCGGTTAACTCTATTCTGTGGTCCGGTTTGCGCTGGTACATGGTCTCGTCGACGTTGCCCTCGGACTCGGCGTGGCGGATGAGCACGATTCGCTTAGGGCGCCCGGTGATGTTCACGGGCTCCAGGCCGCAGTACTCGGGCGTCGAGTCGTAGAAGGAGTCAGCCTTGGCTCCCGTGTCGTCCTTTGTTCCCATCGCGAAGACACTTTTGTGTCGAGGACGGATAACCCTTTTGGGCATTTTCGCGGGAGTTCCCCCTCGAGACGGCCTCCGAAGAGACGGGTTTAAGCGGTATCCGGCGGTCACGACCGGCGCGAATGCACTCATGGTCGTCTCAGGTGTGACCCGCGCCCGCGGTGATGATTTATACGTCGCCGATCCCCGGCCGAGCCTTGTTGTGTGTCACTGTCGTGCCCATTGCCAAAAAGCATTTATTCGAACAGAACTGAGATCACTTTTAGAGGGCGACAGGGCCACCGGGGGAGAGGAAGCGGGTGTGAGACGATGGGTCCCACGGCGCCGCACTTCCGCGGGGTGGACACCGAGCAGAGGGCTATGGTGGCCGGTGCGGAGGCACGCCTGCGGGAGTATCGGCGCATGCTCCCCGGGGGGGACCTGGCGACATCCCTGGAGGGAAGATTCTGGGACGCCGTGGTGGTCACCGCCGCGAACGAGGCCCAGGCGGGCGTGTATCGCGCGCAGCTCGACCAGCTCCACTCGCGGGGACAGCTCCCCGGCGAGCGCACGCGCTACCTCGTCGTCCCCGACCCCCCAGGCCCGCGCGTGGGCAGCGGGGGAGCGACACTGCACGTGTTGCTCAGGCTGCAGGCGGACGTCGGGCCGTGCTGGAGGCGAAGCCGCATCCTCTTGCTCCACGCGGGAGGGTACAGCGAGCGATCGCCGGCGCACGGCACGCTGGGCAAGGCGTTCGCGCAGATACCCATGGACGCCGCGAACATGGGCGCACCGGCGACGATGCTCGAGGCTCAGCTCGTCTACCTCCAGGAGCTTCCTGCGTCGACGCCGCCGGGGATCTTCATCTCAGCCGCGGACGTCGTGCTCCAGATGCCGGCGCTCGCGTCCCTCGACGAGGCCACGATGGAGAGGGCGTCGCACGGCATCCTCGCCCTGGGACACGCGAGCACCGTCGCCATCGGTAGGTCCCACGGCGTGTTCGTGTGCGATAGGCATGAGCTCGTGGAGCTCATACGCGCGACGGCGGGTGACGGCAAGGAAAACGAAAACAACGCAAACGCCGCCCCCGTCCGCGACGAGAACCGAGCCGTGAGAACCGGCGCCGGCGTGATCGAATGCGCGCAGTGCCTCCAGAAGCCATCCGACGCCGCCATGCGCGCCGCGAACGCCGTCTTGCCCACGCCCGCGGGCATGGGCCTCCCAAACGGCGGCGGCGGCGAGTGGGTGCTGACGGATTCGG
>JACLAB010013014.1_pt1 | contig 20019 bp, 11 predicted proteins | sample 8027921 | NCBI WGS metagenome assembly JACLAB01 (sample SAMN15725117, study PRJNA655200) | protist metagenome | isolation source: fluorescence activated cell sorting (FACS) single amplified genomes of... | place: USA: West Boothbay Harbor, Gulf of Maine | collected 2000-07-19
TCGAGGCGAAGGATGTCGAGGCGTTTCGAGCGGCGTGCGTAAAGAACGCGTCAAATTCAATGCTTGAAGAAGATAATTTACGTTTTGACGTGTTCCAGAACGTGGATGATGAAACGAAATTTGTATTGGTGGAGGTGTATGCGACGACTGCGGCGGCGAATGCGCACAAGGAGACCGCGCATTACTTGGAATGGAGAGACGCCGTGGCGTCGATGATGGCGGAGCCGCGCGCGGCGGTAAAGTATCGCGCGGTGTTTCCCGTCTCTCGCCAGGGCTGGCGCGCCGAGGATTGCGAAGACTCGTGTGACATGGACTGGGGGGCGTAAATATTATACCGCCTCAACCGACGACACCCCGCCGCGCCTCGCTGTAAGACTTTTAATATCATCGCCTCACTTTCGCGCGCGCGACATGAACGCCGAAGACGTTCCAAAATTCTGTGACCTCACCGGTGAGGCGCTCAACGCCGCCGCGCTCGCGCTCGTGCGCGAAGCGACGTCGGTGGAGTACATCACCGCGCACGCACCCGCGGAAGGGTCGATACTAGTCGACGTGCCAGCCATCGACGTTGCGAGCGGAAGGCACAAGTACGTGTTGGTGCAACTGTCTGACCCGCACAAAGGCGGCGCCAAACTCGTCGTTCGCGCGTACGCGGGGTGTGCGTACCACGCGGACAATTATGGGAAACTCATGCGCGATCTCGACCGCGAGTTCGGCGTGAAATCCGTCGTCGGTCGCGTCATAGGCGGCGGACGTATCGAGCGCGACGACGAGCGGAGAGAGGTGTACGTGTACGGATACTCCAAAACGTTCGGGCGCACGCCGGGATGTAACGAACGCACGGCGGCGATGATAGAGGAACACTTAGCGTCACAATCGTACGCGGTGCGTTGGAGCGATGACGGGTATTGATTGAGTGCTGCTAGTGTTTTACAACTGGTTTGGTCACCAAGAGTCGAAATTAGAAAAGCCGCCGCTTTGCTTGGGCTTTTTCGCTGGTGGCGCGCTGGTGTTCACGGGCGCCGCGGCGACATATTTACCAACACCCGTAGCCGTGCTCGACACGGGCGCGGCGCGTTGACTGGCTTGCGCGAGCGCCGTCGCAGGGTCGCTCCAGAATTTCCCAGTGTGCGCGCCGCCATTCTTCATGGCTTCAGCTTTGGCTTTGGCTTCCTCAGCCTCGCGCTCGGCTTTCTCTTCAGCCAAGCGGAGTTCTGTGTATGGATTCGCAAACACCGTGCACGAGGTAATCTTGACTGTTTGCGTCGGGCGATCCATGGCATCCGTGGGGACGTCTTCGATTCTCTGCAACGTCTCCATGCCGCCGACGACGCGGCCAAACACCGTGTGTTTGTTGTCCAAGTGCGGCGTCGGTTTATACGTGATGAAAAACTGCGAGCCGTTTGTATTCTTCCCGCTATTTGCCATGCTCAACACCCCGCGGTCGACGTGTCTGTGATGGTTGCCTTGGAATTCGTCGTTGAACTTCTCGCCCCAAATGCAGTGCCCGCCGCGCCCGGTGCCCGTGGGATCGCCGCCTTGCAGCATAAAGTTCTTGATTGAGCGATGGAACTTCACGCCATCGTAGTAACCCTTCTCGGCGAGCGTGATGAAGTTTTCACACGTGCGCGGTGCGGATTCGCAGTGTAATTCTATGTTCAAATCTCCCATGTTTGTGTGCAGGCGCACGTACGCCTTCTTCTTTGGATTTGTCCACACGACTTCCTCGGCGCGATGATTCTTCGTGTGCGCATCCATGTACGTGGACGTGAATCCCATCGCGCTGTGCCCAGTGGTACGCATTTCATTCACCTTGGTTTTCAATGGCACTAAATATTTCGCCATCTCTGCGTGGCGCTTTGCCTTTTCTTTTTCGGTGCGCGTGTCTAATTTGTCGCTCTCTTCCGAAGTGTTCCACGTGTGCGAACCAGGTTTGAATTTCACCATATCCGCAGGCGCCACGTACGCAGGCGCTCGAAGCAAGTGACTGTTATCTGTCGGATCTTTGACTTCAATCCCTTGCGCCCTTTTCGTGGCGGTATCTTTCGCTTTCGCTGCTTCTAACGCCGCTTGCGCCGCCGCTTGCGCGCTGCTGCCGCCTCGCGCGCCGATTTCCGCCGCCGCCTCACTACCGAGAGAATCCAACACCCGTCGCATGTCTTCGCTCACGTGCGATTTATTAATATCCCCATCGTCGTCATCATCCTTTCGTACTAAATTTCTAACCTCCACGCCGCGTTTCACGTGATCAAACGTATCCAATGTTCTCGACTCCAATTTCAGCGGGTCTTGCAACGTCACGATGTCGCTCCTCTTAAAACTCTCATCCGTCAATAAATCCTTCCAGTTCTTCGCCTTGATGCACAACTCCTCGATAGCCTCCATGCAATACACGTTTCCCGTCGTCTTAATCGCGCAGATTCTCGTGCTATCGGTAAACGTTCTGTTCAACACCGGGCACTCGTACGCGCCGTCGCTATTCTTGTGCCATTTCAACTGAATCAAATCCTTCAACTCCAGCGCCGTGCCCAACACCGGATGCTTCTTGTGCTTCAAAACATACGGCACCGCGTGTGAAATATCCATCACCGTGCCATCCGGCGCGCACACCGCGCTCGCGAACGGCAGGAAAGAGATTGCGCAGCAATGAAAAGGCAACCTTCGAAACGGCGCGTCGATCGGACGGTCTTTCGCCCCACCGCCGTCGATGCGCCATTCCGTGGCGGTGACGTACCCGCGGTCCTTTTTCGCCGATTTATTTCGCCCCATGACTGGCGAATGAACGCCGCGACGCGCGACGACGTGAGGTTGTGTGCCGACGAATGGAGCCGTCACTTGTTGGCACGCAATCGTCGTTCGTTTCGTTCGACCACGCACGCCGATCGGCCTCGCGCGCGAATCTCTCGCACGCACACGCGCGTTCGTTTGTTTGCCACGCTCTCACGCGCGCGCACGCGATCGATCGAGGTCGACGACGGCGGACGATCGTCGAACGAATCGGTGAATTGTTCGAGCACGCACAGAAAACGCGCACAGACGGCGACGCCGCGCGACTAGATCTCGCCCGACATGTCGAAAGGGCTCGGCAAAGGCGTTGGGATTCCAGTCAAGTTGTTGCACGAGTCTGAAGGACACGTGGTGACGGTACGTGCGCGCGGAAAGGCGATTGAATGTGGTTTAGGGTTGGTTGTCGGTTTGAAGCGTTTTGCGCGTCGCGCGCGTGATGTTTTTCGACGCGTACTGACGGACGCGTGTGATTTTGCGCGATGCAGATTGAGTTGAAGACTGGGGAGACGTACCGCGGGCAATTGGTGGAGACGGAAGATAACTGGAATTGTCAAATGACGGACATTACGCACGTCGGACGGGACGGTAAGGAGAGTAGAATGGAGCACGTGTACATTCGCGGGAGTAAAGTTCGCATGGTGATTGTTCCAGACATGCTCAAGCACGCACCGATGTTTAAGCGAATTGATCCAAAGTTTAACCCGAAGCCGGCGGGGAAGAAGTGAGTGCGGCGCGCGCGTTGAGGCGGGTCGTTTTAATATTGTATAGCGCTCGACGGATGCGTTCGTCGAGCGACGAGTTCTTAGACATGTCACAAAAAATCAACAGTTTTTAGATGAATGATCACATTATCTTACGCGTCTATTTTCCGAACCGTTGCGCGGTGCGTGCGAAACGTTCGACGATGCTATCGAAGTCGCGCTCGGTGAACGTTTCAATCGCTCGCTCGTGGTAGAGCTCGGCGGCGTGCAACTGCCAAGGCGGGAAACCGTCGAGATGAAACGTCTCGCCAAAGACGATGATGGCGTCTGGGGGCGGTATGAAACTTCCTCGCTCGCGCATCCATCGCTCTAAACGCTCGACTTTGGGCTTGTACGTAAACTTGACGTCAGCGGCGTCGTCAACTATATCTTTGTCGTCGATGACGTCGGCGTTTCGCGCGGCGTCCACGAGCGCGGCGCACGCGTCTCGCCCGCCTACTACATCCACCACCACGTGTCGTCGTCGTCGACGTTCGCCTTCTCCTGCTAGAGATGCATACTTCTCACCGCTACTCATTTCATCGTCGTCCACGCGATCGACGCCGCTCACGTGCCGAATGAGTCCTCCGCGCTGCGCGTCGCACGCGCGCAACGCGTACGTAAGCGCCGCGCGCGCCTCACCCTTCGCCCTTAACACCATCGCCCCAAACGCCCGCTCGAGCGCACGCATCCCACGCACGCGCGCAAACTCACCATCTCTATCGTACACCACCACGCGTCTCGCCGATCCTCGCGCGACGATGACCCGCGCGACGACGTCCGCCGCCGCGTCCAACCGCCGCCCGGCGTCGTGTACGACGACTCCAATCACCCCCAACGCCCGCCCTTCCACCGCCACCGACGCTCGGCCATGCCGACGACGACCACTCGTACTCGCATCACCACTACCATCGCGCCCATCGCGCGACGACGACGAGAGCGTCTGTCCCGCGCCGCTCGGCGCTTTGCTCGACCGCGACCGCGACGCGACGCCTTCGAACGCCGCCACCACCATCCTCGCCATCACGGACCCACCGCGACGGGCGAGACGACATCGAACCCGACGCCATCCAACGCCCGCGCTGACGGCGACGACCGCGAGCACGAACCACCATCCCAGCGTCGTCGTCACCATCATCATCATCATCATCACTTTTCGTGCACTTTATTTACAGCTCAGGCTGGCGGCGTGGATTGATTGATTGACTGCTCATCCAGTCGCCGCCGTCGATGCGCGCATGCGTGCACCACGAATACGACGCCACGCGTCGTCGTCGTATTCGTCGTCGTCGCGTCGCGGTGTGCCGCAGCAAAAAAATCATCACGAAATCGTGAACAGCAGCCGTCGCTGTGTCCCTGTCGATAACGTCGTCAACGACCGCGCTGTTTTCTGTGTCGACGCGTGGAGGTGTGATGGAGAAAGTTATGGGTACTAATGTATGTCGCCCCCCGCGCGGGCGCCGCCGTCGATGGCGTCGTCGTCGATGGCGTCGTCGTCGACCGCGCCGCGCGTCATCGTCGCCGGTCGCGTCGCCGATCGACGACGGCGCCCGGCGCGACGGCCGTGAGGCTGTTGGTTGGGATCGCTGACTGCGCATCGATGGTGGTGGATTGATTAATGTGACGACGGCGAATGCGTCAGAGTGAGACGCGTGGGATCGATGTCGACGCGGATCGATGTCGCCGCCGTCGATGACGATGACGACGTCGATGCCGCGGCGCCGGCGATGGTGAGCGGCGCGACGGCGACGGCGACGGCGCGGCGTCGGGGCGGGCGCGCGAGCGGTGCGCGCGATGGTGGTTACGGTGGCGGCGCTGGTGCGGCGTCTGTCGTCGCCGCCACGCCGCGGTTGGATGATTTTACGGATGAGGAGAACGCGGCGAGGTTTATACGTAAGAATCGATGGGTGGCGTTGGATGTAGGGCCGTTTCCGGTGCGTGTTTGTGGCGACGAAGCAGCGGTTCAAGCAGTGGCGAGCGACGCAGTTAGAATCGGTTTCGGCGAAGGTTCATGATGGCTCGTCGAAAAAGTCGACGGATGGCAAGAGGGAGGTGAAGAAGGTTGCGGCGAAGAAGATAGAGGCGACGCCGCCGAAAAAATCTGTGGAACCGCCAGTCAAGGCGAACAACGTTGTCGACGCCAAAGCGGTGAAAGGGGCGGATAAGGCGAAGAAAGTGACGGCAGTAGCGGCGAAAAAAGAAGCGTCAGTGGTCGCCCAAAAGGCTGCGCCAGTGGCTGAGAAGAAGGCTGTAGCAACGCCATCAAAGAAGACGGCGCCAGCGGCCAAAGCACAAGCACAGACGACTGGATGGAAACCCGTGCGAAACGAGGCTGCCGAAAGGCTTCGTGAAGTCACAGCTGCGCGCCGCGCGGAGCGTCGCGAGCGAATCCAACAGCAGACTCGTTTGAAGGCGGAACAAGCGCGTGCCGCTGAAGCCGAAGCGAGTCTTCGCGCTGAGCTTCGCGCCGCTCAAAACCGCGAGCGTCAAGCCGCATCAGATGCGAAGCGTGCGGAAGAGGTGGCGCTCAAGCAAGCCAGGGAAGCGGAATCGAGGGCTCTCGCAGAAGAACGTAGAGCTCTGGAGATGCGCTTAAAGCAGGAAAAGGAAGCTGAGCGACAACTCAATGAGGCGAGACAAGCTGCAGAGGCCAAGGAAGCGGCGGCTCTAAAGGCAAGAGACGCCGAGGTCAAGGCGGAGCAAGCACGCATTGATGCTCAAGCGCGGGCGGAGAAGGCAGCTTTAGAAAAACAGGCGAACGAGCGCGAGCTGTTGATGAAGCAGCGCGAAGAAAAGTTGGTTGAAGCGGCAAAGAAGGTGCGCGAGGAGGCGGCTCGTGAGGCACAGAAGCAAACGGCGGCGAAAGACGCGGAGATTGCGCAACGTGAGCGCGTACTTGAGGCAGCAGAAAGTGCTCGGGCGGCTGAAACGCGCGCCAAGGCGCGCGAAGAGTTTATTGCTAAAATTAAGTCCAAGGCGACGGGTGTCGTGGACAGCGTCAAGACAAACATGCCAAACATTCGTGGATTCTTGTACGATGACGCGCCGAGAGCGGCGCCGAAACGCGTGGCCAACAAATCTCAATCGAAGAGACAGCGCGCGGTTCAGTCGCAGTCGTGGTCCACGCCGAGACTCCCCGACCTGAACCTATCGTCTGGCGGTTACGCTACGCTCGGCTTTGCGTCGTCCCTCATCCTTGCCTCCGTCTTATCCGTCGGAGTCCGTGCGAGTCGACAGAAACGCGCACGTCGGCGTGCTGAGCGTGCCGCACGTCTTGAGGCTGATAAATTACGTCAAAAAGACCGTTGGGCATCCGCGATTGACACCGACACCGTCTCCCCGGAAGCCGCCGCTCAAGCAGAGCGCGACGCGGAACGCGACGCCGAGCGCGATGGCCCACAGTCCCCAGACGCCGGTCGCGAGGAATTACAAAAGGCGTACGATGAATTCTTAAAAGCCACCAAGGCTGATAAGAAAATGAATCCGTAATCGTCACAAAACGCATAAAATATATAATGCCCACGCGATAGTCGTTGTAGTCGCACCTCGAACCATCTTGATTATTCCACATACAACTCGCAAACTCGCGCGCGCCCCGCATTCGACGGCACGCGCCGGCATCAACGGCGTTGACGTGCGCACGAAACGCGTCACGCACGAGACGTTCGCGCGCGCATTCGCTCGGTTCACGATCGCACGCGAGAGATAGCGACGTGAGCGCCCGCGACAGTCGCGACGTCACCACTCTCGATCGCGTGCGGATTAACGATGATTAAAGTAGATGGCGTGTCAAAACTACAAAAATAAAGCGAAGGTCGACGCGCGCGTCGCCCGCGCCCGCGCGCGCGGCGGCGTCTCGCGAGGCCCGTCACCTACGGCACGGCGCCGGGACACAAGTTATTTACAGTGCTCTTCAACGCCGAACACGCGTCGGCGGTGAAGCAAGACTTATCCATCGCCTTCACAGCAGCGCATGACGTCGGGACGGTGTCGATGGTCGTCGCGACGATCGCCAGGATGGAGTCCGAGCACGAGCACGCCGCCGTCGCCACGTCGGCGCTCAACTTGACGTCCGCCGGCACTACTTTCTCAATCTTCGTCTCAGTCACCGCCAGCGGTTCCGGTGTTGGGTCCGACGACACGTCGTCCGATCCGAGCGCGCGTCGCGCGAGGCTTCTCGACCCGAGCGCCGCGACCGAGGCGATGAGCGCGACGACGAGGAGCAGCAACGCCCGGCGCCATGTACTGCTTTTGCTTTCGCGCGCTCGCGTCGTCGCGCCATCGCCCGAGCCCTCGATCGGCGCGGCGCCGTAGACCGTGTGTTTCGTCTGCGATTCGTGAGTCATCGCACGCGCGTGCGGGCGACGCGTCGCGGTGTGCGATCGACGAATTGTGCGATCTGCGATCTGTGCGAAACACCCAAGACGTAACACCCATCCCTGCGTGGCACACGCCGACGCGACGTGAACGTCGTCGACGCGAACGCGACTCGGACGCGATGCGAACGCGAGTATCGATGACGACGTCCGCCGCGAACGCCGCCTCGCCGTCGCGCGCGACGCCGCTCGCGCGAAGATTCAACCTCGGAACGGTGTTCGAGGACACGAAGCGCGCGTCACTTCTCACGTTCGTCGTCGTCTTCGTCGCCGTCTTCTGCGCCGCACCCGAGCGTTTGGTGCCGGCGCGATATCCGCCCGAGCTCGGCGGTGGGTGGGTGCCGAACAACGGCTATCTGCTCGCGCCCGCGCCGAGCGGAACGCAGGGGGCGGTGACGTTCATCGTGCACACGCAATGCAAGTCGGACGAAGTGCGAACGAAATATGCGAATTACTGGCTCGATGGACAGAAAGAGATGTACATCGTGCGTCACAACTACAAAACGAAGCGCTTTTTCGAACCGGCTGACGCGATCAAGATGGATCGCGTGATTCTCCCCGGCGAAGAGCGAGCGTATCGCGTTACGACGGATCAGGTCGATTGGGAGTTTGGATTTGCGTATAAAAACTTGCTCACTGGAGAATGGCTGTATGAAATCGGAGAGCTTGGCGAAGCGCCGCTGCAACAAGGACAGTGCACGCAGCGTTACGGGAAGTATTTTAACCGCATCATGACGCGCGAAGAGCCGGGCGACATTGAATACATGTGGGGTTCGTGCGAAAAGACGTGCTCGGCGGCCTCCGCCGACAGTGCTTACACGGTGTTGGACCCCACGGGTGAAATTCCTGCGTGTGACAATAACAATCCGTACAGTGGACTCACACTCGGTGAGGGCGACGACGCTCGACTTGTGCAGTTGAGATCAGGCATGATGGCGGAGGTTGCGTCAGTGTCAAAGCTCTCTGGACGCGCTTTGATCTCGCGAGACCCGTATTACTCCGGCGAATCTGAAAACATGGCACAGCACGTGATGAGCCTCGTCAATCCGTATCCATCGAATCCGTTGAAAATGCTGCTTTTGAGGGTGTCCAAGGACGAATCGAATGTGCTGAGATTATGCCGCGGTGCTGGCCGCGCCTGGAACACGATGCCGAACATTAACACCAATTGCGCGGGGATTGACTGCGCCGCTGCGCGCTACGATGGTCCCCTTCTTTACCGTGACAGTGATTCTTACGATTATGATGTTGTTCGCGCGTCTCGAATCCTCTACACCATTGGCTTGAAAGGAGGCGGACGAGCCGAAGAATTTCAACAGGTTTACTCTGACGAGCAGTACCTTACGGCGGCAGGTAACACTCTCTTCGCCAAGGGCAGCTGGGGTGACGACCTTGACGCGCGGCGGTTGGTCATCACTTCCGGAGCCCCTTGTGGTAGCAACTTCTGGGGCAACAGGTGTGTCAGAATGCTCGCGTGTCATCGCAGACCCGGCGGCACTGCAAACGAAGTCTACTGGCTTGGTGGTTCTTTTAACGGGGCCACGGTCTACATCGTTCGAATGAAGGCATTCGTCCAAGACGGTGCTCTCAAACTCGCGGGCGTTGACGCCAGAATCGGGCGTCACACCTGTACCTGGAGTGCTAGCACCGTTCCAGGACAGTTCACGTTCGACGCGCTCGACACGTCTTGCTGTGACATGAACGCTCTTTGGGATGGAGCGAGCCCGACGACTCTCGCGACGTCCTTCGACCAAGCTGGCTTCGGAGTCGGCGCTGTCAAGTTTAACCTCGCCCCAGAGATGGTTCAGTCTCTCGCGTAAACGCCCGCCGGTGCTATTTTTCCCTTCGCGAGTCGACCAACGACACTCGCGCGTGAGTACCGACGGATACGTCTCATCTTTTTTCCGTCCGTTAATATTTACAACACACACCGCACAACACACACCGGATACGTCGCGCGCGCGGCCGCAATGCTGAGGCGTGTTATCGTCACAAAAAGCATAAAATATATAATGCGCACGCGATAGTCGTTGTAGTCGCACCTCGAACCATCTTGATTATTCCACATACAACTCGCAAACTCGCGCGCGCCCCGCATTCGACGGCACGCGCCGGCATCAACGGCGTTGACGTGCGCACGAAACGCGTCACGCACGAGACGTTCGCGCGCGCATTCGCTCGGTTCACGATCGCACGCGAGAGATAGCGACGTGAGCGCCCGCGACAGTCGCGACGTCACCACTCTCGATCGCGTGCGGATTAATCACGAAGCAATCGCCATGAAATCCTTTGCGGACACCGCGCGCGAATTCAGAACGTTTCATAATAACTCGTTCAACGTTGCGTTGCACTTGGTGACCACCCCGGCGTGTTTGTCGTGCGTGGTGGCCGGGATTCAGTTGCGTTTCGGCGATGCTTGGGTGAGGAATATTTTCTGGGCGTACGGTTTCGCGGTGACTTTATTGACGCCTGGGTATGGTTTGAAGCTCAGCACGACGCTAGTGTGGTGTGCAATCGTACGCGTTGCGCTTATTATGGCGACCGTGTGCGACATGAAGACCCTGGGGGTGATTTTTGCGAGCGCGTACGTCGGACAGGAGCTCGCGCACCTGGCGACGGGTGAGAAGACGTACCAAGCGTCGTACATGGATGCGTCGAATTGGCCATCGTTGCTCGTCGAACACACGTTTTACTTGCTTCCGTTGTGTTTGGATGCGGTGATGCACATGCGAGAAAGCTTCTTATCGTGGATTATTTCGCATAATTACGTCGTGCGGGCCAAGTTGACGAGCGCCAAGGAGAAGGCGTCGCTCAAGGTGATTGAAAACTTTGTCACCGATGAAGATCCAGATCGCACGTGCACCGCGCATTGGTGGCATGAGTTGCTGCCGCCAAAAGAGAAGAAAGCGTTTACCGATATCGTGCACGCGGCACCGATTCAGAAGATGTTCGCCGATCGATTTCGTCCAGACGCGTGGGCGGTGGATCCGATTTACGGCATGAATGAAATTTATGTCGCGTCGTCGCATCACAACAACAATTCTGATACGGTGTTTTACATGGAGCACTGCGATGGACCATGGAGTGTGTATCCGTTCTGTTTCGTCTACCGCTGCATGCTCGCGGTAAATGAGAATGTGCAAGTTGAGACAAACTTTTGCCATGAAGGTACCGGCGGGTGCCTTTCAGACGGCGACATCGTCGGCTTTGATTATCATCGTGAGATCCACGTGATCGCCGATCGTCCGACACCGAACAAGGACAGACGCGTCACGATGAAGTTACATTACGTGGTGTATCCAAAGTGCTTCGGGCCATTCGGACGCTTTCTTGGAACGTTGGCGATGGTGTACAACACCGCGGCGAGACGCTTGTTCTTGAACACCATTCGCCCGACTGGCTTTTGGCGCTTCATGGCTTGGATGGTTTTAACCGTCACTAACGCCGTGTTTAATCTGGAAAAATACGCCGGTTTGAACAACGTCATGAGCGCCGTAGCGCTGTACGCGATTGGTCAATTTATTCATCCGTACTTTTTCATGGCTGTGACGTCGTTTACGCACTACAGCATGTACATCGCGACGTATCACTGTCGCGGTAACATCAACTTTGGGGTGTTCAAGCGCAACGTCATCTTTTGGAAGACGTTGGCGTTGTCACACCTAGGGTACAACTACTATGTGAACTTTGAATTCGACCCAATTTCGTTAGCCATGTTGGTCGGAGGTTACGGTCTGAGCGCGGCGGCAGCCAACGCGTTGGGCATCGATCAAACGTATTTTGGTGTCGAGCTCGGCAAAGTTGAGCCCAATTTCGTGAGCTGCTTCCCGTACAACACCATTCCGCATCCCATGATTATTGGCAGTATGGTTGGTTTATTAGGATTTCACAAGATGGCTGGCTTCCGCGCCGCTCTGCCATACTTGATTCCCGCGCACTGCGCGTTTTACATGGTTCACATGATTCAAGAGCAAGTGAACGACATCTACGCGAATGTCGCGGATGAAAAAACTAAGGTGGTGGTTACAAAGAAGGCTACGAGCACCCCGCGTAAGGCGGCGTCGGCGAAGAAGACGCCGAGCGCAAAGGCGTCACCGCGAACGCCGAAGAAGACGCCGAGCAAGTCGGCGTCGAGAACGCCCAAAAAGACGCCAAGCCGCACGCCGAGTCGCAGCAGAGCGCGACGTTAGTACAAAAGAATCTGATACTACAGTACTTAAAACATTCGTTATACTTTTAGATTACAATCTGATATATATGATACAATACTCCCGATATATTTTGTCCACTCCCCTCGACCTGACTACGCTACGCGCGTCCCGTGTGCGATTCAATTTCCAACTGTAACTGCGCCAATACGAATGGGAAGAGAAATAACGACGTCGAAAAGTCTTCAACGAGATTGCCAATTATTCTCCACTTTTTACGCACTTGATAGCGCACGCTGGTTAGTATGCTCGTGAAAAATAAGTACGAAATCCAAGCCAGCGTGTGCGTTCCACTGTTGAGAGGAACGAGCGCGAGGAGTAAAATCCACAAGTAGTACAGCGACGTGGCTAAGCAAGACACGTAAACCAACTGCGAGGGGCCGTATGTTTCTAGGCCCGCAATGTACAACGACGCGTAAGGAAAGTACACGTTGCGTAGCAATAGTTTCAATCGTTCTTTCGTTGGCATGACTTTGGTCGTCGCCGCCTCGTCGGCGCTCGAAAAGTTTTCAAAAATGTCGACGATGGAAGTGCTGAAGCCCTTGCGCTTGGATAGGTACGTCTTGTCATCAATGGCCGCGTCGCACGCGCGAATCAATGCAATGCACATGTAGCACAACGCAAACGTGTACGGAAGCGCGGCGCAAATACTCACAGCCTGTAACGTGGACAATCCGGCGCTCGATGCGCTTAATAACGCTTGCGCCGCCGCGCCCTGGGTTATTGCCCACCAAATCTTTTGCAACACAGGCGGATTTTCGAGACCATTCGCGGCGATGATATCATCTACATATGCGCCAGCGTCGGCGGATGTAACGAAGAACATGATGATTCCAATGAGTACGAGCACTTGTAAGAGCGGCGTGAGCGATCCGTACGGCTCGAGAATGTCGAGCACGCGGTCCGTCGATTTTCGGCACGACAGCGCATAGTACCCTAGACTTTTAAGCTTGAGCGCATTGACGCCAACGGGTTCGTTATCCAAGTATCCAAGCTCGCCGCAATTTACGACACCTTTCGACCAATCTGGTTGCACGTGTAGCGCCAACTCGGCGACGCGCTGCATCTTAATCCCGAGCGCGCCAAAGACGGTGAGCACGAAAAAACACAAAAGCATGGGCGCAAACAAACCAACTAAGATTACTTCCCTAATTGTGCGCCCGCGCGATATCTTAGCCACGAACATACCCACGAAAGGTGCCCAAGAAATCCACCACGCCCAGTAAAATACCGTCCACCCATCCATAAACCACGTCGGCGAGCTATCGTAGTACTCGACTGGGTCGCTAAAGGTTGTGTTCAATGTCGCGACAATATGTTGTGCAACGTTTCTGTCGCCCCACAGTTGCTCCCCAGCGTGTTGAAATTCATAATTCAACTGCGGGAATGCATCGTTGTCGAATCCAGCCAAAATGACGTACTGCACGTACACGCCGATGGTTTGCGTAAACGTATTCAACAGGTACCACGTGTTGTCGTGGAAGAACAAGATGAGAATCAGAAAGGACAGAATGCTGAAAGCGAAGAGCGCGCAACCTATTATACCTCGTCGCAAACCTAAAACCACCGCAGCGGTCGTCATAAAGGTGATACCCCACACGATGAGCGACTCCACCTCGGAGGATTCGCTCTCCACCGCGCCCGATATCCTATTCAACGCCGCGTTGATGCTTTTCGCGCCCAATCCGAGCGACGTGCACAACCCAAACGTCGTCGTGGCGATGGATAACGCGTCGATTAAATCGCCCGCCAAGCCATTGACGTAATCACCAATGATTGGATAGAATGCACTTCGCAGCGTCATCGGTCGTCCCAGTCGGTAGCACACGACGCCCAGCGTCAGCGCGACGAGCGTGTACGGCACCCAACCGTGTATACCCCAGTGAAAGAACGTCATGAACAACGCCATCGACGCGCGTTGGTCATCATTCATAAATGGCATCTTTGCGAGCATATTCGTCTTGTTATTCTCCAAGCCAGAATCGCCGCGATAATACGACATGGGCTCGCTCACGCCAAAGAAAAATATCCCCGTCCCGAGACTCGTGGTGAACATTAATATAAACCACACAATGTCTGAATAATCTGGCGTATCCTCGGGCTGCCCGAGCTTGATATTGGCGTACTTTTTCCTCAACAACACATACATAATCACAAGCACCCACGCATTTTGTGTGAGCGTGTACAACCACGTAAAATTGGTTGAAATCCAAAGCGTCGCCTTTGCGAACAGTCTCGCCGTCGAATCCTCCGCCGCGAGCACGGCAATCGTAAACGACCACAGCGTCACCGTCGCTATTAACGACACCACCCAATTAAACCTCAAAACCTGTTTCAACATCGTCGTCGTCAGTATATATACGTCGAATAATCAATCAATCAATCAATCAATTCTCTTCAAAAGTAGTTGTAATTTCGCAACGACAATCATCACCACAAACACGCACCGGAAACGGCCCTACATCCAACGCCACCCATCGATTCTTACGTATAAACCTCGCCGCGTTCTCCTCATCCGTAAAATCATCCAACCGCGGCGTGGCGGCGACGACAGACGCCGCACCAGCGCCGCCACCGTAACCACCATCGCGCGCACCGCTCGCGCGCCCGCCCCGACGCCGCGCCGTCGCCGTCGCCGTCGCGCCGCTCACCATCGCCGGCGCCGCGGCATCGACGTCGTCATCGTCATCGACGGCGGCGACATCGATCCGCGTCGACATCGATCCCACGCGTCTCACTCTGACGCATTCGCCGTCGTCACATTAATCAATCCACCACCATCGATGCGCAGTCAGCGATCCCAACCAACAGCCTCACGGCCGTCGCGCCGGGCGCCGTCGTCGATCGGCGACGCGACCGGCGACGATGACGCGCGGCGCGGTCGACGACGACGCCATCGACGACGACGCCATCGACGGCGGCGCCCGCGCGGGGGGCGACATACATTAGTACCCATAACTTTCTCCATCACACCTCCACGCGTCGACACAGAAAACAGCGCGGTCGTTGACGACGTTATCGACAGGGACACAGCGACGGCTGCTGTTCACGATTTCGTGATGATTTTTTTGCTGCGGCACACCGCGACGCGACGACGACGAATACGACGACGACGCGTGGCGTCGTATTCGTGGTGCACGCATGCGCGCATCGACGGCGGCGACTGGATGAGCAGTCAATCAATCAATCCACGCCGCCAGCCTGAGCTGTAAATAAAGTGCACGAAAAGTGATGATGATGATGATGATGGTGACGACGACGCTGGGATGGTGGTTCGTGCTCGCGGTCGTCGCCGTCAGCGCGGGCGTTGGATGGCGTCGGGTTCGATGTCGTCTCGCCCGTCGCGGTGGGTCCGTGATGGCGAGGATGGTGGTGGCGGCGTTCGAAGGCGTCGCGTCGCGGTCGCGGTCGAGCAAAGCGCCGAGCGGCGCGGGACAGACGCTCTCGTCGTCGTCGCGCGATGGGCGCGATGGTAGTGGTGATGCGAGTACGAGTGGTCGTCGTCGGCATGGCCGAGCGTCGGTGGCGGTGGAAGGGCGGGCGTTGGGGGTGATTGGAGTCGTCGTACACGACGCCGGGCGGCGGTTGGACGCGGCGGCGGACGTCGTCGCGCGGGTCATCGTCGCGCGAGGATCGGCGAGACGCGTGGTGGTGTACGATAGAGATGGTGAGTTTGCGCGCGTGCGTGGGATGCGTGCGCTCGAGCGGGCGTTTGGGGCGATGGTGTTAAGGGCGAAGGGTGAGGCGCGCGCGGCGCTTACGTACGCGTTGCGCGCGTGCGACGCGCAGCGCGGAGGACTCATTCGGCACGTGAGCGGCGTCGATCGCGTGGACGACGATGAAATGAGTAGCGGTGAGAAGTATGCATCTCTAGCAGGAGAAGGCGAACGTCGACGACGACGACACGTGGTGGTGGATGTAGTAGGCGGGCGAGACGCGTGCGCCGCGCTCGTGGACGCCGCGCGAAACGCCGACGTCATCGACGACAAAGATATAGTTGACGACGCCGCTGACGTCAAGTTTACGTACAAGCCCAAAGTCGAGCGTTTAGAGCGATGGATGCGCGAGCGAGGAAGTTTCATACCGCCCCCAGACGCCATCATCGTCTTTGGCGAGACGTTTCATCTCGACGGTTTCCCGCCTTGGCAGTTGCACGCCGCCGAGCTCTACCACGAGCGAGCGATTGAAACGTTCACCGAGCGCGACTTCGATAGCATCGTCGAACGTTTCGCACGCACCGCGCAACGGTTCGGAAAATAGACGCGTAAGATAATGTGATCATTCATCTAAAAACTGTTGATTTTTTGTGACATGTCTAAGAACTCGTCGCTCGACGAACGCATCCGTCGAGCGCTATACAATATTAAAACGACCCGCCTCAACGCGCGCGCCGCACTCACTTCTTCCCCGCCGGCTTCGGGTTAAACTTTGGATCAATTCGCTTAAACATCGGTGCGTGCTTGAGCATGTCTGGAACAATCACCATGCGAACTTTACTCCCGCGAATGTACACGTGCTCCATTCTACTCTCCTTACCGTCCCGTCCGACGTGCGTAATGTCCGTCATTTGACAATTCCAGTTATCTTCCGTCTCCACCAATTGCCCGCGGTACGTCTCCCCAGTCTTCAACTCAATCTGCATCGCGCAAAATCACACGCGTCCGTCAGTACGCGTCGAAAAACATCACGCGCGCGACGCGCAAAACGCTTCAAACCGACAACCAACCCTAAACCACATTCAATCGCCTTTCCGCGCGCACGTACCGTCACCACGTGTCCTTCAGACTCGTGCAACAACTTGACTGGAATCCCAACGCCTTTGCCGAGCCCTTTCGACATGTCGGGCGAGATCTAGTCGCGCGGCGTCGCCGTCTGTGCGCGTTTTCTGTGCGTGCTCGAACAATTCACCGATTCGTTCGACGATCGTCCGCCGTCGTCGACCTCGATCGATCGCGTGCGCGCGCGTGAGAGCGTGGCAAACAAACGAACGCGCGTGTGCGTGCGAGAGATTCGCGCGCGAGGCCGATCGGCGTGCGTGGTCGAACGAAACGAACGACGATTGCGTGCCAACAAGTGACGGCTCCATTCGTCGGCACACAACCTCACGTCGTCGCGCGTCGCGGCGTTCATTCGCCAGTCATGGGGCGAAATAAATCGGCGAAAAAGGACCGCGGGTACGTCACCGCCACGGAATGGCGCATCGACGGCGGTGGGGCGAAAGACCGTCCGATCGACGCGCCGTTTCGAAGGTTGCCTTTTCATTGCTGCGCAATCTCTTTCCTGCCGTTCGCGAGCGCGGTGTGCGCGCCGGATGGCACGGTGATGGATATTTCACACGCGGTGCCGTATGTTTTGAAGCACAAGAAGCATCCGGTGTTGGGCACGGCGCTGGAGTTGAAGGATTTGATTCAGTTGAAATGGCACAAGAATAGCGACGGCGCGTACGAGTGCCCGGTGTTGAACAGAACGTTTACCGATAGCACGAGAATCTGCGCGATTAAGACGACGGGAAACGTGTATTGCATGGAGGCTATCGAGGAGTTGTGCATCAAGGCGAAGAACTGGAAGGATTTATTGACGGATGAGAGTTTTAAGAGGAGCGACATCGTGACGTTGCAAGACCCGCTGAAATTGGAGTCGAGAACATTGGATACGTTTGATCACGTGAAACGCGGCGTGGAGGTTAGAAATTTAGTACGAAAGGATGATGACGACGATGGGGATATTAATAAATCGCACGTGAGCGAAGACATGCGACGGGTGTTGGATTCTCTCGGTAGTGAGGCGGCGGCGGAAATCGGCGCGCGAGGCGGCAGCAGCGCGCAAGCGGCGGCGCAAGCGGCGTTAGAAGCAGCGAAAGCGAAAGATACCGCCACGAAAAGGGCGCAAGGGATTGAAGTCAAAGATCCGACAGATAACAGTCACTTGCTTCGAGCGCCTGCGTACGTGGCGCCTGCGGATATGGTGAAATTCAAACCTGGTTCGCACACGTGGAACACTTCGGAAGAGAGCGACAAATTAGACACGCGCACCGAAAAAGAAAAGGCAAAGCGCCACGCAGAGATGGCGAAATATTTAGTGCCATTGAAAACCAAGGTGAATGAAATGCGTACCACTGGGCACAGCGCGATGGGATTCACGTCCACGTACATGGATGCGCACACGAAGAATCATCGCGCCGAGGAAGTCGTGTGGACAAATCCAAAGAAGAAGGCGTACGTGCGCCTGCACACAAACATGGGAGATTTGAACATAGAATTACACTGCGAATCCGCACCGCGCACGTGTGAAAACTTCATCACGCTCGCCGAGAAGGGTTACTACGATGGCGTGAAGTTCCATCGCTCAATCAAGAACTTTATGCTGCAAGGCGGCGATCCCACGGGCACCGGGCGCGGCGGGCACTGCATTTGGGGCGAGAAGTTCAACGACGAATTCCAAGGCAACCATCACAGACACGTCGACCGCGGGGTGTTGAGCATGGCAAATAGCGGGAAGAATACAAACGGCTCGCAGTTTTTCATCACGTATAAACCGACGCCGCACTTGGACAACAAACACACGGTGTTTGGCCGCGTCGTCGGCGGCATGGAGACGTTGCAGAGAATCGAAGACGTCCCCACGGATGCCATGGATCGCCCGACGCAAACAGTCAAGATTACCTCGTGCACGGTGTTTGCGAATCCATACACAGAACTCCGCTTGGCTGAAGAGAAAGCCGAGCGCGAGGCTGAGGAAGCCAAAGCCAAAGCTGAAGCCATGAAGAATGGCGGCGCGCACACTGGGAAATTCTGGAGCGACCCTGCGACGGCGCTCGCGCAAGCCAGTCAACGCGCCGCGCCCGTGTCGAGCACGGCTACGGGTGTTGGTAAATATGTCGCCGCGGCGCCCGTGAACACCAGCGCGCCACCAGCGAAAAAGCCCAAGCAAAGCGGCGGCTTTTCTAATTTCGACTCTTGGTGACCAAACCAGTTGTAAAACACTAGCAGCACTCAATCAATACCCGTCATCGCTCCAACGCACCGCGTACGATTGTGACGCTAAGTGTTCCTCTATCATCGCCGCCGTGCGTTCGTTACATCCCGGCGTGCGCCCGAACGTTTTGGAGTATCCGTACACGTACACCTCTCTCCGCTCGTCGTCGCGCTCGATACGTCCGCCGCCTATGACGCGACCGACGACGGATTTCACGCCGAACTCGCGGTCGAGATCGCGCATGAGTTTCCCATAATTGTCCGCGTGGTACGCACACCCCGCGTACGCGCGAACGACGAGTTTGGCGCCGCCTTTGTGCGGGTCAGACAGTTGCACCAACACGTACTTGTGCCTTCCGCTCGCAACGTCGATGGCTGGCACGTCGACTAGTATCGACCCTTCCGCGGGTGCGTGCGCGGTGATGTACTCCACCGACGTCGCTTCGCGCACGAGCGCGAGCGCGGCGGCGTTGAGCGCCTCACCGGTGAGGTCACAGAATTTTGGAACGTCTTCGGCGTTCATGTCGCGCGCGCGAAAGTGAGGCGATGATATTAAAAGTCTTACAGCGAGGCGCGGCGGGGTGTCGTCGGTTGAGGCGGTATAATATTTACGCCCCCCAGTCCATGTCACACGAGTCTTCGCAATCCTCGGCGCGCCAGCCCTGGCGAGAGACGGGAAACACCGCGCGATACTTTACCGCCGCGCGCGGCTCCGCCATCATCGACGCCACGGCGTCTCTCCATTCCAAGTAATGCGCGGTCTCCTTGTGCGCATTCGCCGCCGCAGTCGTCGCATACACCTCCACCAATACAAATTTCGTTTCATCATCCACGTTCTGGAACACGTCAAAACGTAAATTATCTTCTTCAAGCATTGAATTTGACGCGTTCTTTACGCACGCCGCTCGAAACGCCTCGACATCCTTCGCCTCGA
>JACLAB010011202.1_pt1 | contig 20018 bp, 13 predicted proteins | sample 8027921 | NCBI WGS metagenome assembly JACLAB01 (sample SAMN15725117, study PRJNA655200) | protist metagenome | isolation source: fluorescence activated cell sorting (FACS) single amplified genomes of... | place: USA: West Boothbay Harbor, Gulf of Maine | collected 2000-07-19
AATGAAAGAAGTCTTTTTGTCTCATAACACACTGGACATTCCAACAGTTCTTGTTCGGAACTATTGTGTATCTCTCCCCTACGAAAATCACCAATGCGCATATCACAACCGGGACCGCAGAGACCGTGGAAAGTATCCAAAATATACCGAGGTGCCTTCTCACCACATTCATTAAAACATCTTGCTTTCAACGGCTTACAACACGGATATTCGCTATACGTCCATTTAGCTTTTCTTTTGGAGTGTTTCGCTTTTGGGGAGAGTTCCGGGATCGGGGAGTCATCATAATAGATAGAATCGTTCGCACAGTAACCAAAGTGTCCTCGGTGTCCGCAAATACACTCTTCACGCACTCGCTCTTCCCACCTCCCATCTTTTATGGCTTTCTCCAGATCAATGCCTTCCAAATCCTCTTCGTCTCGTACGGTACCATCGATGGGATTGACATAGTAGTAATAACATGTACAAGAACACTGTTTAAGACAAGAACCGTCGCCATCGCACTTACCACCCCTGAGGGAATCAATCGCTTCTCTTTTCGGGCACAATTTTCTGACGACTGGTGGGTCACAACATTCACAAAAATTTTCTGGTGAACACTCGGGGCAAGAATAGAATTCTTTACCGTGTGCAACACATTCAAAAGAGTTTACTGTCTGATTCATGCATGCTTTTGGACTTCTCGGGAAAACGTGTTCGAATCGAATCTATGTTCGCTTTATACTTCTTTACCTTTGGACGATACTGACGTTAATGTCGACGATCGGAAGACGTAACGAGGTACACTACGTGTCGAAGCTTCTTTTGTGTGCGTTTGATCACGAATACGTATTGTGAATGTACCCGTGTTGCGCGTTATAAAAGTGAGGTTAAAGATTCGCGTTAGGGGTTTTTGTTTTTTTTGTATTCTTGGCGAGGGTTTCAGTGGGTTTGAAAAGTATGTTGTGGGTTTGTGGTATAATTTTGCCTTATTAAATAGATTGTGTTCTCTCCTTTTCTGCTGGCAAATTTCTGCTGGCGGATGCGTTTTGATTTGATTTTCTGCGTCAAAATTTTCAAATTTGAAAAAAAAGAAAAACCACTCGTTGCGCATTCATTCATTTTTACCCGCAAGCAAGCAAGAAGAAGAAGAAGAAGAAGAAGAAGAAGAAGAAGAAGAAGAAACTCTACTCGAGCACACGCTGCTACTCCTGCGAAAATCGTCGATCGCAACAACATGTCTGTCTCGCGAACGGGGAAGTCTTTTTTGCGTTTTCGAAGAGTTTTGGCAGAAAGAGTCGAAAGAAAAGATTTCTTTTTCACCGGTGTAAACGTGAACGGGAAAGGAGAGACGATGATGTTTCATCATCGTCATCAGAGGAGAAGTTTTGCCGGTGGAGGAAAAGGAGGAAAGAAGATGAATAAACACGGGAAGAGTTTGAAGAGAAGCACGATAAACCCGTCGTCTGAATCGTCGTCGTCTTCGCCGACTCCTGCTGCGCCCGCGAGGACTACGTCGCCGCCTCAAAATGTATCTTCTTCTTCTTCTTCTTCTCCTGCTGCTGCTGCTGGTGAAAATGGTTTTGCGCAAAAGACGACGAAAACGCCAATAATGTCATCAGCATCAGCATCAGCATCAGCATCCAAAAGTCCTACTCCTGCTCCTACGAATCAATCTTCTTCGTCTTCTTCTTCTTCTCTGCTGAAAACGATTGGCGCGTTGTCCTTGTTCGCGTCCATCGGGTACGGGTCGCTCCGCGCGGCGGACTCGCCGTTAGCCTCGGACGTCGAGTTCAAGACGTTTGAGTTTTTGGCGCCGGTTTTTAGTCGTTTGATGGACGCGGAATCCGCGCATAATTTAGGAGTCTCGTTGTTCGCGAACGGATTGTATCCAATCGAACGACGAGAGCGAGATAACGATAGAAATAACGCAGACGCGTCGGGGGAGTACGCGGAAATGCGAGAGATGTTGAGAGTGACGAATGTTTTCAACGATGGTTTGATGACGTTTCCAAACCCGATTGGCTTAGCCGCTGGTTTCGATAAAGACGCGAAAACTATCCAAGGAATGCGCGAGATTGGGTTTGGATTCGTGGAAATCGGCTCGGTGACGCCGCAGCCTCAGGATGGAAATCCGAAACCGAGAGTCTTTCGATTGAGAGAGTTGGACGCGGTGATTAATCGATACGGATTCAACAGCGAAGGCATAGAACGAGCGAAAGAAAGGTTAAAGAAAGAAAAGAATAGAGTAGCAGCGACAGTAGTAGATAACAAAACAGAAGAGAAAGAAGAATCGACGACGACGACGACGACAAATGTTATAGCACCGATTGGCGTCAATCTTGGTAAGAACAAAACGACGCCGGAATCGGAAGCGGCGAAGAGTTACGCGTTGGGCGCCACAGAGTTAGGTCCATTTGCGGATTATCTCGTCATCAACGTTAGCTCTCCAAACACGCCCGGGTTGAGAGATTTGCAGAAAGGTTCGTCTTTGGTGAAGATTTTACGAGACGTCGTGAACGCTCGCGATCGGTTGTTGGTGAAAGAGGAGAAGAAAAAATCTTTGCCGGTGTTGGTCAAAATCGCTCCGGACGTGGACGAGAAAGGATTGAAAGAAATCGCGAAAGCGGTAAAGAAAGCTAAAATCGACGGCGTCATCATCTCCAACACGACGATTGAAAGGAACGATCGGGTGCAACAACACGAAAACGGTAAGGAAATCGGCGGTTTGAGTGGAAAACCGGTGTTTGAGAAATCGACGGAGGTGTTGCGTCGATTTTACGAATTAACCGACGGTTCGATTCCGTTGGTCGGGTGCGGCGGCGTGTTTACCGGTGAAGACGCTTTGAAGAAGATCAAAGCCGGCGCAAGTTTGGTGCAATTGTACACGTCGTTTGCGTACGCCGGACCGGCGTTGATTCCGAAAGTAAAAAGAGAGCTATACGAAGCGTTGAAGAGGGAAGGTTTTAAGAACGTCAACGAAGCCGTCGGGTACGACGTGAAGCAAAGAAAGAAACGTAACCGTTTTCTGTTCTTTTAATTTAATCAAACGCGAGATTCAAAATTGGTTTTAACATAGTTAGTAGTATAACACGATGGTTCAAAATTACAACAAAGGTACCTAGTAGTATTCATATATTATACTGTCTGTTTTACAGTTTCACCGTCATCTGCGCACTCCCTTCCTCTTCGCTCCTCCGCGCCTTGTTTTTGTTTTCGTTGTTGTCGTCGCCATCTTCGTTGCTTTCTTCTTCTCCTTCCTCGATTCTCTCGCGATCTAAAACCTCTCGCATTAAATCGCAAAATTCATCCTCTTCAATACTCGCGCTCGCTAATATTTCCGACGCCATCGCCTCGGAGCAGATTTCGTAATCTTCCTCGCGTTTGAAGAGCATGTGTCCGGAGATTTCAAACACCGCCGGGTTAATTCCAGTATCAACGATCCATTCTGGAATTTTGTTTTGCGCAATCTTGTGCGAGAAGATTTGCGGAATTAAAAACACTCTCGCGCCGTGATCGGTCATTAACAAATTAAACGGGATGTTTCTCTTCTGCAAACGACTGCAGGCTCTTCCGATCCACTTCGCTAAATCCACGAAGCCTTTACTTCCGAGTTCAAAGACGATGCATCTCACCGGGTAATCGTACACGCGTAAACACTCCGCGTGGACTTGTTTACCCATCGGTCGTTTTGGGTTTTTGAACACATCCTCGGCGAACGGTTTGGATAACGCGCGTTCGATCGGGAAGGCCTCCATCAAATAGTACGCTTGGAAATGGAGGTGGTTGATGGTTGCATACGCACCTAAAGAGTTATATCCGACTCGAAAGTACGGATTTTTACTCTCCGCGCACATTCGCAGAGGAGGAATCAAAGCATCCGCGAAAATCTGTTGCGGAAGCATCTCGGAGACTCTGGGGCACAACAAAACGTGTCCGTACTCGATCGGAGAGACGTTGATCAGGACTAAATTTGGCGATTTACTGATTTCACCTCGCTCGATAAACTCCGTTCGTCCCGGTTCCTCGTTCTCGTTTTCTTCCTCGTCTTCGTCTTGTTCCTCAAAAGTAAACAGCACTTCTTTTTGATCGGCTTTGGTAAAATTGAACTTTTTCCCATCGAATTCTTGACACACGAGATCCATTTTGAACTCCGTTTGTCGTTTCTTCGTCGCTCTCCCTTCGTTGTATTGCGCGACATATCGAGACGGGCCTTCGATGAGTCGCGTGAGTACGGCGGTGACGTCGTATCGAAATAACCCTCCCGCAAACCGATCTTCCCACGCTTCAATTAAAACCCGGTCAAAATCCGAGGCGTCTTGAACGTACCCTGTCCCGTTCCCAGACGCGCCGGAATTCGATTTCGTGGCTGACGCGTTATAATTGTTGATTCTATTCGCTGTTGTCGTTGTTGTTGTTTTGAATACGGGCGGTCCGCCACCGCCGTCGTCTCTTTGTTGATCATCGGGCGCTCCCGTGGCGGCGGCATTGAAAGCGCTCGTCGTCACTTCTCCGTACTCTGAATCCGAATCGCCTTTGGCGTTGTTATTATTGTTAAACGTATTCATGCTGATATCTTGATTCGAGGCAGACCTTCGCAACCCTCCTCCTCCGTTATTATTTTGTGCTAATTCGTTCAAACTAATCGACGAGGACAGCCCGTCGTCCTCCGGGTTCGGGACTAACAAGTTATCGAACGACCCGAACCTCCTCACGTTCTTCGTGTATCGCCCTCCGCCTCTCACGCACCTCGCGTACGTAATTTTCGGTAAGAACGACGTCCGTCGAAACTGTTGCGTCGTCGTCGTCGTTAACGTCGTGAAAGTCCCCCCACCGGTATTATTGTTTTGATTCGCCCTTCCTCCTTCGATACTATTTAAAATGTCTCGCTCGCGTTGCGCGCGTTCGATTATCCCTAAAACCGTCGACGAGTCTTTATCCTCGTCCAACTGATCCAACTGGTGGAGCGACCACGGTTGGATATCCATAACAGCAGTACTTGTGCGCAGAGCGAAAAGTGTTGTTGCGAGTATAAAGTCGTCGTTCTTGGTTTACTCTCTCTCTCTCTCTCTCTTTACGTTTTTGCGTGCGTTTGAGTGTGACTCCTCTTCCGTGGTGTCGTCGTCGTCGTTCGTGTTTCACCCGAGACAATAAAAGTCGTTGTCGTCGTCGTGTCTTTGGAATGCGAAAAGAAAAGAACGCGTCGTCGTCGTCTAAAAGATTGAGCGAAACGACAAAACGCGATGAAAAAGAAGAGAGAGAGAGAGAGAGCGAGCGTTTCTTCGTTTTTGTCGTTGTTATTCACCCTTTGATGATGTGTTGCTCTCGCTGCTTAAAAGCTCGAGTGCGTTGCGTTTGCTTCTCTGCGTTTGAGGCACTTTTTTCTATCCAAAAACTCCTTTTTTTGAGTACTTTAAAAACTGTTGGTGAACCCAAGTTTCTTTTCGACGCGACGTGCAACGACTAACGAAAACATCGAACAACGCGAAAAAGACACAAACGACGAGCGAAAAAGAAACAACTGATTAAAAAAAAAAACTTTTGTTTGGGGCAAAAGGAACCAAAAAAACCCAAAAAAGGGAGGAGCGCTCCACCAACTGAGTTTCGAACGTCTTTTCTCTCTCCCACACTTTCTCTCTCGTACATACTCTCTTTTTCTTTTACACACACATCTACACGACACACACTTATTCTCCTTTGACGACGACGTAAACGATGAGAAGAAGAAGAAGAAAAAGAAGACGAATTTCTATCGCGTCTCTGAAAATATTTGAAGAGGAAACATCATCGTCATCAGAAGAAGAAGAAGGAGCGTTTTTGGAATCTGGATTCGAGGTTTCCCTCGGGGTGTGCGTGTTCTCAAAATCATCATCATCATCGCGCGATGATGATGATGTCGACGACGCGTTCGTCACAGACAGGACGGGAACACCATCATCATCATCAGTAGAAGAAGATGAAGATGAGAAAGAGGAGGAAGAAGAATTCGTCGTGCGACTGTCGTACGCGTTCGATATTTCGAACGCGCTCGTTCGCTCGCGACTCGGTATAACGAACGACAAAGAGAATGATGAGAACAACGAAGAAGACAAAGACGAAGAAGAAGTACTAAAAACGATGGTGTTTACGCTCAAGGAAGAACGGTTTACGTACGAGCAAAAAGGAAAGAACGACAATGGTATTACACTGTCCGTGGATGCTCGCGAGATGCAAAAAATACTCGAGCGAGTGCCTTTACGCGTGAAGGAAAATACCGCGTGCGTTTTCGTCGAGACGATGAAACCGCGCGAAGACGATACTCCTACGAAGACTCCGAATACTCGCGATGATACGACGAAGAAATACATCGTAGACGACCGCGTGACGGTCGTGGCGAAACATTTCAGGTGCGAAGAGACCGGAAAGTTGAAAAGACAGTTCGTGAACCCGTTCGTTTGAGATGATGATGATGATGATGACGAGAGATACTATTAAAACATGTATCGTCGTCGTCGTCGTCTCGAAGTGTTGAATTGAACGAAAAAAAAAATGAAAATTTTCTTCATTTTTTGCACGCGATGGGAGTAAAGGCGTCGTCGTCGTCGATCTCATCCTGTCCAAGAGGAGGCGGAGAAGGAGGTACTCAAAACGACGACGACGACCAAGATGGCAAAACGGGGAAGAATTTTGACGCCGAGGAAAAAGAGGAGGATGACCGAGACGTTGGTTACTTCTGCGACGATTCAGACGACGACGATTCTATTTATAGACGACGCCGGGGTCGGGGTGGTCAAAAATCGAAACCGACGTGGATGGAAATGTTTTTCAATTGCGTCTCGTGCAAGCAGTGCGTCTGTCTCGCGTGCGTGATTGTCTTGATATTACTCGCCGTGACGATTGGGAAGAGCGCGTTGCGAGATCAAAGGTCGAAAAGGCACACCGGCGTCGATGAGTTTGGTCGAAAAATAGACCAAGACGGCAACGTCGTCCACGGAAGAAGAGCGATGATGGGCATCATGGACGACGACGACGGTGATGTTACGCTTCCGTCTTACCCGGAGTGGATTGTAAAACACTGTGGATGGTTGCTCTATCTCCTCGCACTCGTGTACACACTTCTCGGTTTCCGCGTTCTTTGTGGAAGCGGCGGTCAGAAAGAAAACGACGCGTTTCTAAAAAAAGCCTTGGACGCCGTCGCGTTCGATTTGACGTTTTGGTTGCCGAGGAAAGTCAACGATTCGTGGATTTTCGACGGACCAGAACAAGAGATAGACGTGCAGAAATACGAGGAAGAGCAGTATTTACCGCACGAGAAAGCGAACAGCTGCTCTCGTGTGTCCTTGATTTTATTCTTTTCGGTTTTGTTTTCCTTTGCGAATCCTTCGACGTTTCGAGGGTATCCGTACGTAGGCGTTTCGATGGTTTTCGGCATCGGATTGTACAACTTTACCATCGTCCCCGCGATGATGCTTTTGAAGAAGAGAAAAGAAAGGGAAACGAAGAAAAAGAGTAGGAGCAGCAGCGGCGGCGGCGGCGGCGACGACGACGATGTCGATAAAGGCAAAGTGGTCTTGTTGTGGTCCTCGGAATCCGTATCGTCGCAGTATTCGATGTCGAATTTGACGAGAGATTTTTGCTTTTACGTTTTCGCCATGCTCGCGCTCGCGCTCTTTGTCGCCAGAGACGCGATGTTTATTATTGATGACGACGAAGTGAACAGCGCGAATGCCACCGCCACCGCCGCCGAAGACGATGATATCACTCGGTTCGTTCTCGCGAAGAATACGAACGTCTACTCACTCGGATGGCGATGCGGCGTGTGGATGGGTGAAATCTACGCCACTTACGTCGTCTTTCGCCGGATTTGGGTCCTCTTTGGCACGTATCACATTCGATGGAAGAAAGGTAGAGAAGAAAAGCGAGCGGAGTGTGAACAGAAGAAGAAGGAAAAGAACGAAAAGAAAACGTCGTCGGTGAAAAAAGGCAAGTTGAGTAAGACGGAGGCACCTTCGTCATTATCTTCGTCGTCGTCGTCCTCCTTCTCCTCGGTCGCGATACCCGCGTCATCGAAAGGCGTTTGCACTCCCGCTTTTCCTCCCAGGTCGACCGAGACGATGAGAATTGCCTCGTCCTCGGTTTCCTTAGAACCTCCGCCGCCGATACTCGTCGCCGAGAGAGGAGAAAACGATGCCGTTCGAGTATCCTCGCCGCCGGCGAAGAAGGCATCAATATCGATCGTGAACGATATCGAAGAAAGAGAGCGAAAAGAAGAACACGAAGAACATGAAGACGAAGAAAGAGAGAAGAAGAAGGAGGAGGAGGAGGAGGAGGAGGAGGAAGCGAGAGATGCAGAAAAAGCAGAAGTCAACACTCCGAAAGTCGTCGTCGTCGACGACGACGAGAACGACGAGGACGAGGTAATGCGTAACGAACAGGAAGTCAGACGCGAAGAGAAAGAAGAGCCAACATTACCTCCACCGAGAAGCTCTTTTGTCGAGCTCTCGTTCGCGAAAAAGAAATTGTTGAAAATCGAACGCGCTCTCTCGAAACCGTGGGTGTTTCTCTTCAATTTGACTATTCCGTCCTGTCCGGAGCGCAAGTTACGCGCCAACGAAATGAGCAACATCAAAACCGAGAACGATAATAATACAACAAATGCGCTACCAAGTTTTTACTTCGACGACGGCGACGACAGCAATTCCGATTGGCTCTCTGACTCCTCCTACGATTCCGTGACGGACATATGTGTCAAAATTGAGCGAAAAAAGTGCAAGCGAAGAGTGTTGTCGATCGCGTGCGGAACGACGTGGCTCGCTATTTTGTCGTACGCCGCGGTTGAGTTTGTCACGCACTTGTGCAACATCTACGTTCAAGAGTACAACGAGCAAATTCCGTCGATTTTTGGCGGTGGTGGTGGTAATGGTGAACTAATCAACAAGAACAACATCAGTAAAGGGTCGTTTGAGAGTTTCATTGGAAGCGTCGTGCTCTCGTTCTTGCTTTCGCAAAGCGCGGACGTGCACGGCTCGTATTTTTTAGACGCAATCGAAGCGAAAGAAACCGCCACAACGCCCGGGAGCGACGCAATATTCCGCGTCGCGCTCTTTGATACCTTGTTCAACATTGGCATGCCTTTCTGTTTAGTTTTACCGTTTTACAAAAGGGGCGATTACAACATGGAGGTGCCTCGAAATCAAACGATGAACGCGGCATTCTTTGCCGCTATAGGCGCGGCGATGATCTATTACCTTGTCGCGAGAGTGTCGATGAAAATGGTAGTCAATAAGAGCGACGGAGTTTCCTCTTCGGCAGAATTAATGCTAGCTTGGATGTTTGTTCTCACGTACATCGTCGCGGTTGGTGCGATTGGCGTGGTTACGTTCACAAATGTGATTTGATGCGTGTATTACAAAATTGTGTTGGTCTCTCTCTCTTTTCCTGTTCTTTCACAGGTTTTAGTATAAATCTATCTTCTCCGCTTCGCCTTTTCCGTCTGACAACACTATCGTTTCTGCTTCCACGTACATATCGTGGTCTCGATCGATCCAATCGCTCGCTGGCAAAGCCAACTTTTCGATAATCTTCAACACGCAATCGTTCGTCAAGTCGCCTAAAGTCGTCTCCTCTCTCGGCCGACGTTTCTTATTCGCATTTGTTTTCTGAATTCTGTGAGCGCATAACAGCAGCGTCAACGCCGCGTCTCGAAAGTCCGTGGAGAACATGGAGTTGTGCCATTGCATTTTGCGCGTGCGACCGGAATAGAATTTCAACCGTCGATTGGAACTGCGAAAGACAGTCATCGGAGACCACCCGCGTTCGAATCGAAAGATCTCCAACGTCGTCGGTGTAGTGACATAAAAGATGTCTGGATACGTGTTGTTGAAAGTCGACCCTGGAGGTGGACCGACGGCAGAAAGTCCGGTGATGTAGTTTCTCTCGAACGGTTCCGAGATGGTTTGCATGCAACTCTTCAAATTGAAATAGTTTTGCGCGGGATCGTCCAGGGAAGATCCACAAGCATGGCCAGCATCGGGACCAAAGTTGACGTGCATGATGTCAATTTGATCCACTCCTATCACGGAACCTTCGCTGCAGTTTTTCATCCCAATGAACGTTGAGTTTGGGATGGCAATTTCGTAAAACATCAAGCGCGTTTGAGATGTCCAATCTATCGGCAACAGTTTTCGACTCATGTTTTTGTTGTGGTCAAGCTCTTTTCGTTCGTAAGGTTCGTAAATGCTCAAACCGAGCGTCCAGTTTGGTTTCAGCTTCATTGAATTCAATGGTGCAGCCACAGGTATTCTAGGGTAAACACTTAAAGGCTTGTGAAAGGTGGTAACAACTACTCGCTCGTACAGTTGACGATACCAATTCGGATCCGGCTCGACGCTGTTCAGAAGCTTTTCACCGTTTGATTTGTAGAAAGCTCGGCATTCGTGGATGTCCTTACCGGCGTTCTTCTCAATTGTTTCTCTCACGTTCTGCTCAAAAGCCTTCCGTCTGCCGTGGATGTAGCCGCCAAACTTTTCGAACTTTGACAAGTCGATGACGTGCGCGCCGGAAGTGCCAAACTGTTTATTTCCTCGTTCCGCAACCATCAAGATATCATCGTTGGATGGCGCAAACGCTAGAGGCAACAAAGGCAAGTGAAAGCCGTTAAACTTCACAAGCGGATTGATCATGAGCGCGTGCATGACTCGAAACGGTCTCGTTTCCGTCGGATAATCGAAGCATTCTAATTCAAAAACGTCTGAAGGTTGTTCGACCCGCCAAACGGATAAACTTTTCCGATTATCCGATGTCGCGGCGAGATACTTACCGTTTGGGGAGAACGCTAAATATTGACACGACGTTCTGAGGAGAGCATTAGCGGGCCAGTTTTTCAAGCCCTCCTGATTAAATATCGGGATATTGTTCTGTCCGGTTTCCGATAAATCCTCGGGTCTGAACACGAGCGGCGTGTGATGATACGCCAGTTCCGAGAATGGATTTGTCACCACGTCCATTCTGTTTAAACGGAATTCGTCGTCACCGCTACGTTCTCTCCAAGACGTCGCATTATTTTGATCCAGCCAAGATCCGTTGTCGTAGGTATGAGTTACATTTTCGAACCCGACCACTTTTTGTCCTCTTTTGAACGATAGCTCAAATCCGTGGACGAGCTCGCACCCGCGTAAACTATCAATCGTCTCCTTGATCGAATCGAACGACGACGAGTAGCCAAAAATTTCGTTTCCGATGACTGGGATAATCGTCGAATCCGTGGCGACGGCTAAATATTTCCCGCTCGGGTGCGATACAGCGCAGTTCACTGGTGCGCCTACAAAAATTGCGTCCAATTTTATAATCTTGTGCGTCTCATTTAGTCTGAACAGCTCTAATCTGGACAGACTACTAAACCCTGAACCATCAATCGCGTTGAGTTGATCGAGGCGCTTCTCTTTCTTTTCGGCCTTTTCCATTAGCGTCTTCGCGTCGAATTTTTCAACTGCTAAGATGTAAACGTGACCATCGTTACTGGATAAAAGTAACACGCGTTTCGTCTCGAAATGGTTCTTCGCTTCTTCGATGTACTCTTTTCTAAATTGCGCTTCGTCGAACGAGGACGAGGCCGACGGTTGATTTCTCTTTGCCTTGTTACTCTCTTTCGTCAAGGCTTTCGCTTTCCTCTTTTCGTATTCTTCTATGTATTCCTCTTTTAATCTCGTGTGCGTGCCCCAACGAATGCAATTCGCCTGTTCGGCAACCTCGGAGGAATTTGAATCTAACACGGGATCGATTAATTGTCCATCGTGGGTTATTCTTTCGTCGTGGGGAAACCCGATATTTTCAATCCCGAGGAACTTGAACCGCTCTTGCGGCTGAGCACTTCGCGGACCGTCGGGGAGGATACTATTGCCATATCTTGTATCTTCTGGGTTGAGGGAAAATATGGCGACGTTTGCGGACCCTTCAGATAATCCGCCTCTCGTGCCGTGATCGTGGACGCCGCAAATGGCAATCATTTTCATCTCCGGACAGACCGATGCGCTGTAAATCTTAAACGGTAACTTACCCGTTTCATCTAAAGCGGTTTTCGTGCATCTTTTCTTATCCCCGATGGCTTTCAACGCTCTTACTTTATTCGTGCCCAACAACAACACCTCGCTGGCGTACGGCAAGGCGTTGGATTTCAGATCCGGATCCGCGCAACTCATAGGCATTGGACAGACCGCGTCTGCGCCTTGCTTATGCACCATTGCGGTTGCAATTTTACCGCCTGCCATGAGCGTATCCACGACCCTTCGCACTATTCTGCATCCATGCTTTTCGGTGTACTTTAGATGGTCGTGGTCGTAGGTTAACGTGTCGTAGTTGTGGTGTTTGAGCTTGTTATTTTTAGTTTTACCCTCCGCGTCGTCGCCGTCGTCTTCCACGACGCTCGGCCCGGAAGAAGAAGTTTCGCTCTCGTCCGGATCAAAATCCCTGTCCTCTTCCTCATCGTCGTCGTCGTCCTCGTCGTCGTCTTCCCCGTCCACTTTTATTTTCTCCTCTTCTACCATCTCGTTCTTCCTTTTCCTCGTGTTGTTGTTTTCACCTCGCGCGCCGCCGCTCCTTCCCGTTCTCCTCGTCGCGTCCTCCTCCAATTCGTCTCTCACTCTGATTCTTTCCGAAATCCTCGACGAGTGCGGGTGTTCGCGTCGTTCAGCAGCGTCTCTTCCTTCTCGCTTTCCTTCCTCCTCTTCCTCCGAAGACGACTCAGACTCAGACTCCGCGGACTCCTCGTCCTCCGTGTCGCGGAAAAACGAGTCGTCCTCCTCCTCCGACGAGACGAACGACGAACCGCTCGTCGAATACGCGCCTCCTCCTCCACCATTAAACATCATCATATCGTACTGATCCTCAGGAATATCGTGATGCTGATGCTGATGCTGATGATGTTGGAGAAAGTGCTGTTGCATATCCTGTATTATTTGCGCCACCGCGTTGGGGTGCGGCACCTCTCCGGTATTTTCTTCTTCTTGCGCGAGCGAGTGTAACAACGCCTGCTGAAACATCGGGTGCGCGTGTAACAAAGGGTGAAATCCTTGTCCTCCCGCGTGACCCATCATCGCGTCGTCATCGTCGTCTTCGTCGTAATCATCATCATCATCATCGATTACATTCCCGTCCGAATCGTAATCGTTTTCTATGCCTCCGACGCCTTCGTCGGAGGATTCGTTCACGAACTGATCGTCGGAGAGACGGTCTTCGTCTCCTTCCCCGTCGTAGGTCTCGTCGTCTGTTGTCTCGGAATCGTACTCTTCTTCTTCTTCTTCTTGTGATTCGTCGTTCATTATTAGTACAACACAGAGTTATTCTTCAGAAAGTTGTTGTGTTCGTTACAAAATTTGTGTCGCGTTTACTTCATTACTCAAAGCCGCGCTTATTATGTCTCCTTTTCCAGACGACGATGACTTTGACGACGAGGAGAATAAGGAAGATGTGGTATCTCAACACGCGCGAATGCTTTCCGTGGAAATCGCCAACCGAATACACCCGTCCTTGGACTTCTTCGAAGAGCACTTGGAAGAGGTGAAGGAATACGCGCTGGTCACGATCGCACAGTTAGAGGAGGTGAAACTGTTTTTGAAACGCCAAAACGTGAAGAGGGAAAAGAGTATCACGAGCACGAAGAGTGAGGACAGCGTGTTCTTCTCGGAGAAGAAGAAGAAGAAGAAGAGCAAAGAACAAGAACAACATGAACAACAAAGTTTCGGCGTGAGTGATGATGAAAATGAAAATGAAAATGAAAATGATGAGACGAGTGATGATGATGAAAATGTTCTTCAAAGTCGCGATGTGCGACGTAATCAAATGGAGATTGATCTCTCAAAGTTAACCGCTCGTTTGGAACAAGATTTCGCGTTCATCGATTCCGCCAGGGAGACTTTGAACGTCATCGAGCGTAAAGTTTCGGAAATGGAGGAAGACGTGTGGGAGAAGGAGAAAGCGACGGTGAAAACGCGCGTGGACCAGAGAGTGGAACAGGTGAAGGACCAATTCGGGAGGATGTTTTCTTCGATGTTTTCTTCATCAAAGGAGTAGCAGGTGTAGCACGTAGTAGAATAATACTAGTTTTAGCAGCGCGTATAGTATTCGTTTCGTGAGATATGTGATCGAGAGATGATCTCTTAATCGATGATTAAATCTTAAGCAATCCGTTTTTGAATTTGTTCAAGTATTGCGCGATGCGTTTCCTCTCTTTCACGCTCATTCCGATTTTCTTTCCAAACTGGCCGTTCATTTTCGATTGAAACTCTGTCATCCCGAGCGATGGGAAGTGCTTTTGCAATTTCTCCGTATCGTTTGGGACGTCTTTCGGGTGTTTCTTGTGGACGAGAGCGAAGAACGAGGACAATAACGTTTTGTCAGTGACATTCTTCTCTTTATCGTCGTCGTCGTCCTTGTTGTTGTTGTTCGTGTCGTCCTCTTCCGGTGATGATGATGATGATGATGATGATGATGATTCAGAAGAAGAAGAAGAAGACGTCGAAGAAGGAAAACTGCCGCTGGTGCTAAACCTACTTAAACTATTGCTACTTAAACTACTTAAACTACTTAAACTACTACTTATAATACCATTACTCCTTAAAAAATGTCGCGCAACAAAGCGTCTTGCAGAGAGAGCGGCAGACATTCTTTTTATAATGAAGAAGGAAAACGAGACATTTTTAAGGAGGAAAAAGGTCTCTCTTTTATACACAAAATCTATCTTTACAGACTCCTTTGACTATGAACTAGTAAATCTATTATAATATTATTATTATTTGTTCTTAAACCTGTCCTTCTTCTTCCTCTTCCTGTGCTTGTGCTTGTTCATGGCTTTCTTCCTCTTTCGTTTCACGCTGTCGGCTCGGAAGATAGTACCACCACCATTTACACTTCCCCACGCGTTTTCGTCGTCGTTTCCGTCTAGGTCGTTGGCGTCTAAATCCTCGCTTTTGCTCGTTCTTCCAACGACGATTTCCGGCAACAACGCGAGTTGTTGCTGCTGCTCACGAAACGAGTACACTTGGTCCATGATCGTTTGTAACGATTCCAATTTGTTTGCTCTCGCTTTTGAGTTGTTGTTGTTTGTCGTCGTCCTTTCTTCTTCTTCTTCTTTGCCTTCTTCTTCGCGCAAAGCGTCCAACAAGCCTTGAATGGACTCGAGTTTGGCTTCGATTTCGTCTTCGTCCGCGTCCGAGTAGTAGTGAACGTTTGAAAAGCCGTCGTCTTTGGAATTTTTGACCGCGTTTACGTAGTTGTAATAGGCGGCTAAATCCGAATTATCTGAATCATCGTCTCCGTCTTTTAAACTCTCTTCTTCCCTGCGTTCGGCGAGCGCGGCCGCTCGAGCGCTCTTCCTGAGCATCGCCAAAACCGCCTCCTCTTCTATGTCCTCCGCTTCCATCATCGTCATCGTAAAGTCGTCGTCGTCTGCTTCCATCTCGTCTTCGTCTGTGTCGGACGCCGAATACGCCGCCGCCGCCGACGACAAACAGTTCTTTTCGATGAACTCTTTCACCGTCCAACACTCTCGATTGTCCATTTTCTCCTCACGTTTGAGCCGTAACGTTCGTTTCCAACTCGCCGATTCGTTCGTTTTCTTCATCGTTTTGCTCGTCGCTTCCATCAAACGCTTCTGAATCTCCCTTCGATAGTTCGACGTCGATCTTCGCCCGTTCGTTTTCGTCGTCAAATTCGTTTTCCCCGTCGTCGTCTGAATCGTCGTCGCGTTTAGTCTCTCGTTTTCGTCTCTCTCTTTATTATTATTGTTAGTATTCTCATCTTTCCCAACCTCTCGTGAAGCCAAAGAAGAAGAAGAAGTCGTTTTGGTGGTCGTTCCGCTGATGAATTTCGTCGTCGTCCCGATCGATCTCCTCGACGAAACGAACGATTCAGACGACGACGACGACAAAGAAGAAGAAGAAGACAAAGAAGAAGAAGACAAAAAAGAAGCGTCTGCTGCTGCTCTCCCTCCTTTACTAATGAATACTCTTCTTCGAAGAAACATCATCATCATCTAAACACGTTTTGTCGGTAGTGTGTGTCAGTCAGTCCGTACACAGGTGAGACGATAGAAAGGAAAAATGATGCATGAATTTTTTATCTCCTTTTTTTTCTTTTTTGCTGTTTTGTTTTACAACACGCACGTTTCTCTCCTATATATCAGTCTATCAAAATCTGTCTAGTGTGACTATTTGTCTATTGTTTCGCCGCCGCTAATAAAATCGATCGTTTCTCGCTCTCGCTTCCCGAGGTTTCCTCGCGGTGCTTGACGTCCCCGGCAGTTGCGTAGACGAGTATACCAATCGCTTGTACCGTGAACGTGCCAACAAAAACCACAGCCTGCGTGGTAGAACTGAATCCACCCTCGAAGCCGAAGAAGCGCACCATGCCGACTAATAGACTCTGTTGTAATAAAACAACGTTGAACGTGCCAGCGTCGACGTATTTTAAAGCTCTGTATGCACTCGCAAAGGAAGCGAACAACGTCACCGAAGTCAATATGTATATCATAACGTCGTGGTGCTCTATTCTAGCGAAGAAGTTCATCAAAAGTTCGAAGTTCCACTTGTGCTCCGCGAAAATCGCTACTATCGCGAAAAGAGTGCCGTAAAATCCAAACGCGGCCAAAATTTCGTTTTGGTACACTCCGCTATCGATTGAATATTCCTGCAAAATATTCGTCGCCGAAAAGCAGATGGCGGCGAAAAACGCGAGCGCATCTCCCAGTCTCGGGTTTTTGTCCGGATGCGGTACGTTGTTACCCTCTTCATTTACCTCTAAACTGTCGCAGACGATGAGGAAGAGGAGAGCCGCCATGGACACGAAAGCGCCCACTACGTGCCGCCTAGAATACCTCCGATTCATGAAGAGAAACCCGAGAGTACACGAGATGGGCACCGTGGCTGTTTGAATAATCGTTCCCGACGTTACTGAAGTAAATTTGAAGCAAAGAATCGCCGAATAATTCCCTATAAAATCAAAAACCACCATCATGATGAGAGCGAGCGTTTTCTCGTTTGGCCGGCAACAGAGTCTGCTGAACTTTTTTGGATCTTTTTCGCCTTTTTCAACGTCAGCGACGACGCCGACGACGGCAGAAGAAGAAGAAGAAGAAGAAGAAGAAGCAGAAGAAGTAGTAATACTTTCCATGTGTTCTCGGTTTCCTCCGACCAAGCCGGGAAGAAACGCATAACTGTCGTACATCTTATGCCTGCGAAGCTTCTTCTCCACGCCTTCGGACTGGTCGTAACGAATAACTTTATCGCTCGTCATTTTTCCGATTTTGTTTACTTTTTCCTCTCCTCCGACTTCCTCTCCTCCTTCTTGATGTCGCTCTATCACCTGCAAAGGCGCAAACACGATCCAAAGCATGACGTACGCGGACAGAAGCGCGAAATATATCGATCTGTGCCTCTCGTCCAACACTTTACTGAAAATGGAAACCAAGGCGTATAATATCGCGGTGATGAACGCGTAGAACGTCCCTTTGACGTACGTCATGACGACAGCTTCAGCTCTTTTTTTTTCTTTAAAAAGCGTTTCGTGTTGCTTATCGATGGTATCGGTGTATCAGCAGTGCGGCCTCGCGCGTCGGTCTGTCGTTATTGTTGTTGATGTTGATGCCATCATCGATCTCCAATTTTAAACACCATTTACACATCATCATCATCGTGTGTGCTTCTTACCACGTGAGTTGCTCGCCAACAGATGCCTCCCACGTCTTCTTCTTCTTCTTCTCGGAGATTCAAAAAAGAGAGATTCAAAAAAGAGAGAGAGAGCTCTCGTCAAAAGTTGCTCGCGTGCGTGTTTGTGCGCTTTGTGTGTGTCTCTTTGTGACGATGTGTGAGATGATAATAATGATGACGCGATAAAAGGTAACACTAAACCACACGCGGGGAAAAAAACATCTCGAGAGCAAACGTTTTCAAAAGCGCGCAGGAGTCGAGACATAATATACGCACCACAGTAATAACGCGCAACAAAACGCATCATCATCATCATCATCAACTCTACAACACACCACTCGTAGTAGTAGTAGTGGTATATTTCATGTCCGATTAAAAAATCCACTTTGTTGCGCGACGAAACGGCGACTCGACATTCGTCCAAACGTCGCGTTCTCCATCCATATCAGAGTGACTTTTCGCGAATTAACGAACTTTCTTTTTACGAGAGGGGACTTCTAATAAAGAAGCGACGACGATACTAATGACGATACCACCAATAATATCAGCATGAGCGGAAGCGAAGCGAACTACGGCGCGACCGATGAGGAGGAGAGCGTCACTCGTCGTCGTCGTCCTTCCCCACCTCTTTTCGCGAGGCAGGACTCCAACTGCTCCTCCTCATCAATTAAAGCGGGAAGTACGGGAAGTTCAGATTTGGGAAGTATGATGACGCCTTCTGTGCGGTCGTTGAAAGTTGGCGGAAGATTTGGTTCTATTCACTCTCTGAGCGGCTTTGGTGGAAGTTTTGTCGCGGGCGATGGGGAAGAAGACTTGGAGGAAGAAGATTTAGAATCCGGTTTGGGGAGGAGAAGAAGTCAGGACAACGAGTCGTTTTCGGATTTGGCCAGACGTCGAAGCGCGATGCGACGCAGACGAGGCCGAAACGGCGAAGAAGGATTGTCGATTGCGTCCTCGGTGAGTTCGACAATCAGTTCGATATCGGTGTCGGCGAAGGGAAACGATAGATTGTCAAACGCCGATACGCTTCTGGAGAAAGTAGGAGAAGACAAACAGGAAAGACAGTGCGCGCCACACGTCTTCGTCTGGGGGATCCCAGGAGCTTTGTGTGCCACATCGTACGCGTTGTACAACGTATTTATCAAACTGGGAAGCTACTCGATTTCACCGGTGTTGGGAGGAGTTATTTTACAATTCGTTGCGTGCTTATTAGGTGTCGGTCTCTTAGTATTCGATCGGAGGAAAAGCGATTACAACATCTGGCAAGAGTTGAAAGAGTCTGACAGAGTTGGTATGATGTGGTGCTGCGGAGCGGGTCTCGCCGTGGGGACGGCTGAAATGTTGAGCTTTTATGTCTCGTCTTTAGGCGTCTCAGCGTCTCAATCGATACCTGTAATCATCGGAGGGTCCGTAGTGTTTGACGTCATTCTCGGCGTCTCGTTCTTGAATGAAAGTTTCGGTTTGAAAGCGATGCTAGGCGTTCCTGTCATCGTAGCAGGTATTAGTAGCGTCGCCTCGTCTGTTACTGGAACGGAAGGTGGCGGCGTGACAATTGCGGCATTGTTGGGCTTCGGCAGTTCCTCTCTTGCTGCAAACGAAACGGTAGAATTAGAATTGGTTGATTGGATAGGACCGGCGATTGCTTGTGCGATGGCGTACGCCTTGTATAATGTTTTCATAAAACATGGATCGGATACTATGAATCCTGTTCTTGGCGGGGTCATTTTGCAAATCGTTGCCATGATTCTGGGTTCATCTTTTCTGGGCATTCTTCTTCGCGCCGGTTTTTCTGAGATCTTACATTACGACATAAAAGGTATTTTCTGGGCGTGTATGGCAGGCTTCTCCGTTGGGACTGCGGAAATATTGAGTTTTTACGTCTCATCTCTCGGCGTTCCCGTTTCCATTTCGACTTCGACTGTTGTAGGCGGGTCGGTCGTTTTGGGTTCATTGATAGGCTGGATTGCTCTTGGAGATATAATTACCTTTGGTTCTGGTTTCGGCGTTCTTTTTGTTTTATGTGGCGTTATTTCGGTTGCTATGGATGCGGGCGATCACGATGAGGATGCAGTTATAGCGGATGATGGTGCCAACGCGTCGAGTAAAACAATCGGCGGAGATGGAACTATAAACCAGTACAATGATTTCTTTAAAAAGGTACTGGATCAAGAAAAGCAGGAAAGCCCAGAGCAAGGTGAAGGCACGGACGCGATCATGAATCCTGCTGCGTTGGAGAAGAAGAACAATCGATATATTCCCGCGATAGATTCAATTAACGAGGAAGGTTCCGTGCATCGTCCAACTTCTCCGATGCTTGCTCGCTTTCTCGTTGGTACGGACCCGCCTGCCGCAGAAAACTTG